>SXGS01457545.1_pt1 | contig 27029 bp, 22 predicted proteins | sample 3174681 | NCBI WGS metagenome assembly SXGS01 (sample SAMN11356861, study PRJNA531348) | freshwater metagenome | isolation source: freshwater sample F1-80 | place: China: Fuxian Lake, Yuxi | collected 2017-12-25 | reverse complement strand
CGCGGGCCAGACGGCGCCGTCGGGCCGCCGCATGGGCCACGCGGGCGCGATCATCTCGGGTGGCCAAGGCAGCGCCGGCGACAAGATCGCCGCGCTGGAGAAGGCTGGCGTGCGCATGTGCAAGAGCCCGTCGCGCCTCGGCGAGACGATGGAGAAGTTCTTGGCCGACGCGAGCCTGCTCGCCACGGCCAAGGGCTGAGGACGCTCCTCGCGGGACGCGTCTTCGCCGCGGCGCCATGCAGCATCGGCCCAGTCGCACGGGCGACGGCTCGTGGACGCTCCTGCACGAGGTCCACGGCGAAGGCTTCCACGCGCGCGAAGGCGCGTGGACGCAGGCCTTGCTCCGCTACGCGCGCGAATGCCGCGTGCGCGAGCGCGCCGAGGAGTTGAGCCGAGCGGGCGCGACTCGCTTCCGGTTGCTGGACATCGGCACCGGACTCGGGCTCAACTTGGCGGCCGCCTTGCACGAGCTCGAGGGCCTCGGGCTCGTCCTCGAGGTCGAAGGCTTCGAGCGCGACGTGTGCGTGCCGCTCGCGGCCTTGGAGTTGCCGCCCGAAGAGGGCCCCGCCGGTCCCTTCGTGGCCCGCGCGCGCGCGGCACTGTCAAGTTGGCTTGACGCCGGCGCGCCATCTGGCGCCTGGATCGAGGCGCATGGCCTGCGACTTTCGATGCATCGCGGCGATGCGCGGGCCATGTTGTCGAGCCTGCCCTTGGAACCGCGCTTCGACGCTGTGTTCCTGGATCCGTTCTCGCCCAAGGTCGAGCCCGCCTTGTGGGAGGTCGACTTCCTGCGGGAGATCGCGCTGCGCATGGCTCCGGAGGCGCGCCTCTCGACCTACGCCGCGGGTTCGGCCGTGCGCCGCGCCTTGCACGCCGCGGGGCTGCAGGTGGGCCTCGGAGCGCGCGTGGGCGCCAAGCGCGAGGGTACTCTCGCCAGCCATGCGAGCGGCTTGCCTCCTCTGGAGCCACGCCAGGCGCGCCGCCTACGGCGACCCTGGCCCTGAGTCTCTGGAGTCCCCGAGTCCCCGAGTCCACCTGCGTGGTGGCTGTGGGGGCGGATGGCGGCGGGAAGTGCCAGCTTGGTCCGCGTGGGCTGGGCCACGCATGTTTTTCCGACCTTGGCCTGATCCTGTCGTGAAATTTGCCTGCTCGCGGGGCGGGGGCATGGTCGATGCTCTAGACTCCAGATGCCTGCACGGACTGGGCACACCGCCCGGTCCTCGCCTCGCACTCTCCGAGGCGACTCCCGCGAGGGACCGTGGCAGGCGCGAGCGCCGCGCGCGCCGCCGAGGGCGTACACCGCACATGACGACTCTCGCTTTCATCGGCAACATGGGCATCGGCGAATGGCTGATCATCCTCGTGGTGGTCCTGCTCTTCTTCGGGGCCCGCAAGCTCCCGGAACTGGCACGTTCGATGGGTTCGAGCGTCCACGAGTTCAAGAAGGGCATGAACGACGGCAAGGCCGAAGCGCAAGCCGAAGCCCAAGCCGCCAAGGTCAACTCGCAGGCCTCGAAGGAGTAGTGACTCGCATCCTGCGCCAGTCTCGGCGCGGAGCGGACTGTTCGTGCAGGTTGCACCTGCGCGAGGCTGTCGGGTACATGGAGACTCCGCGGACCAGCCTTGGTCCTCGAATGGGTCTCCCATGACGCAACTTGGCCCTCGACCTTCATCGGCCCAGGCCGCGCGCCCCGCGGCCGCCGCCAAGCTCGTCGGGGCCCTGTTGTGCGGTGGTGCGAGCAGGCGCATGGGCCGCGACAAGGCGCGGTTGGAGTTGGATGGGCGCACGCTGCTCGAGCGTGCGTCGTCATTGTTGGGCGGTTCGTGCACCCGCATGCTGCTGTGCTGTGGCGCTGCGCCACGTTACACCGAGTTGGGTGTTCCGCTCGCGCTTGATGCGCCGGGCGAGTCGGGTCCCTTGGCCGGCGTGGCGGCGGCCTTGGCCACCTTGGCGTCCGATGAACTGTTGGTCGTGGCGCCCGTCGATTTGCCTTGGCTCGACGCCCAGACCCTGGCGTTGGTCGTGGCCCGCTTGCGCTCCGAGGACTGCGACGCGGCTTGCGCTCGCTCGCACGGAGGACTCGAACCTCTGGTGTCGGCCTGGCGTCCGGCTGCCTTGCCCGAGGTGCGCGCGGCGCTCGCGCGCGGCGACAGACGCATGGTAGCGCCCTTCGCCGGATGGTCGGAATCCGGTCTGCTGCGCCTGGCGATCGTGGAATTTGATGCAAGCGGCTTGCACAGGACTTTCGACAACCTGAACACGCCTCTCGACTGGCGCCGCGCGACCATGGAAACTGGAGACGAGGCGGCCCATCAGGATGGACCCCCGGTGAAGCCTTGAGCAAGCTCGAAACCCGCATCGACGACATGCTGGCGCCCGTGGCCCCGGGCATGGAACGCATGCGCTCCATCATGGAGGCGCAGGTGCGCTCGGATGCGGCCGCTGTGCAGGCGATGACCGCCCACGTCGGGAGCTTCCGCGGCAAGCAACTGCGCGCGGCGCTAGTGCTGCTCGTCGGCAAGGCCGTGCAGGCCCGGGACGACGAGCATCCCGAGGTGGCCGCTATCGTCGAGTTGATCCACCTCGCGACGCTCGTGCACGACGATGTGCTCGACGGAGCGCGCGTGCGTCGCCGCGTGGCTTGCGTGAACGAGCGTTGGGACAACCAGATCGCCGTGTTGCTGGGGGACTTCCTCTACGCGCGGGCCTTCCACCTGTCGACCACCCTGCGTTCGCGCCTCGCTTCGCAGCTCTTGGCCGACACGACCGCCGTGCTGTGCACGGGCGAGATCGAGCAAGCCGCCCTGCGGCGCGACTTCGAGTTGACGCAGGCGAAGTACGAGGACATCGCCGCCAAGAAGACCGGCAGCCTCTACTCGGCCGCGTGCGAGTTGGGCGCGCGCCATCCGAGCGAGGACCGCGAGGATCCGCGCGTCGCGCGCCTCGGCGTCGAGATGGCCGCCTTCGGCCGCGAGGTCGGCCTCGCCTTCCAGATCGTCGACGACTGCCTCGACGTGGTGGGCGAGGAAGAGGTCGTGGGCAAGTCGGTGGGCAACGATGTCGAGGACGGCAAGTTGACCCTGCCCGTGCTCCACGCCTTCGCGCGCGCAGATGCCGCCACGCGGGACCGCATGCGGGCGATCTACGCCCCGAATGCGGCTGGGGCCGCGACCGGAGCGCCGCGGCGCATCGAGCTGCTGCGCGAGTGCTGCGATCTTTCCGCGGGCGTCGAGCAAGCCATGGCGCGCGCGCACGAGCTCGTCGCCAATGCTCGCGCGAGGTTGGCGCCGCTCCCCGCGTCGCCGGCCCGCGAGGCGCTCGACGCCATCGCCCTGTTCACCCTCGAGAGGCGCTTCTGAGGCGTCGCTCGCCACGAGGCAAGCAACCAACGATGTCCGACTCAAGCACGACCGTACAACCCAAGCGCAAGTGGGGGTTCATGTCGGCTTCGCTCGTCGCCCTGGTCGCCATCTCCATGGCCCAGGTCGCCGGCAGCCAACTGGAGACCTTCGGAGACACGGGCTTCGGGGCGCGCGAACTGGTGTTGCTGGGCTTCCTCGGCTCGGTGGCGGGCTTCCTGTGGATCCAGCGCGAGGCGGTCAAGGGCTACTTCCGCTCGATGAAGACCGGCGTGTCGCTCATCGTGTTGTCGATCGTCGCCGTGGCCGTGGGTGTCCTCGTGCCGCAGATCGACGGCTTCGAGGATCCCGAGGAGCGCGTGCCGGTCGTCTCGGACATCCCGCGCGAGACGCTGCGCGGGTGGCTCGACGTCGACCACACGGACCTCGCGCCGCTCGCGAACTTGACCCCCGATCAACGCCAGCGTGCCGTGCGTTGGCGCGAGCAGTACCGGGCGTTCCGCTGGGCGGAGGGGTACTTCATCTACCACCTGATCCATCCTTACGGCATCGGGTTGCCGGAGTCGCAGTTGCCGGCTCCGGCTGTCGCCGGGCTGGAGCGCTTCGAGGCGCGCTACGGCAAGGAAGAGCGCGACAATCGCCAAAAGTCGATGACCGCGGCCTTCTCTGGTCGCGAGAAGTCGGCCGAGATCGGCCAGCTCGTGCGCGAGAACGAGGACGCGTTCCTGCGCGCCTTCGAGGTGTCCACCTTCCTGCACCTGAACCGCACCTACAAGAGCCACTGGTTCGCCATGCTGCTCGCCATGGTCGGTGCGGGCATGCTGTTCAACACCTTCACCGGCGCGGCGCGCACCTGGTTCACGTGGCGGCGCAGCGGGTTCATCCTCGTGCACCTCGGCGTGCTGACCTTCCTCGTGGGCGGCGCGTTGTCCAAGTGGAAGACCGATCGCGGGATCATGCACCTCCTGCTCGATTCGTCGCCGCAGCAGGGATACTGGGGCCACTTCTCGCCCGACAAGCCGCGCGAGATGCCCTTCGCGCTGTCGCTCGAACGCTTCGCGCGGCGCGACTGGAAGACGATGCAGGTCGTCTTCAATGGCGACGACTTCAAGTCGAACCCGCCCGAGTTCACGTTGTGGCCGGGACGCAAGGTGGCCCTCGATCGCCAGCCGGACGCCGCTGGAGTCGAGCGCGCCCGCATCGAGGTCGAGGTGCTCGAACTCGCCGAGCGCGCCGAAGTCGATCGCCCGCGCTTCTGGGAGTCGGACGAGCCCGGCCACAAGGAGAATCTCGGCCCCATCGCGGCGCTGGGCCTCGTCGGCGCCCAGCAGCAGTCGTTCCTCAAGCCGGACGTGCCCGGTCGGCACACGCTGTACGACCCGCGCTGGAACTGGAGGCTGATGGTGGTCGAGGGCGGCGACGCGCGCGAGGCGCAGAAGCGCCTCGCCAGCGCGGACGAGGATCGCCTAGGCTGGCTGTCCCTGCAGGTGTCGGCGCAGGGCGATGTGCAGTCGACGCGCCACCCGATTCGCCTGGGCGACGCCATCGACGCGGGGGACTACCAAGTCGTCGTGCGCGAGGCCATGGCCGACTTCCGCCTCGACGAGATGGGCAAGACCGAGGTGCGCGATCCGCGGCCGATCCACACCATCAACCCGCGCAACCCGGGCGTATGGCTGGAGATCACGCCCACGCGCGGCGGGAACACGGAGCGCCGGCTCGTGCTCGAGGCCCTCAACGCCGAGGAGCACGACCTGCAGAAGCGCTTCGAGTACGCCGAGCTCGTCGCATCCTTGGAGTGGGACCGCTGGAACTCGCGCGGGCCGACGCGCGCCGTGCTGCACTACGCGCGCGGCGCCGAACCGCGGATGCACTTCGACGACGGGCGCGAGGCTTCGGCGAAGTCCGGCTCGACGGTCGACATGCCGGGCGACAGCGACCTCGCGGTGGGGGACCTCGTGCACGAAGCGCGCCTCGAGAAGGTCGTGCGCTTCGATCCCGAGGCCGAACACATCGACGACCCCGAGTTCTGCCCGTTCTTCTACAGCACTGATCCGACGGGCGCGACGCTCAAGGTGACCATGGACAAGGGCACCGACAAGGAGCGCGTCGAGGTCGTGACCATGGCCTCGACCGATCAGAGCCTGGCGAACCTGTGGATCTCGCCCGACGAGAGCTTCTACATCCGCTACTACGAGAACGACGCGGGCTTCCCGTTCGAATGGCGCAGCGTGCTGGCGGTGCACGAGCACGAGTGCAAGTTGCCGGGCTGGCGCAAGTTCCTGGCGCCCTTCACCTCGGGCTTCGCGGCTCGTGGCGACCATCTCGACGCCGGTTGCGAACTCGACAAGCTGACGCGCGTCGACGCCGGCGACGAGCGTGATCGCGAGATCCGCGTCAACGACTACTTCCATTGGAAGGGCTACCGCTTCTTCCAGACCAACGCCGACCCGCGCAATCCGCGCTACTCGGGCATCGGCGTCGTGTACGACCCCGGCATCCCGATCGTGCTGCTGGGGATGTACCTGACGATCTTCGGCGCGGTGGTCGTGTTCATCATGCGGCCGATCATGGCCGCGCGGCGCGAGCAACGGACGCTCGAACAATCCAACTCCTTCGCGGAGAAGGGATCCTGACATGGAGAGCCTGAGACTGTTGTTCGAGGCGGAGATGACCAGGTCGGCGCGGTTGACCGCGGTGGCCGACGTCGTGTGCCTGCTGGGCGCCCTGCTGTGCGCCTTCTCCGCCGTGCAGCACGCGCGCGTGCAGCGCTCGGGCGACTCCACTTCCCCAGCCGGCGCCAGGTTGCTGCACGCAGCACCACTCGCCGCGACCTTCATCGCGCTGGTCGTGATGTCGTTCGCCGTCGGCTGGCGTTGGATCGAGGTCAACCACTTCCCCAGCCAGACGATGAGCGAGGTGCTGACGATGTTCACCACCGCGCTGCTGGTGGCGATGGTCGTCCTCAAGCCGGCTCTGGGCCTGTCGCGTCGCGGACATGGCTGGGCCGTGGTCGAGGATCTGCTGGTCCTCTCGGTGCTGGTCGGCGTGTGGTTCACCCATGCCCATGTGCGCACGCTGTCGACCGCGCAGCGCGACCTTCCTCCGGCGTTGCAGAGCTACTGGTTCGCGCCCCACCTGGTGTGCTTGATCTTCAGCTACGCCACGATGGCGGTGGCGGCGATCATGTGCCTCGTCTACTTCGTGGCGCGCTTTTGGACCGGAGCCTTGCGCGGAGGTTGGAGCCGCGCATCGCAGTGGGCGCTCTTGGCGGGACTGCTGCTCGTGCCCTTCGCGCAGATCGTCACGATCCCGATGTTCGTGCTCGCGGGCTTGGTCTTCGTGGCGCTGCACTTCATGGGGCGCGTTCCAGCGCCGGACTCCGTCAAGCGACTCGAGTCCAGCTTCGAGGAAGTCTCGTTCCGCGCCTTCGCCGTGGGCTTCCCGTTCCTGACCGCGGGCCTGTGGATGGGGGCCTTCTGGGCCCAGGAAGCGTGGGCCAACTACTGGGGTTGGGACAGCAAGGAGAACTCCGCGCTGATCACGTGGCTCGTGTACGTGGTCTACATCCACCTGCGGATGCTGGGCGGGTACCGCGGCGAGAAGGCCATGGGGGTGCTCGTGGCCGGCGCCTTGAGCGTGTTCCTCACCTTCCAGATCTTCGGGTACCTGCCGGACAGCCAGAAGTCGCTGCACCGCTACACGGACGATGGCGTCATGCCGCAGGAGGGCATGCAAGGCGGCGCCGCGCGCCCCCAGGAACAGGCCAAGGCGGAGATCCAGCCGCGATGAGCGCGCGCCTGCTCGACGGCAAGGCGACCGCCGCGGCGGTGCGCGCCGATGTGCGTCGCGGGGCCGACGAACTGTAGCGCGCGCGCGGCGTGCGCCCCGGGCTCGCCGTCGTGCTGGTGGGCGAGGATCCGGCGAGCCAGGTCTACGTGAAGAACAAGGACAAGGCGGCTCAGGAGTCGGGCTTCTCCGTGCGCACCGAGCGGCTGCCCGCCACGACGGCGCTGGCGGAGCTCTTGGCGCTGCTCGACGCGCTCAATCGCGATGCGTCGGTGCACGGCATCCTCGTGCAACTGCCCTTGCCGCGCCACATCGATGCCCATGCGGTGATCGAACGCATCGATCCGGCGAAGGATGTGGACGGACTGCACGCAGCGAATGTCGCCGCGCTGGTGCTCGGGCGCCCGGGCTTGCGGCCGTGCACGCCCGCCGGTTGCATCGAGATCCTCGATCGGCACGCGATCGCGTTGGAGGGCGCGGAGGTGGTGGTGGTGGGACGCTCGATGCTGGTCGGCAAGCCCTTCGCCCTGTTGGCGTTGGAGCGCCACGCCACCGTGACCATCGCGCATTCGAGGACGCGCGAGCTAGCCGCCGCTTGTCGTCGCGCCGACATCCTGGTCGCCGCCGTGGGCAAGCCGGAGTTGGTGCGCGGGGATTGGATCAAGCCCGGGGCGGTCGTGTTGGACGTGGGCATCAACCGCCTGGCCGACGGACGGCTCGTGGGGGATGTGGCCTTCGAGGAGGTCGCCTCGCGCGCCTCGGCCATCACGCCAGTGCCAGGCGGCATCGGGCCCATGACCATCGCCATGCTGTTGGCGAACACATTGCAGTCGGCGCGCCTCTCGTGCCGATGACCCCTCCTCGATGGCGCAGCTTCGCATGACCCGTTCGTGGCATGGACGCACGGCGCCGCGTGGCGACGCGGCAAGTTCGCGCGCGACGGGAGGCTGGACGTGAGGGCCATGCAACCCGGCTCCGGCGTCTCCATGGCGTTGCCGCCGTTCGAGGGTGCGGTGCGCATCTTGGCGCTCATCCTGGGCGGGATCTTCCTCGTGCAGTTCGGGCTCTTCCTCGCCGCCGATCCCGCCGACCCGGCGAGTTGGCACGCGCAGGCGACGCGCGTGGCGCGGCTCGATCCCGCGGCTTGGCGCACGGGAGTGCCGGAGGTCTGGCAGCTCTGCACCTACGGCCTGCTGCACGCCGTGCAGGATCCGCTGCACCTCCTTGGCAACTTGCTGATCCTGTGGTTCTTCGGATCGATGCTGCAGGCGGACATGGATCCGCGGCGCTTCGCGCTGTTCTGGTTCGCCTGCCAGGTCGCTGGTGGACTCGTGTTCCTGCTGCCGGCGGCGTTCGGCTTCGACTCGCCCTCGGCCATCGGCGCCTCGGGCGCGGCGTATGGCGTGATGGCCGCGTGCGCCACGCTGCACCCCGATGCGCGCGTGCTGCTGATCATCGTGCCGTTGCGCTTGCGCACCTTGGTCCTGATCGTGTTGGGCTTGACCGTCTTCGCGGCGCTGCTCGACTTCAAGCAGGGCTCCAGCGGCGTGGCGCACCTGGTGCACCTCGGTGGCCTCGCCGCGGGCTTCGGCCTCGTGCGCACCGGAGCATGGCGGTTCGACCCTTGGGCCCTCGTGGCGCGTCGCCGGGCCGTGGCCGAGATCGAACGCGGCGCCGACGACGAAGCGCGCATGGACCGGCTGCTGGACAAGATCCACCGGGAGGGCATCGGCTCCTTGACGCGCTCGGAGAAGGCCTTCCTGGAGCGCATGTCCTCGCGGCGTTGAGCGTCCGCGGCACCGGGCGCTAGACTGCTGCCCCCGCAGGCGCCGCGCGCGCCGCCGGTTCGCCCTCCATGAAGCGCCACCTCCTGTGCTTGTGCCTGTCCCTCTTCCTTGGCGCCTCCGTCGCGCGCGCCGACAAGCCCGACCCCGACTGGCGCGCCAAGGCCGAGAAGGTCGTCGGGAAGAAGAGCGATTTGGAGAAGCTCGTGAAGGCCGATGCCACCCAGGCCGCCGCCTGGATCGCGCAACTCGCCGAGGATGAAGCCAAGGACGAGGACGAGACGCGCAAGGCGCTGCTGGAGGGCTTGTCCGCGGCGTGGAAGGCGGCGCACGAGAGCGACTACCCCGAGCGCATGCAGGCGTACTTCGCGGGCCTCGACGAGTCGGCTTGGCGCATCCGCGCCGACCTCGTCAAGCGCCAAGCCGCGATGCGCGACGAGTTCATCTCGAACCTCGAACGTCGCGACGCGGCGGTGTTCCAGAAGATCATTCCCGAGCTCGACACGCTGGCCGCGGCCTTCGACCAGGAGGCCGATTCCTACACGGCGTCCGAGTGCTATCTGATCCTGGCCGACTGCGTGGACGAGCGGTTGCGCGAGACGCGCGCCGACACGGCGCAGGCGCTCAAGTGGTGGCAGAAGGCCGTGGATCTGCGCGAGACCTGCGGCGTCAAGGACAAGCGCCACGACGAGGCCGTGGCGCGCGTGAAGAAGCTCAAGGAACGCGGCGCGGACAAGGCGCCCGATCCCGGCGCAGGCGAAGCTCAACCCGTGCCCGTCGAAGGCGCGGCCGCCACGACCATCAAGACCACCTTCGAGTTGCTCGCCAACCCCGAGCAGTTCCTGCGGCCGTGCTACGAAGCCGACGACCTCTACCCGATGTGGTTGTCGATGAGCCTGCAGAAGAAGGGCAGCGTCTTCACCTTCCCGAACATGGACGAGCCGCCCACGGTCGTTCGCGTGGGCTCCTCGGACGTGCGCGTCGACGTCGACGGCGACGGCAAGGGCGACGGCGAGAAGGACCTGAAGGTGCCGCTGACGGGCAATGTCGCGCAGTTGAAGCTCGAGATCGGCAAGGGGTCCAGCGCGCGGCCGTGGGGCGTCCTGTACGTCACGGGCGTGCAGAAGGACAGCTACCAGGGCATCGAGATGAACCTGCAGGCCGACGACAACCAGATGGCGATCTACTACCTGGGCGCGTCCTCGGTGGTGGGCGACCTCGCCGGCGTCAAGATCCGCGTCATCGACGATTCCGTCGACGGCGTCTACGGCACGGTGCCCAAGACCTTCGGCAACATCGGCATGAGCCGCGACCACTACCAGCCGAACATGGACTCCATCGTGGTCGGCGACGCCAAGCGCGCGCGGCCGTGGAGCGAACTGCAGCAGATCGGCGGCAAGTGGTGGCGCTTCGACATGCAAAGCGACGGCCGCGAGTTGTCGGCTCGGCAGGTCGCGGTCGACACGGGCGTCCTCAAGCTCGAGTACAAGGGCGGCGTCGCGCCGACTTGGTGCGTGCTCAAAGGCGAAGGCCAACTGCAGAACTGCTTCTACGATCTGGTCGAGGGCGGATCGAAGGGCGTCGAGGTGCCCACCGGCCGCTACACGCTGTATTACGGCGAGGTCCGCAAGGGCAAGAAGCGCCAGCAGCAGAAGGCGCTGATCGCGCCGTCGAAGGGCATGCAGAACTGGGATGTGAGGAAGGGCGAGACCACCGTGGTCCAGTTGGGCGCGCCCTTCGGCTTCGACTTCCGCACGCGCCTCGACGAGGGCGTGTTGACCATCGAAGGCGCCAGCGTCGTGGCCACGGGTGCCGCAGGCGAGCGCTACGAGCGCGCCTGGCAATGCGTGCCGCAGGTCGAAGCCGCGTGGCGGAAGAGTGGCACGAAGAAGGCCTCGAAGGCCGAGAAGATGGCGCGCGTGCTGGACAACGAGGGGATCAACACCTTGGGATGGGCGGCGGCGTGGTTCCCGCTGGACCTCCAGATGGAGGCCAAGGGCGTGGAGCAGGTCGAAGTCCAGCTGGTGGACAAGAAGCACGATCTGTTCGGCAAGGTCGAATCCGCCTGGAGATAGTGAACCGATGCTCGACATGAAGTACATCCGGGCCAATCCCGAGCTCGTCAAGGCCGGCGCGGCCAAGAAGCGCATCGCGCTGGATCTGGACGCGATCCTCGCGCTCGACGAGCGCGTGCGCGCCGGCATCACGGAGACCGATCGGCTGCGCGCCGAGCAGAAGAACGCATCCAAGTCGATCGGTGCCGCGGCGCCCGCCGACAGGCCGCGTCTCGCCGAGGAGCAGAAGGCGCAGAAGGCGCAGCTCAAGGAAAAGGAAGAGGAACTCGCCAAGTTGCAGGCCGAGCTCCACCAGCTCCTGCTGCGCGTGCCCAATGTCCCCGCCGCCGAGGTGCCCGAAGGCCGGGACGACAGCGAGAACATCGAGGTCAAGAAGTGGGGGACTCCGCGCCAGTTCGACTTCGAGCCGCGCGACCACATCGCGTTGGGCGAAGCGCAGGACTGGATCGACGTCGAACGCGGCGCGCGCATCGCCGGGTCGCGCAACTACTTCTTGAAGGGCGACCTGTGCCTGCTCGAGGGCGCCATGATGCGCTACGCGCTGGAGTTGATGGTCTCGCGCGGCTTCACGCCCTTGTCGGTGCCGACGCTGGTGCGCAAGGACATCATGGTGGGCACCGGCTACTTCCCCGGCGGCGAGGAGCAGGCCTACCGCTGCGACGAACGCGACGACCTGTGCCTCGTGGGCACGGCCGAGGTGCCGGTGACCGCGCTGCACCAGGACGAGATCCTCGACCTCAAGGACCTCCCGAAGCGCTACGTCGCGCTGTCGTCCTGCTATCGCCGCGAGGCGGGCACCTACGGCAAGGACACGCGCGGCCTGTACCGCGTGCACCAGTTCCAGAAGGTCGAGCAGGTGATCGTCGACGTCGCCGACGCGCAGCGTTCGATCGAGCACCACCATGTGATCGTCTCCAACGCCGAGGATGTCCTGCAGGCGCTCGGCCTGCCGTACCGCATCGTCAACGTGTGCGGCGGGGACCTGGGCGCGCCGCAGATCCAGAAGTTCGACATCGAGACTTGGATGCCGAGTCGCAAGGGCTACGGCGAGACGCATTCCGCCAGCCGCTTCCACGAGTACCAGGCGCGGCGCTTGAACATGCGCTATCGCGACGCCGACGGAGTCGTGCGCGTGTGCCACACCTTGAACAACACCGTGGCGGCGAGCGTGCGCATGTTGATCGCGCTGCTGGAGAACCACCAGAACGCGGACGGCACCGTCACCTTGCCGGCTTGCCTGCGGCCCTACATGGGCGGACGCGAGCGCATCGGCAAGCCCCTTTGAGTCCGCGGACGCAGGTCGCGCGGAGCCTGCCGCGCCTTGCGTCTGGAGCTCCACTGCGGGGCGGAGTCTCGATCGGCATTCGGTGCTGCGTCCTTCGCAGCGCGTCAGCCGCCGCCGGGACCGCGGCCGACTCCGCCGCCACCCGGTCCTCGGCCTGCGCCGCCGCCGCCCGCGCCACCACCACCTGGACCGCGACCCGCGCCCCCACCACCCGAGCCCCGACCAACGGCACCGCCACCGCCGGTTGCACTCGCCCCGCCACCGGCGGCTCCCCCCACGGTGTTGGGGTTGTTGAGGCCGCCGGCGTTGGCGGCGGGCGTGCGCGGCACCACCGGCAGGGCGATGTCCGCCTCTTCGGCACGCAGCGGTTCCGGCAGGCGCAGCACGCGCTTGTACGTCAGTGTGCGTCGATCCGAGGGCAGGTAGCGGAACTGCTCGTTGACGAGGCGCGGTTGCAGCTCGAGCGTCAGCGCGATTTCGATGCGCGCCGGCAGGCCGGCGCGTTGGTCGTCGCCCTGGTTGTCCCCGCCCCACTCCTCGAGCGGCTCGGCGTCGGGCCCGTCTTCCTCCCAAGCCTGGATGTCGAAGGACTTGACCCGGTCGTGCAGGAACTGGAACAGCCCGCCTTCGAAGGGCTCTTCGTCGACACCGAAGGACTCTCGACGCCAGATCTCGAGGAACTGGTCGCCCGATTCGTCGTTCGGGCGCAGCCTGTAGCCCACTTCGTTGGCGCCCGTGCGCAACGGTCGTTCGTTGTCGAAGCGCGGCGTCAGCGTGGTCGTGGTCGAGACGAAGTCGAGGCTGTCGGCGTCCATGCCGAGGAGCACGCGGTCCTTCAACTGGAAGTGCAGCTGCCGGGTCGATCCGTAGGTCAGGGCGCCGCGCAGGTCGCGCTCGATCAAGTCGAGGATCGCGGGCCCTGCGAGCTGGGTTTCCTGGATGTTGTGGATCGTGTCGCGCGAGGTGCGCGCCGCGGTCAGGATCTGCGTCAGGCTGAGCATGATCATGCTCATGATCAACAGCGTCAGCAGCACCTCGACCAGGGTGAAGCCGGCGCGCGCGCGCCGCGCGACGGTGGACATGGACAACTTCACTTGACCGAACCTCCGTCGTCGCCGGCGCCCGCGCCACCTTGTCCCTCGGCTCCGTCCGCGCTCGCCCCATCCACGTCGGTCGCCTCGCCCTCGCTCGCGCCGTGGACTTGTTCCCATGCCACCCAGCGCTCGAGCACGAGGTCGTTCTTCGCTTCGCCGAGCTTGGGGAAGGTCACGCGGATGCGCACCTTCTCGTAGGGTTCGACGGCTTCTTCGTCCTCTTCCGCGTCGGACGAGTCGGCGTTCGCTTCTTCCTCCTCGCGCGCGGCGGCCCAGTTGTCGAAGCGGCGCGACGAACCCTCGTAGGCCTCGTCGGGTTGCGCGTCGAAGGTCTGGTCGCCCACGGCGACTTCGTAGGAGAAGTCCGGCCAGCCTTCCTGCGAGTAGTCCCCGCGCAAGCCATCGGCGATGTCGTCGCGGTAGATGCCGGCCTCCACCTGGCCCATCGTCAAGAGACCCAGCTCGCGCGCGAGCTTCATGTTGCGCGTGTGCGCGGCCGTCATCTTCGAATGGTTCAGTCCCTGCAGCACCAGCACGAGGCCGATGCCCACGATGACGATGGTCACGGCGATCTCCGCCAGCGTGAAGCCGGAACGGTCGCGGCTCGCTTGCGAGGGCTTCATCGGAAGTCGTCCTCGCGCGGAGCAGGCCGAGTCCACGAGCCTTCGCGGTAGTCGACGAGTCCCAGCAGTCCCTGCGTCTCGACGGTGAAGACCGATTCGGTCAATGGTTGCTCGAGTTGCACGGTGTGCGAGGTGCCCGTGCCGATCGGATCGAAGCGCACCCACACGATGCCCTTGGAATGATCGACTCCGTCCACGGCCACGGACTTGATGCGCACCGATCCCGGCAGCGCCTTCCAGGGCAGCGCCAGGCGCTCGTCCTCGACGAGAGCGAGGCTCCCGCCGGCGCGGAACGGGGTCACCAACCTCCAGCGCGAGGCGTCCACGTCGTACTGCACGTGGTAGGACTGGTTGCGCGAAATGGCTTCGGAGCGCGCGGTCGAGAGCCCCGCGGCGAGTTCGCGCACGGCCGAGTGCAATTCGGTCTTCGGCAGGATCGCCTGCCAGTTGACCGCCACCATGGTCGCCATGAGCGAGAGGATGACGAGCACGACGACGAGTTCGACGAGGCTGAAGCCCCCGCGTCCGCGCGCCCTTGCTCGTCCGTGCATCATGTGGATGGATTCCCGCGAAGGCCGCTCGCCAGGCCGCTGGTCCCGTTCCTGCCTGCGGAGATCGTGGCGCTCATTCGTCGCGCCCAGCCGATCGTTCAGGAGTCGCCGCGGATGGTGAAGTTGTCGATGTCGGAGTCGTCGCCTTCGCCACCCGGCGACTGGTCGCGGCCCAGCGTGTAGACGCGCGGATCGGGCTGGCCGGGCTGCGGCTGTTCGTAGCCGTACTCGGTGCCCCAAGGATCCTTGGGCACCGACTTCTGGTTGAGGTACGTGTAGCCCTTCTGGTCGGGAGTCACGAGCGCCTCCAGGGTGTCCGGGTAGCGGCCACTGTTGTTCATGGCGTACTCGTTGAGGGCGTTGACGACGTTGGTGATGTCCACGGTCGCCTTGGCCTTCTGGCCCTGACCGAACTTCTGCATCACGTTGGGCACGACCAAGGTGGCCAACAGCCCGATGATGACGATCACGACCATCATCTCCGCCAAGGTGAAGCCCGCGCGGCGGGCGATCTGCGTGTTGATCTTCATGGATGCTGTCCTTGGACGCCGCATGGCGCCTGTTGCTTCCCGCGGGTGGCCTCCCGCCTCCCTCTGACCGAGCCGGGAACGTCGTTTCACTTGAACTGGCCGATCTGGAGGATCGGCAGGACGATCGAGACCACGATGTAGCCCACGACGGCGGCCAGCACCACGATCATGATCGGCTCGATGACGCTGGTCATGCGCTCGGTCGCCACGTCGATCTCGTCGTCGTAGGCGACCGCCACGCGATCCAGCATCTGTTCGAGCTCGCCCGACTGCTCGCCCACGGCCACCATGTAGCCCACGATGGCGGGGAAGGCGCCGGTCTGCTTGAGGGGCGTGGAGATGTCGGTGCCCTCGAGGATGCGCGTGCGGATGTGGTCGGTGGCGTCGGCCAGGACGCGGTTCCCGACGACCTTGCGCGTGATCTCGAGGCTCTGCACGGCCGGCACGCCCGATTGCAACAAGGTCGACAACGTGCGCGTGAAGCGCGAGACGGCCTGCTTGCGCAAGAGGTCGCCGATGACCGGCACCTTGAGCAGGTTCGTGTCGATCCACAAACGGCCCTTGTCCGTCTTGTAGATGCGGCCGACGACCATGCTGACGAGGGCGATCAGCAGGCAGCCGGCCCACCACCAGTTCTTGAACAGGTCCGAGATGAAGATCAGGACCTGCGTGGGGGCGGGCAGCGTCTGGCCCTGGTCGGTCAGCATGCCGGTGATCTTGGGGACGACGACCGTCATCAGGATCGACACGACGATCAAGCCGATGCCGATCATCATCGCCGGGTAGGTCAGCGCCGAGACCACCTTGCGGCGCAGCGCGCGCTGCGCTTGAAGGTAGTCGGCGAGGCGTCGCAGCACGACGTCGACGTTGCCCGTCGCCTCGCCGGCGCGGATCATGTTGACATACAGCTCGCCGAACATGCCGGGATGCGCCGCCAGCGAATCAGCGAAGGACGAACCTTGGTTGATGCTCTCGCGGATCTCGCGGAACATCGTCTCGACCTCGCGCTTCTCCGCCTGTTCGATGATTGCCTTGAGGGTCTCGGCCAGCGGGATGCCCGACGCGAGCAGGGTGCCCATTTGGCGCGTGACGGCGGTCAAGGTGTCCAGATCCTGCGTGCCGCCCGAGCCGGCGCCTTGGGCCTCGCGCAAGCGCGCCAAGAGCGCGCCCGGCGCCCAGGCGCCAGGGGTGGCGGCCCCCGGCTTGCCACCGGGCTTCTTCGAGGCCGTGCGCCGTCCCCCGCGCACCTCGTGGATCTCGCTGACGAGGAGATTCTCCCTCTTGAGCCGCTGGCGCGCCTCCCGCGGCGTGTCGGCGTCGATGACGCCGGTCTGCACTGCGCCGCCCGTACCGTAGGCCTTGTACTCGAAGATGGGCATGGACTGCGCGCGTGGATCAGTCGAGGTCCAGCTGCGTGACGCGCAGCACTTCGTCGGCCGTGGTCTGGCCCGCCAGGATCTTCAGGCGTCCGTCTTCGCGCAGCGTGATCATCCCGCGTTCGACCGCGGATCGCTTCATCTGCGTGGCGGTGGCGCCGTTCATGATCTGCGTGCGCAAGGTCTCGTCCACGGGCATGAACTCGTAGATGGCGGTGCGCCCGGCGTAGCCGGATTGGAAGCACTCGTCGCAGCCACGTCCGCGCGCCACCTGGCCGCCGAGCTGGGCCGGATCGAGGCCGACCTTGCGCAGCTTCGCTTCCTCCTCGGGCGTGATCGGGTTGAAGGCGTGGCAGTGCCGGCAGATCGTGCGCACGAGGCGCTGGGCGATCACGAGCACCAGCGAGCTGGACACCAAGTACGGCTCGACGCCTTGGTCGACCATGCGCTGGATGGTGCTCGGCGCGTCGTTCGTGTGCACCGTGCTGAACACGAGGTGGCCGGTGAGCGCCGCGCGGATGGCGACCTCGGCGGTCTCCAGGTCGCGGCTCTCGCCGACCATCATCACATCGGGGTCTTGGCGCAGGAACGAGCGCAGGCCCGCGGCGAAGGTCAGGCCCTTCTTGGCGTTGACCTGGACCTGCGAGATGCCCGGCAGCGAGTACTCCACCGGGTCCTCGATGGTGAGGACGTTCTTCTCTGTCGTGTCGACCTCGGCCATGGCCGCGTAGAGAGTCGTCGTCTTGCCCGATCCCGTGGGGCCGGTGACGAGGATGATGCCGTGCGAGTAGTTGCTGTACTCGCGCATCATGGCGAGGTTGCCCGGGGCCAAGCCGATCTCCTCGAGGCGGAAGACCTTGGTGGTCTTGTCGAGCAGACGCATGACGATGCGCTCGCCCTGCGAGGTGGGCACGGAGCTGATGCGCACGTCGACCTCGCCATCGCCGATCTTGATCGTCGCGCGGCCGTCCTGCGGCAAGCGGCGCTCGGCGATGTCCATCTTGCCCATGACCTTGACGCGGCTGATGATCGCGTCCAGCGCCTTGCGCGGGATCGGATCCATGTCGTAGAGGATGCCGTCGATGCGGAAGCGCACCTGCATCCGGTCCGGATACGGGTGGAAGTGCACGTCCGAGGCGCGCATCTTCAACGCCTGGAACAGGATCGTGTTGACGAGCTTGATGATCGGCGCCTTGTTGGCGACGTCCAGCACGTCCTCGCCCTCGTCGATCTGGTCGGCGAGCCCGGCGATGTTGCCGTCCTCGGCGACATCCGCCAAGGCCTCGTCGACCCCGTCCGCCTTGTGGCGGTAGGCGCGCCCGAGCAGCGTAGTGATCTCCAAGCGCGGCGACAGCACCGGATCCACCTCGCAGCCCATCATGGCGGCGAGGTCGTCCATCGGGTGCGCTTCCAGCGGCGAGCAGGTCGCGACCTTGACCACTCCGTCGACTTCGTCGACCGCCACGAGGTTGTAGTTGCGCGCGAACTGCACCGGCACCTTGGCCACGAAGGACTGCGGCACCGGCACGCCGTCGAGGCTCGCCTTGAACTCGTAGCCGAGGTGGCGCGCGAAGACCTGCAGCACGACCGCCTCGTCGAGCAAGCCCTTGGCGAGGATCACCTTGTCGAGCGAGTCTCCGGTGGCCGCGGCCACCTTGCGGCAGTCCTCGATCTTGTCGCGCGACAAGCCCGCCTGGGCCAGCAAGTCGTGCAGGCCGCCCGAGCGACCCTTCGTGGCCGGGGTCTTGGTGGTCGCGTCGCTCACTGCTGCTTCTCTTGCGGCTGGGCGTCGTCCTGCTGGAGCATCTCGTTGACCTTGACCGCGTCGAGGCCGACGGCCGAGTCCTTGACCTCGCCGCGGTCGGGGCCGCGGTACAGCGGGACCTCGAAGCCGCGCAGGTCGACGCCTTCCTTCTCCTGGCCGAAGCTCGGGTCGACCAGGCGGATGCGGTCGGCGCCGATCGAGTCGGCGGCGCTCATCTTGCGCTCGAAGCTGTACTTCGCGAGGTCGGCGAAATCGCGGTCGCGCATGATGTGCGGCGTCACGAAGAAGTACAGCGTCGTCTTGCTCGAGCTGTCCTGGTTGTCCGAGAACAGGTAACCGAGGATCGGGATGTCGCCGAGCCACGGCAGCGAGCGGCGCGTGCGGCCCTTGTTGTCCGTGATGATGCCGCCGATGACCATCGTGTCGCCGTCCGGGACGTTGACGACCGTCTGGAGGTAGCGGGTCAGCTTCGGCGGCGGGATGGCGCCGCTCACGGCGCCGACGAAGGTCGACACCTCGAGCTCGATGTTCAAGCGCAGGTAGCGGCTGGCGCTGATGGTGGGCGAGATCTGCAGGGTGATGCCCGCCTCGACGTATTCGCGGAAGTTCTCCTGCGTCTGGCCGCTGACGCCGCCAGTGGCGGTGATCTGCGTGGTCGGCTGGGCGTCCTTCGACTCGACCTTCGCGCTGCTGTTGTTGTTGACGAGCACCGACGGCACGTTGAGCACGTTGGTGTCGCGCCGCTCCTGCAGCGCGCTGATCAGGATCGGCAGCGAGAAGTCGTCGCCCTTCAGGATGCCGGCGGTCAAGCCGGTGGTGATGTTGGGCACCTTCACATCGGGGATGCCGTCGCCATCGGTGTCGTCGTAGGTCGCGAGGCCGAAGTTCGACACGCCGAATTGGCCGTCGCCATCGCCGGCGATCTCGGCCAGGCCGAGCTCGATGGCGAGGTTGAGGCTGTCCTGGCCGGTCAACTCGACCAGCGCCGTCTCGATCAAGACCTGGTCTTGGCGCTCGTCGAGGCGCTGGATCAGTTCCAGCACCTCCTGGTACTTGGAGCGGCTGGCCGCGATGAGCAGCGAGTTGGTCGTCTTGTCGGCCACGACCACGACCTCGCCGGTGCGAGAAGTCGTGGCCGGAGCCTGGCCCTGCGCCCCGCCGCCGCGCGCCGCGCCGGACACGCGGCCAGTGTCGCGGATGAAGTCGTCCAGCGTCTCGGCCAGCTCCTCGGCGTCGACGTTGTTGAGGTTGTAGATGTGGTAGGTGCGCTCGCCCTGGATCACCTCGGTGTCGAGGCGCGCGATCAAGTCCTTGATGCGCGGCATGTCCTCGGGCATGGCCATCACGAGCAGCGAGTTCGTGCGCGCGTCGACCATGATCTTGGCCTCTGCCTGCCCTTGCTGCAGTTGGCTGGTCACGCCTTGCGCGGCCTGTTGCTGCGTGCGCGTCTGCGCCGCGCGGCGGCTCGATTCGAGCAACTCGGTGATCGTGTCCGACAACTCCTCGGCCGAGGCGAACTCGAGCGCGATGACCTCGAACTCCGGCACCACCGTCTGCGTGCTGCGACTGGCTTCGTCGATGAAGCGCAGCATCTTGACCGTGGACGCCACCTGCGAGCCGAAGCCCATGATGACCACGCTGTTGGTGGTGCCGACGGGGATCAGCTGCTGCGTGTTCTGGTCGGGGAACAAGCGCTGCATCGACTGCGACAAGTTGCGCACGTCGGTGTTGGGCAGGTCGATGACCGTCGTGATCAGCACCGCGGGCTGGTCCGCGTAGCGATCGAGCTGGTCGGCCGTGACGTAGATCGCGTTTTGCCGCGCCTGCGCGCGGTTGTTGCCTTGGATGTTCTGGATCTGCACGACAGCCAAGTGCTCGGGGCCGACCCGCGTGCACGTGAAGTCGTTCAGGATCATCATGATCTGGAAGAACGAGTAGAAGTCGGACTTCGGGATGCGCTTGGGGCCGTACATCCGCAACGGCGTCTTCTGCAACGCCGCGGCCGTCTCCTGCACGTAGGTGAAGTTGGTGCCCGTCGCGACCTGGCAGATCTTCACGAACTTCTCGAGCGTCAGCCCCTCGTTCGTCTCGTCGAAGTTGAGGACGTAGAACTCGCCCGTGTCTTGGATGGCGGGGATGCCTTGGCCCGCGGCGGCGGGCGCGCCGCCTTGAGATGCACCGGCGGCGGGCGCGCCGCCCTGGGGTGTCCCGGCGGCGGCGCCTTGCGCGTAGGCGCTGCAAGGCAGGATCATCGCGAGGGCGAGGAGCGCGCTCTGGTTGGCGATCATGGCAGTGGAAGGCGTACTTTCGGTTCTCTATTGAAAGCAGCCGTAGCCGATCGGCCCCACGGACCGCCCGGCTCCGGCCGCGGCCGTGCGGGCCATCGGTCGGGTCTTTTGGTATCCCTTTGCTCGGTCGCCACTTACGCGGCCGCCGTCTGCCGGGGACCGGGGCACTCTAGGTGAGCCAGCCACCAGAGTCAAACCACGATCTTCCCGCCGCTGGCGCCAGCGCAAGGCCATCCGAGCGCCGCTTTGGACGACCATCTGCGTGGTCTCTTCCCCGCTGCTCTTGCCACTTGCACCACGGGCTACGTGCTCGCGGGCTTCAAGGGACGGACAGGCGACGCGGAACAGGACTGCAGGTGGAAGTTCCGCGGTCGACGCTGCTATCCTCGACCGGACAACAAGCGCATGCGCCTCTCCGAACTGTTCCGTGCCGAGGACCTGATCGTCGGCTTCCAACCCGCGGACAAGTGGGATGCCATCAAGCGCCTGATGGACCACCTCGTGGCTCGCGGTCGCCTGCCTGCGCACCTGCGTGCTGGCATCGAGGAGGCCGTCTGCGCGCGCGAGCGTTCCATGTCGACCGGCATGGAGCAGGGCATCGCCATCCCGCATGCGTCGGTGGACGGGGTCGAGGGCGTGTTGGCCGCCATGGGCATCGTCGGCGACGGTGCCGGCCTGGCCTTCGACGCCATCGACGGTCGTCCCTCGCGGATCGTCGTGTTGCTCGTCATCCCGCGCGCGCAAAAATTGCTGCACATTCGCACGCTGGCCGACATCGCACGCGTGCTTTCCAAGGACTCCGTGCGCGATCAACTGGTCGCGGCCGGCGACGCCCAGAAGGCGTGGGACGTGCTGCACGAGGGCGACGCCGCGCGTCGCTGAGGGCCGTGGCGCGCGCCTCGGCGGGCAACGCGTCCAGCATGGCTTGGGCGCTTGCGGCGGCCCTTCTCTTTGGTGCTGCGGGTGCGGCGGCCCAAGCGATCCTCCTGCGAGCCGCCGGCACGAGCACCGGCCATGGCCTCGCCCTCCCGCTGGGCCTGGCAGCGTGGTTCGCGGGCTTCGCGCTGGGTGCAGCCCTCTCGAACCGCCTTGAGCCTCGCCCTCGCGCGGCGTTGCTCCTCTTGGGCGCGGCGCTGCCGGCGCTTGCCCATCCGCTGTTGGTGGCTTTGGGCGCGCGCGGCTCGGGGCCTGCCACGGCCACTTTCGCGCTCGTCGTCGTGCTCGCCACGGCCGTTCCGCAGGGGCTGTGGTTCGCGCCGCTGGCGAGTCGCGCCGGCGGACTTTGGCTCTTGTGGTGCGTCGACCTCGCCGGCGCCGCGCTCGGCTTGCATCTGCTGCTCGAGATGCTGCCACGCACTCGCCCGCTCGGCGATGCGGCGCTCCTCGCCGCGGCCTGCGGCGTGGCGGCCGCCGCGGCCACGCTCCGCGCCTTGCGCGGCGACGCCTCCGGCGTCAAGCAAACCGGACAAACGCCGGAGCGGCTCGAGGCCATGGCGCCGAGTGCGCGCTGGTGGTGGGCGGCTGCCTTCGGCGCCGCGGGCGTGGTCGCGCTCGAGCTCGCCTACGCGCGCATCTGCGCGGCCATGCTCGGTGGACTGCAACCCGCGCACAATGCCACGCTGCTCGGGGCGCAACTGGCCCTGGTCGCGGGCGCGGCGCTCTTGCCGGCCCTCCTGCCGCGCAGCTCCAGCGCCTTGGCGTGGTTGGCCATGCTCGCGGCGGCTGGCGCCGCGGCGCTGCCCGAGTTCCTGCGGCGTCTCGCGCCCGCGCAAGGAGCCGATGCCGCCTCGCTCCTCGCGCACGCGGCCTGCGCCGGAGCGCCGCTGCTGGTGGCCTGCGGAGCGCTGTTGCCGTGCCTGGCGCGCGCGGCCGGCCAAACACGCACGGCGGCTTTGCTCTCGTTCGAAGGCTTGGGCGCGCTCGTCTGCGGGCCGCTCGTCGCCCTGCTCGTCGTGCCGCGCTTGGGCTTGTCGGCCGCCATCGCGCTCGGGCTGGTCGCGCTCGCGGCCTGCGCCGCTTGCGTGGCCTGGCGCGAGCGGCGCGCGCGCTTCGTCTTGTTCGCCGCGTTGGCGGCGGCGGCGTGGACCGCGACGCGTCCTTCGCCCGTGCTCGCGACTCCGCCGTTCGGCAACGGCGCCTTCGAGCTGCTCTCCTTCGCCGAGGACCAGGACTACGCGGTGGCCGTGGTCGACGACGGCATCGAGGGCGAGCGCACGCTGTTGACGGACTCGTTCCGCGCCGCGGGCACAGGCCCGGACTATCGCTACATGCAGGCGTTGGGGCACATCCCGCTGCTCTTGCATCCGGATGCTCGCGCAGTCGGCGTGCTCGCGCTCGGCACCGGCACGACGCTCGGCGCCGTGTCGTTGCACTCCGCTCCGCGCTCCATCGAAGTGCTTGAACTCTCTCGCGCCGTGCTCGAGGCTGCGCCCTTCTTCGCGCACAAGCACCATGGCGCGCTCGATGCGCCGCTCGCGCGCTTGCTGGCGCGCGAGGAGCGTGTCGGCGCGACGCTCGGCGACGGCCGCGCCACGCTCGCGCGCGGCCGCGCCTACGACGTGCTGACGATGGAACCCCTGCTGCCCGATGCACCCGGCGCGGTGTATCTCTACACGCGCGAGTTCTACGCCTTGGCGCGGCGCGCCTTGAAGCCCGGTGGCTTGCTGGTGCAGTGGATTCCCACGCACGCGCTCGAACCCGGCACCTGCGACGCGCTGCTCGACACCTTCGCGGCCAGCTTTCCGCGCACCACCGTCTTCGTGGTGGGCACGCAGACGATCCTCGTCGGGTCCGCTGCGCAGCTCTCCTTCGCCAACGCGGGAGTGGCGCACGGCGATGCCTTGCGGGCGGAGCTCTCGGCGCTGGGGCTCGCCGACGCCTCCGGACTTGCCGCGGCTTGCGTCGGGACGATCGAGCCGCGCCCGAGAGCCCGCCTGGTCACCGATGGCGACCCTTGGATCGTGCATGCGCCGCGTCGGCAAGGCGCCGCGTTGCTCTCGGACCTCGGCGAGAACTTGCGCCGCTTGCGCCAACGCGCCGCTCCCGCGCAGGACTTGCCCGCGGACGAGGGGACTGCGCGTGCGCTGCAGGCGCGCGCCTTGGTGCGCCTCGCCCGCGAGCGTTTCGCCGACGAGACTGCGCGCCTGGCGCGCGGCGGCGACGCGCAGGAAGTTGACCGGCCGTCGTGGCGCGAAGCCGTGGCCGAGGCGCGCCTCGTGGCTCCCGCCGACGCCGAGTTGGAGGCCTTCGAGCGCGAGGCGCGCTTCGTGATCGGTCTGCGCGAAGGAGCCACGATCCTCTCGCTGCGACGCGACGCCGAAGGGGCTCGCGCCGCGTTGGCGCCGTTGCTGGATGCCGCCGAGGCGCGTCCGGATCGAGCCGACGTGCATGCTTGGACCGCACTGGCCTTGGAGCGCGCCGGCAGCGGCGCGTGGCAGGCAGCCCTGTCCAAGGCCGGGGAGTTGTGCCCAGGCCTCGCGGCGACGCGCACGGCGGAACGCTTGCGCGCCCTGGCGCCCAGCGAGCAGTTCCGCGCGCGCCTCGACGCCCATGCGCCAAGCCGTCGCCTGCCCTGAGCGCCGTGCACCGCCCCGACTTCGTCCAACTCGCGCGACTTTGCCTCGAGTTGACGGTTCCAATCCCGCCTTGTGGCCTCGCGCCCCGTATCCTGCCCGCTTCGGACACGCACACCATGCACTCGATCCAGCGCACCATCTTCGCTTGCCTCGCCCTCGCCTGCTTGTCCGCCGTCGCCACGGCCCAACTGCCCTTCGCGCAGATCGCCGAGGAGGCTCGCGTTCGCCACGGGCTCGACGCCCAGGCGCAAGCGACCATCCACGAGGCCATCGACAAGGCCACGGTGCGCTGCGACCTCGGGGCCTTCGAGTTGCGCTTCCCCGCGCTGCGCCTCGAGGATCGGGGCCTCGAGTTCACCCAAGTGTGCGACGCGCTGTTGGCGACGCAGGAGGCTTGGTTGGAGTGGCTCGAGCCGGCGGGCGGCGAGCTCAAGTCCCTGCGCGCGGACCTCGCCAAGTTGCGCGGCGCCATCAAGGAGTGGAAGCCCGCGGTGCTGGCCAAGGCCAAGGATCAGCCGGGAGCCGACATGTATGCGGTGGCGGGTGCTCCCGAGACGGTGCGCGCCGCGGCTGCGCGTGTCGCCGCCACCCTGCGCGCGGCGGGGGAGGTCGGTGCCGCGCGCGCCGAGCCCAAGGCGCTGCGCTTTTGCGCCGAGCCCACGCGCGACGACTTCGTGCAGGCGCTGGTGCTCGCGGGCGACCTGAACGCCGAATGGAAGAGCTGGTGCTGGGACGATGGCATCGCGTATTGGACGCAGGTGTGGTTCGACGACGCGCAGGTGACTTGCCTGCAGTACGCGGCGCAGGCCCTGCCGCCCGGCACGTGGAAGCAGGGCACGTGGATGAACGAGCGCGATCCCGACGTGATGCAGCAGCAGGTGGCCCAATTGGCCGCCAACCAGTTGCTCTCCGACCGCTTCGGAGACCACGCGCCCTCGGCCTTCATCGGTGGGCTGTCGTTGAACATCGTGGTCGACCTGCATGGCCAGTGCAACACGCGCATCGACGGCGATCTGCGCGCGCGCAAGACCGACAAGCGCGAAGTGTTCATCGCCGGCGGCTTGTCCGAGGGTGGGCGCCTCGGCAAGAACGTGGCCGACACGCGTTGGCGCGAGGACCACGGCCGCGGCCACTTCCTCTCGATCTTGCGGCAGTCGCAGAAGGAGGGCGATGGCCTCGCCAAGCAGGTCAAGTTCAAGCCCGCCGCCTTCGGCATCCGCGACGACTCGGGCGGCAACGCCCGCGCCGTGCTCGGACCGTTCATCGGCTCGGCCGCGGCGACGACCGAGGCTCCGCCGGAGAAGTACCTCGGCGACTTCGCCGAGTTCACGCGCGCCTACAAGTGCGGCTTCGTGCACTGGCTGAAGAGCGCCGCCGAGGGCAACCCGAAGAAGTCCGGCGCTTCCTTCGCCCGCTTGCTGGTGGCCTTGTCTACGCCGACGCCGGAGGGAGCCACCTTCGATTTCGAAGCCACCTGCGCGAAGCTCTACGGAGGGGACCCGCTTTCGTCGCAGCCGCTCACCGCCGACACCTTGGAGGGCCGCTTCCTGCAGTGGTTGTCCAAGCGCAAGGGCTGAGCTCCGTCGCTTGGGTCCTCCTAGCGCTGGAGGATCTCGCTCAAGATCGGCGCGAGGTCGGAGGCCCACTCGCCGTAGGCCGTCTCCGAGAGGTGCAGGAAGTCCGGCATCGACTCGCGCGCGACGACGCCATCGCCACGCACCCAGCGGTCGCCGAGCGCCAAGACGCGCACATGCTCGCCGCGTTGGCTGCGCAGCGCTTGGTTGACCTGCGCGATCTCGCCGCGCATGGGGTTGAAGCGCTCGCCACGTGGAAAGATCTCGAGCGCCACGATCACGGCCTTGGGGGCCTGCGCGCGCAGCGTGGCGACGACCTGCAAGAGCCCCGCGAGCGTCTGCTCGCCATTGCTCGTGCCGTGCCCGAGGTTGTTCGTGCCGATCAGGAGCACGATCGCCTTGGGTTCCAGGCGCGCGAGGCTCGCCTGTTGGAGGCGCCAGAGCACATGTTCCGTGCGATCGCCGCTCACGCCGAGGTTCAACGCTCCCAAGGGCGCGATATGCCGCTCCCACGCCGCCTTGCCCGCGCCCTCGAAGCCCTGCGTGATGGAGTCGCCGAGGAACACGATGGGGGACGCGGGGGCCTCCTTGGCGCGGCGCAGAACTTCGTCCTGCCGAGCGAGGATGCCCGCATCCGTGCGCGGAACAGGCGTCGTGGCGGGGTTCGCGGGTGCGTTGGTTGCTTGTCCGATGGTGCGGGAGGGGGCGAGTGCCACGGTGCAGACGAGGGCGATGGTCGCGAGGAGCGCGGGCTTCATGCGTCAAAGCCTAACGCACGCGACGTCCAAGCCAGATTACCCGCCGCCCTCGTGGATGCGCAGGTCGAAGGCGCGCAGGCGGGCTGCGATCTCGTCGCGCGCGGCGCGGAAGCGGCGCATGTGCTCGGCTTCCTCGAGCGGCTCGTTCGTGGCGGGGTCCGGGATCGGCCAATGCAGGCGGTGCGCGGAGCCCAGCCAGGCCGGGCAGACCTCCTCGGCGCACAAGGTGACGACCACGTCCACGCTGGAAGGGTCGATGGCGGAGACGTGCTTCGACGATTGCGTCGAAGCATCGAGGCCGAGCTCGTGCAGGACGGCGAGTGCGCGCGGGTTGACGCGCGTGGGGTTGCTGCCCGCGCTGGCCGCGACGACGCGCGGTCCAAGGATCTCGCGCGCCAACGCCTCGGCTAGTTGGCTGCGCGCCGAGTTCGCCACGCACAGGAACAAGAGGCGCACCGGCCCTCGATCGCCGCGATCAACTGCCACGCCACGACTCCTTGGCGCGCAGCGCCAGCTTGACGAGCACCAGCAAGACGGGGACTTCGACCAGCGGACCGACGACGGCCGCGAAGGCCTGGCCGCTCTGCAGCCCGAAGCTGGCG
>SXGS01203052.1_pt1 | contig 27047 bp, 20 predicted proteins | sample 3174681 | NCBI WGS metagenome assembly SXGS01 (sample SAMN11356861, study PRJNA531348) | freshwater metagenome | isolation source: freshwater sample F1-80 | place: China: Fuxian Lake, Yuxi | collected 2017-12-25 | reverse complement strand
CGCGGTCAAAAGACCGCGGCCGGAGCCCGAAGGCCGGCCTTTCAGCGCAGGACGCGGAGCAGGCGCTCGGCGGCGCGACCCTGATTGTCAGGGCGGTCGGCTTGGCGCGCGCGATCACGCATCGCCTGCAGGCGACGACGGTTCTTGCAGAGGTCGGCGAGTTCCGATTCGAACTGCTCGTCGTCGCGGGCGATCATCGCCGCGCCGGACATGAGCACTCGGTCGGCGAGACGTTCCTCGGCGCCGGGCGTCGGCCGGAGCAGCAGCATCGGCAACGCCGTCGCCGCCGCTTCCGCCGCGGTATGGGCGGTGGCGCGAGTGACGAGCAGATCGCTGACGGCCATGAGTTCGTGGATCTTGTCCACGAAACCGAACGCGCGAAGAACCGAATTCTCCGGGACGACGAGCCGCTCGAGGTCCTCCCGCAGCCGGTCGTTCTTGCCGACGACCACGAGCAGATTGAGCGGTCCGGCCGAAGCGAGAGCGCGCTCGCACAAGGAGACGATGCGCTCCGCGGATCCCGCGCCGCCCGGACGGAAAAGCACGGTCGTCGCTTCGCGACGAAGGCCATGCTCGCGTCGAACGGCGTCGCGGTCGACGTCTTCGCCGAACGCGGCGCCGACCGGCGTCCCGACCACGTGGATCGATGCGGCCGGCGCGCCCGCTGCGAGCAGCCGGCGTTCGAAATCGGCGTTCGGAACGATCCACTGCTTCACGACGGGCGAATACCAATAGCGATGGAAGTCAGGCTCGCCCGCGACGACGACGATCTTCGGAGGCGTGACGCCGTCCGCCAGTTCGGCTTCGAATTTCTTGAGGGGCAGCCAGTGCGTGAGGACGATGACGTCCGGCCGCTTCTCGATGAAGGCGCCGCGGAACTTCTCGCCGAAGGCCTCGAGCAGGAACGGATCCAGATCTTCGGGGAGCTGGTCGTAGGTGGAGGGCGAACCGGTCTCGAACGGACGTCCGTAGAGCGCCGGACGACGGGAAAGTTCGTCGAGGACGCTGCGGACGTAACCCGCGCGGAACTCAGGGGTCAGAAGATCGAGGATGTCGACCTCGCGCAGCACCGCGTTGCGGTCGGCCGCTTTCATCGATTCGACGACCGCGTGCGCGACGCGCGCATGGCCGGCTCCGGTCCCGCAACCCGCGACGACGACGTGCCGAGGCGGACGGAGGAAGGGAATCAAATCGCGAAGAGTGAGCCCGGGCTCGACGCCCCGGCGGCGGCGCTCGCGATCGTCGCGCGGCGGATCGAGTACGTCGATGCCGCTCGTGCCCGCGCCGAGTTCTTCGACCTCGCGACGGCCGCGGTCGAAGCGGTCGCGGCGACGGCGGCGTCCTCCGCCCGGCCCGTTCGCGCCGCGGTCTTCGCCGTCGCCGAACTCCGAATCGAGGAGTTCCCACGGCTTGCCTTCCGGCTCGTCCTCGGGCTCCGGCTTCTGGCGCGGCTCGTCATCGGGCATGAGTTCGTCGGGCGTAGGCTCATGGCGTCCCGCGCGCGTTACGTCGCGCACGATGCCGTGCCCGGATCGGCCGTGTTCCGAGCCGTCGCCGTCGAGACGGACGGCGTCGTCGTGTACGTCCGACGTCCGCAGATCGCGCTCGTCCGGTTCGGACGACCGATCCTCGCGGCGTTCGTCGCCGCGGTCATGGCGCTCCCTGCGCGGAGAATCGTTTCGCGGTGCGTCGTTTCGCGGTGCGTCGTTTCGCGGTGCGTCGCCCCGCGGAGCATCGTTGCGACGGGGTTGGCCGTCGTCTCGGCGCGGGGAGGCATCCCGACGTCCGCCGTCGCGACGGCCGCGCTCGTCGCGGCGACCGCCTTCGCGGCGCCCGGCTTCATCGCGTCGTCCGCCGCCTTCACGTCGTCCGTCGCGGCCTGTCGCATCCCGGGCGGGTTCGCGGTTGCCGCCGTCGCGACCGGAGTCGCGGACCGACTCGCGGTTGGCGCCGTCACGGACCGGCTCGCGATGACCGCTCTCGCGGCCGCTTTCACGATTGCCGCCGTCACGACCGCTTTCGCGATTCCCTCCCTCGCGCGGCGCCGCATCGGCTGCCGGCGGCGAACCGGCCGCACCGCCGCGACGGTCGCGATCGCGACGATGGCGACGATCACGCCGATCACGGCGTTGATCATCCCTCGGGCGTCCGCCGCGATCGCCGTCTTCGGCGGTCGGCGGACCGCCGGAGTCCTGTCGGTCCGACGGACCATCGCGATCAGATCCGTCGTCACTGCGCTCACGCTCCGGCCGTTCGGTCGACCCGGCGTCGCTGCGAGGAGAATCCTCGCCGCGTCCCCCGCCGACTTCGAAGAACTCTCCCGCATGTTCGGGAGAATGTTCGCGTTCCGGCTTCTCCTCGCGGCGACGTTCGTCGGAGCGATCCTCGAAATCGTTATCGTTTTCGTTCGGCGTCACGGCCGTAATTCCTTTCCTGCGAAGCGCGGGTCTGCGCTTCGATCGGTACGTCCGGCCGGCGGGGCCGACCGAGACGCCCGCCCGGGCCGGTCCGTCCACGCGAGAGGCGCGGCGGCGGCGAAGGGCGGCATGGGCTCGCATCCTGCGTCGTCGGCCGGGAACGGGCGCCGCGATGGGGCGGCGGTCGCACACCGGGAAACGACGGACGACGGCATCGGCCGTCATCGAACCGGCGTTTTAGCATGACTCTGCGGGTCAGAACGCCGACGGAAGCGCGGAACCGGCCGAGAGCTACTTCTTTTCGGGGGTCGGAGGCCGGGAAGCGGCGCGGGCTTCGGCGGCGGCCACGAACGCTTCGGTCGTCGCCAGTCGTTCAGGAGGGTCGGAACCGGCGATTTTGACGGCCAATACCATGATTTTCCTCGCCGTCGTCACCGAACCGAGCTTCGCCTGGGTTTCGGCGTTGTCCAAGCAGTTGCGGAGGCGCAGGTCTTTCTCCGCTCGCAACTCCCCGATGCGAACAAGCGCGTCGCCTGCGACGGCGGTGCTTCCGTGGACCGACAAAAACCGCTTGATGACGTTGAAAGCGCCTTCGAAACGGTCGTCGGCGACCAGTTCGGCGACTTCGTCGGCCGTGCTCAGCCAAGCCGCTCGGGCGACCGCTTCCGGATCGGGCGGCGCGGGTTCACGGCCGTCGATCAAGACCGGTGCGGGCGGCGTCGGGGCCTCGTATGTGACGGGTCGCGGTTCGGGAGTCGTGTACTTCTTGAACAGATAGAAGGCGCCCAGATTGAGGGCGACGATGATGGCTAAGGAAACGGCGTTCGCCGCCGCTTTCGTCCGTGCCGAGACCGGCGGCGAGAAGATCGGTGCGGCGGCGTCCCCGGGGTCGGGCGGGGCGCCGTCCAGAGTCGCATCCGTATCCGAACGACGACCGAGATCCGTCTCGGGGACCGATCGCGCCGGAGAAGTTCTTTTCAACGCCGCGGACGTCGCCGCTTCGCCCTGCGGAGGCGGTTCGGCGTCCGCGCCGCCGCCGAGATAAGTGAGTTTGGCGTCCCCGATGCGCAGTTCCGCCCCCCGCTTGAGCAAAACGCGCTTGATCCGGTCGCCGTCCAACGTCGTACCGTTCGAGGACCCGAGGTCGACGGCGGCGCAACCTAAGGCGGCCGACTCGAGCCGAAGATGTCGCCGTGAAGCGGCCGGATCCGTGATGACGACCTCGCAGGATTCGTCGCGGCCGACGACGGCGGGCAACGATTCGAGCTTGATGCGGCGCACCCGGCCGCCTTCCTCGATCAGCAACGACGTCGCTTCCGGCACGCAGGACTCCGTAGGGGTCGGATCGTAACGCAGCCCGCCCGAATCCCGTCGAACGATCGGCGGAAGGAGAGTAACCTTCGGGCGTGAACTTGCTCCGAATCACCATTCTCTCCGCCGTCTTCGCCGCGATCCTCGGAGCGCAGGACACGCAGCCGGTCGAAAGCAGGCCGGTGCGCCCGCTTGAAGAATGGATCGCCGAACTCGACGCCGAGGACTTCCTGCGCCGCGACGCCGCCGCGGAGGCGCTGATCGCGGCGGGAGACGCGGCCCGGGCGGCGCTTGAGTCGGCGCGCGACCAGGGCTCGCTCGAGCGTCGCATCCGCGTGGGCGAATTGCTCGGACGGCTCGGCGTCAAGTCGGCTTCGTCGCGCGCCGTGAAAAAGCGGTCGATCGACCTGTCGGGAAAGACCTTGGGAGATGCGTGCGAAGCGCTCGAAGCCGCGTTCGGCCGCCCCGTGCGGCCCGCGGGGGGCGCGGACGCGGCATTAAGCGCCGACGTCAAGATCGTCGACGCCGGCTTCTTTCAAGCCGTGGACGTCGTCTGCACCGCGGCCGGAGCGACATTTTACCGGGACGCCCGGGACGGAGCGTTCGTGCTGCGTGCGTCGCCCGAAAAGCCGGGCCCCGTCGTTTACGCGGAAGGGATTCGCGTCTCGCTGACCCAGCTTTCGGTGTCGCGCATCAAGCGATTCGGCGGCGCGACATCGGCCTCCGCTTTCCTGCAGTTGCAGATCGACGCCGACCCGGACGCCGCCGCAGTGGGCGTGATGGCGCCGGTCACGCTCGTCGAAGCAAGCGACGACCAAGGACGTTCCCTCGTTCCGAAGAACGCGGCCCAATCGAGCTACGTCCAACGACTCGATCAATCCGGACGCGTGCCCGTCGCTGCGCAATTGGCCGCGCCGGAACCGGACGCGAAATCGATCAAAAAACTGCGCTTTGATATTCGCGTCGTTCTCCCCGAGAAGACGGCCGAGGTCGAAATTCCGGCGCCTTCCGCGGACCCCGATCGACAGTACGGCGACGGCGCCCTCAAAGTGGCGATCGACGAATGGCGCGAGACGGACGAAGGCGTCAGCGTGAAGCTCACGCTCGACCGGCCGGCGCCCGTCGGTGAAGGCCCGCCGCAATCGAACGTGTTCGACGACCGCATCGTTTTCATCGCGACCGACGGAACGATCGTCGACCCGCGAACGACGGGAATGCGGAATCTCGTCGGGAAGGGGCAATACCAGGCCGAACTCCCGAAAGGCTCGTACTCCGCGATCCGTGTGTCGTGTCTCGTTTCGTACGTCGTCCGCGACGTCGTCGCATCCTTCGAAGAAATCACCCTTCCATGACCCCCGCTCGCGCGACGCTTCGCGTCAAGAATCCGGCGGAAGCCGTCCGCTTTTACGGCCAAGTCCTCGGCTTCGACGTGCTCGTATTCGACGACCGCCGCGCTCGGGTCGAACTTCCGGGACTCGATTTGCAACTCTTGCGCGAGGACCGCGAGCAGTCGGAAAAGGTGTTCGGAGCCGGAGCCGCGCGGCATCGGCCGGGCGTCGGAGTCGAACTGCGGCTCGTCGTCGACGATCCGGCCGTCTTCGCCGAACGCGTCACGACTCGGGGCGGCTTCCTCGTGACTGCTACGCCGGAGGCCGTCACCGTTAGGGACGGCGACGGCTACGTTTTGACGTTCGAACGCGCCTGATCCGCGGTCGCACGACCGCCCCCGCTATAGACGCCGCGGTTCGATCTCAGACGTCGAAAGCGCCGGCCGATGCGGGCGCTTCGGACAAGGCGCGGCGATCGGCGACGGTCTCGGCATCGCCGAACCACTCGCAGAAGGACGGCAAACCGGGACGCCAAACCACCGTGCCTGTCTTACCGTGGAGTTCTGCGCGCCGACCGACTAAGCCCTGAGCGGCGTCCAAAAGTTCGACGTCGAGGCGCTTGAGCTCCGCAACATAGACAGCCAAGTCGGCGCGTAAGCGCTCTAATACCAGCTTGCTTCGGCGCTTTTCCTCGGGTGTCGCCGCCCGAAGGTGATCGTCGGTCTTGCGGGCGACCAACCGATGGCGGGCGCGCACGTTGATCACGATGCGGCGCACCAAAGGGAGCATGCGGTCGGCGGACTCGACGGTGAGGTTCTGCATTGAGCTCAGGACGACGGCCGGAAGGTCCGTTGCCCGTGCGACAGTCTAGGCATCGGAAGGGCCTTCGTCAATCGAGATACGAAAGCGGCGACCGAATCATAAGATCGCGGGCGACGCCCGGAGCGGGTCCATAAGGCGAAGCAGCAACGCGACATGGCCGAAGACCGCCCCGTCAGCGAAGGCGAGCGATCCCAGAAAACGGGCGGCGTCTTCGTGGCGCTCAGGGGGAGCCGCCCGGACGGCAGCGAGGGTGGCCGCTCGGACGGCCGACAGTCGCTTGACGGTTTCCGCGACATCAGCCGGCTGCATCGCGGGCCGGCGCGGCAAGGAATGCGCCGACGGTGCGTCCGCCACGAAGCGGCCTCGGAGCAACTCTTCTTCCGCCAGCAGACCGGTCACGGCTTCGCGGGCGGAAGGAGTCCCCTCCTCGGGCGTCCACTCCCATTCTTCGGCGCCCACGTCGCGCAGGTACGCCAGTAGCCGCGCACGGCCCTGACCTGCATACATGAAAAGCGCGTTTAATCCTGCCTGTTCGGTCATAGTCATCAGCGGCGACGGCGCCTTGCCGTGGAGAGAGTTTCGACCGAGAACGCCGGGACATAAAGCAGGCCGGGAAGGTTGCGAAAAAACGTCGGAAGAAAACGTCGAGCCCGTTCTCCGGGGCGACGCATACCGCCGCGCTAAACCGGCGCGGAACCGCGCTTCGCCAAGATTTCGATCGGTGCGTGACCTTGATGTTTGGAATCGCCGACGACGTCATCGGCGTACCAACCCGCCACCCGTTCGGTACGCGCTTCGGCCGCGGCGGACTCGAACTTCGCACCGCGGTCGGCGCACTCGAAGGCGGCGTGGATCAGGCCTCCGGCGCCGGCGAGCCACTCCGGCACGTACAGGATGCCGGCCGCATGCAACCGCAGGGCGGCGCTGCGCTCGTCTTCCGCGGAAGCCGCGTCGAAGATCCCGGTCGCAGCCCCCACGACGGCGCGGCACTTCAACCGGCCGACGAGATCGGCCGTAATGACGCCGCCTTCCGCGGCCGGACAGAAGACGTCGGAAGAGCCCGCTTTCGCGACCACCTCGGCGACCTGATAAGGCGCGACCACGCTGACGTTCTTGCGCTCCGTCGGGCCGAGGCGTCCGAGGAACGCATCGATCTTCGGGTAGTCGCGATCGGACACCACGAGGCGGAAGCCGTCGACCGCGAGCCGACGCCCGACGGCGGCGCCGACGCGGCCGAGCCCTTGAAGTACGACGACGGGGCTTAAGTCGTCGGCGCGCGGCCCGATCGCGCCGAGGGCGACGCGAACGGCCGCGACGACGCCGAGAGCGGTCGTCTCTGCGGACGACGTGGTCCGAGCGCCGGCGAGGGATGCCCCCCGCTTGGCCGCATCTTTGGCCCATTCGTCGCCGAGACCGGCGTCGACCCAGAAGTCTCCGCCGAAAAGCTGCAGTTCGTCGGCCAACGCTTGGGCGAATCGGGCGCGATCATGCTCGGGAGCCGGTGTGGCGTGGAGGAATACGGCCGCGCCGCCGCGCGAGATCCCGGCGGCTTTGGCGGAAAGGGCCGCGTGCCGCGCCGCAACGCAGACGTCTCGGAAAACTCGGGGTTCGGACTGCGCCAGATCCACCCGGCGAACGGGGCCGATCGTGCGTCCCTCGGTCGACGAGCGGCGTACGGACGCGATCCTTAGGCCGACGTCCTTGCGGTAGACGCATTCGAGCCGCCGGACGTCCATCGCGGCCGCGACGGCCGCCGCAGCTTCGGCCGCGGCCGCGACGAGGGCGGGGGGTGCGTCGTCGCCGAGAGGGACTTCGTCTTCGTCGGGGCGGGCGAATACGGCGCGCGCGCCGCGGGCGTCGTTCAAAAACGCCGCCCGCTCGTAGCCGCCGTCTCGCAGGGCGTCGAACAGCCCCGGAGTCATACCGGTCCGCGGAAAGGACGGCGTCGCATCAGAAATCGAACATACGGGTGAACATGCGAAGCGTCGTCGCGCGCGACGCTTTGGCGATCGACCATGTCAGCGGGATCCCCTTCGGGCAGACCTGCACGCAGTTCTGCGAATTGCCGCAATCGGTGACGCCGCCCTCGCCCATGATGGCGTCAAGGCGTTCATGCGCGTTCAAGGCGCCCGTCGGGTGCGAGTTGAAGAGCACCACTTGCGAAATCGCCGCCGGGCCGAGGAATTTGGAACCGTCGTTGAACTGCGGGCAAGACTCGACGCAGCAACCGCACGTCATGCATTGCGACAAACGGTAGGACTGTTCGCGGTCGACCTCGTTCATGCGCGGGCCGGGGCCCAAATCGTATGTGCCGTCGATCGGCACCCACGCCTTGACCTTCTTCAACCCTTCGAACATGCGCGAGCGGTCGACCTGAAGATCCCGGACGACCGGGAACTTCGTCATCGGCTCGAGCGAGATCGGTTGCTCGAGCTTGTCGACGAGGGCCGAGCAGGACTGCCGGACCGTGCCGTTGATCACCATCGTGCAAGCGCCGCACACCTCTTCGAGGCAGGAGCAATCCCAAGTCGGAGGCTTGACGCCGCTGCCGGCGGAGTTCTTCGCGATGCGTTGGATCTCCTGCAGGCAGGAGATCACGTTCATCGACGGCTTGTACGGGATTTCGAAATCGTCCCAGTAGGCGTTCTTGCCGGGTCCGTCCTGCCGCTTGATGCGGAGGCGGATGGATTTCGCACCGGCCGTCGTTCCGTTCGTCGCATGAGCCATGGTCAAATGCCTCCGCCGCTCACGACGTCGCGCCGTACGTGCGCGGGCGCGGCTTGATGAATTTCCCGTCGATGGGCTCGTAAGAGAGCTGCGGCCGATCCGTCGCCGCGTCGTAGGTGGCGAGCGTGGTCTTCATGAACCGCTCGTCGTCGCGGTTCTCGAACTCCGGCTTGTAGTGGGCTCCGCGGCTCTCGTCGCGGGCGAGGGCGCCTGCGGCGACGACCTTCGAGAGGTCCACCATGCGTCGGAGCTGGTGACAGAAGCGCACGGCTTGGTTCGACCAGCCGCCGTCGTCCGTGGGCGTAGCGCGACGGGCGCGCTCACCGATCGAATCCAACTTCTTCACCGTCTCGGCCAGCCCCTTGTTGAGGCGGACGATGGTGCACTCGGCCGTCATCAGGTCGCCGAGTTCGTCCAAGATCTTGTAAGGATTCTCGCCGCCCTTTTGGGAGGAGATGTCTTTGAGCTCGTCGTTTTGACGGGCGAGTTCGCGGTCGAACGCGGCCTGCGGTGCGGCGTCGGCGCCGGACTTGAGGTTCTTCGCGTAGGCCATTGCAGCGTTGCCGGAGCATTCGCCGGCGAAGATGCAGGAGAGCAGCGAATTCGCGCCGAGGCGATTCGCACCGTGGTACTGATACTCGGCTTCGCCGGCGGCGTAGACGCCTTCGATGTTGGTCATGTGCAGGCGGGGATGGTTGAGCTCCATCTCGCCTTGCGCATCCGTCGTGTAACCGACCCACAAGCCGCCCATCGAGTAGTGGACGGCGGGGAAGATCTGCATCGGGTTCGTCCGCGGATCGACGCCGACGAACTTCTCGTAGATCTCGAGAATGCCGCCGAGCTTTTTGTCGAGGACTTCCTTCGGCTTGTGCGACAGATCCAAGAAGACGGCTTGGCCGTTGCCGACGCCCATCCCCTGCTTGAAGCAGATCGAGTGGATCTCGCGCGAAGCGATGTCGCGCGGAACGAGATTGCCGTACTTCGGATACTTCTCTTCGAGGAAGTAGCTGCGCTCGGATTCGGGGATCTCGCGCGGATCGCGGCTATCGCCCTTCTTCTTCGGAACCCAGACGCGCCCGCCTTCGCCGCGCGCCGACTCGGACATCAGGCGAAGCTTGTCTTCGCCCGGGATCGCGGTCGGGTGGATCTGGATGAACTCGCCGTTCGCGTAGCGGGCGCCCTGCCGATAGAGCGAGGCGCACGCGTAGCCGGTGTTGATCATCGAGTTCGTGGAGCGGCCGAAAATGCGGCCCGGCCCGCCCGTCGCGATGATGACCGCTTCGCCGCGGAAGACCTTGGTCTCCATCGTGGCGAGGTTCTGCGCGACGATGCCGACCGCGCGGCCGGAGTCGTCGAGGACCGTCGAGAGATACTCCCAGTGCTCGAACTTCTCGACCTTGCCTTCCGCTTCGAAGCGGCGGACTTGTTCGTCCAAAGCGTAAAGAAGCTGCTGCCCCGTCGTCGCGCCGGCGTACGCCGTGCGGTTGAACAGGGTTCCGCCGAACCGACGGAAATCCAGCAGGCCTTCCGGCGTCCGGTTGAACATGACGCCCATGCGGTCGAGCAGATAGATGATCCGAGGCGCCGCCGCGGTCATCGCTTTGATCGGCGGCTGGTTGCCGAGGAAGTCGCCGCCGTAGACGGTGTCGTCGAAGTGATTATGGACGGAGTCGCCTTCGCCCTTCGTGTTCACCGCGCCGTTGATGCCGCCTTGAGCGCAGACCGAGTGGGAACGCTTGACCGGCACGACGGAGAAGAGGAGGACTTTGCCGCCCTTCTCTCCGACGCGGATCGCGGCCATGAGGCCCGCGAGACCGCCGCCGACGATGATGATGCGCGCTTCCGCCATGTGCGGGGTTCTTTCTTGATTCCGGCGACGGGTCAGAGCCCGCCGTACGGCTGCGTCAAGACCAATTTGAGGATCGCGGCGGCGCCGAGGCCGAACAACGTAAGCCCGAGGCCGCTGAAGAGAACGCGAGAGACGTTTTGCGCCGTCTTGCCGACCGTAATCCCCCACGAGATGCAAAATGTCCACATCCCGTTCGAGAAGTGGAACGCGGCCGAGGCGACGCCGAGCAGGTAGACGAAACCGATGAGCCAGTTGCCGCCGAGTTTGTCGACAAGGAAGTAGTAGATGCTGGTGTGGCCGGGTTCCATCGCGCGGACCAGCTCGGTCGCGGCGCCGACCGTCGCCGATCCTCCCGAACCCGTCGGCCCGGTCGCCGGGAAGACGAACGTGTGGCCGGAGAATCGCGTCGTCCACACGTGGTAGATGATGAAGGCGAGCAGGTACATCGACGTCCACCGCTGGAGCGAGTAGAAGCGATTGCGTGCGTACTTGTATTTGCCCTGATTCGGTTTGCCTTCAAGCGCGATCTTCACGCCGTAGAGGCCGTGGAAGGCGAGCGGGAAGGCGATCAGCAGGAGTTCCATGCCGAGCAGGATCGGCTTCGGCATCGAGAGCAGCCAGTTGACCTGCTTGTCGTAGGCGGCCTGTCCGCCGAGAATGAAAGCGTTGGTCGCCAAGTGCTCCAGAATGAAGGCTCCGAGCGGCAGTACGCCGAGGAGCGAATGGAGCTTTCGGTTGCGGAAATGGCGCGCGGCGGCTTCCGCCTCGCTCGCCCCCGCGGCCGGGGTCTTCGTGTCCGAATGCATCAAAATTCTCGTCGTGTCCCTGTGACCGGAACCCTGACCGAGCAACGTCAAGTTGTTAGCAGGCTGACGCGGTCGCCCCAACGAATTCGGGCTCGGCCGATGCGCACTGTTCTTCCCTCCGGCGAGGCCGCTTATGCCTGACCATGTTCGAGTCGTGTTGCATATCTCGCCGCGCGAAGGCGCTGCGGCCTTCTTCGCCAAAATCGGCGCCGCCGTCAACGTCGGGCTTCGGTTCGCGATCGTCGGAATCGCGTCCTACGTCGTCCTCAAACGACCCGAACTTTCGGACGAGGCGGGGATCCTGTTGTCGATCGCGTTGATGTGGTGCGTCGTGGCGCCGCTCTTAGCGCGGCCCCGTCCGCGGCACGCGACCGTGCTGCTCACTCAGGAATCGCTGTTGATCGCGGAGGGCGCCACCGTCCTCGACTGGCCCGACGTCCGCACCCATCTGGTGATGGGCGACACGCTCGTGTTCGAACCTACCGAGGACGCGCGACGGGCCGACCCGGTGATCAAGCCCCGTTACACCATCCCGCTCGGCAATTCGACGCGGGAAGAGGTGATCTCGGCTTTCCAAGACCGGCCGCGCGGCTCGCGCGCCTGAATCCGACCGTCGCGAACCGCTGCCGCGAAGCTCTATCGCGGCGGCGCGTCAGTTCTCGTCGCCGAAGATCCGTTTCAGGAAGCCGCGGAAACCCGTCTCCTCCTCCGCCGTGATCCCCGAAGAAATCATATCGCGGATCTTTTGGATCTCGGCGATGACGTCGTCGCAGGATTGAGGACGTTTCCCCGGGTTCTTCATGATCATCCGATCGATCAGCTTGCCGACCGGCGAAGTGACTTCGACGTTCAACTTGTTGACCGGGATCGGCTGCTCTTTGCGGGTCGCATGAAGGATCTGCGCGGTGTTGCGTCCGCCGAAAGCGACTTTCCCCGACAAGAGTTCGTAGAGGATGACGCCGAGGGTGAAGATGTCCGAGCGAGCGTCGATCGCCTCGCCGCGGATCTGCTCCGGCGACGAGTAGGACGGCGTCCCGAGGTACGACCCGGCGGCCGTGAGCGCGACCGAGGAGTTGAGGTCTTTCGCGATCCCGAAATCCAAGACTTTGACCACTTGGTCCGCTTCGCGGATGAGGATGTTCTCGGGCTTCAGGTCGCGATGGACGAACATCTGCGCGTGCGCGACGGCCAAGCCACGCGCTGCATCTTGGACGACCTGCAACGCGCGGTCGATCTTGAACGCACCGTCGCGCACGATGAGCTGATAGAGGTTGCGCCCTTCGACGAACTCCGAAGCGATGTAGAGGATGTTCTCCTCGCGGCCGAGCGCGTAGACGCGCACGAGGTTCGGATGCCGTAGGCCGCCGAACTTCCGCCCTTCGTTCCGGAAACGCGCGATCGTCTCCGGGTCGACCGGGCCGTCGTTACGCAGAAACTTGAGCGCGACGACACGGTCGTTCTTCTGGTCGAGGGCGCGGAAGACGACGCCCATCCCGCCCTCGCCGAGCTTTTCTTGGATGAGGGATTGGCCGTTTTGGCCGAAGGTGCGTCCGATAAGCGCGGCGGAAAGATCCATGATGCGGGTTACGGCGGCCGAACGGCGCCGCGGCGGAGTATAGACGATCGAGCGATCAGGGTTCGGTGCCGTCTTCGCCGATGGCTTCGACGGGACACTGTTCCATCGCGTCGCGGCAGACCTTCAGCTCGGCTTCGTTTTCGGGCTGTTTGAAGACCAAGTCGTGGTCTCCGTCGTCGCTTTCGCGGAAGTTCTTAGGCGCGAGATCCGAGCAAAGCGAGCAGAGAATGCATTCTTTGTCGACGTAAAAGCGGCCGGGAACGTTGTCTTCCCATTTCGCGTTGCGGTTGGCCATGAGGTTTTGTGAATCGGGGCGCGCCGTTTCGGAGCGAAGATACGCGAATTTTGCGCTCCGAACAGACTCCCCCAAGACCGTCGACCATGGGCGTCGACATGCGCCGTCCGGCCCCGGCGTCGACATTTGTAAAGAGGCGCGAGGACGATTTCTTTTGCCCACGGCAAGCGGATATGCTCCCCGGAACGCGACCGAGCCCGTGTCGCGCTCCGGAGTCTGGTCCATGTCCGCACCGCTTACCGTCCGCGCCGCGCTCGGCGTCCTCCTGACCGCCGGGTCGATTTTCGCCCAATCCGCAGGTCCGGACGTGATCGTCGGGGCCATCACCGGGCCCTCGAATTACACCCCGGTCATCGGCAGCGGCGTCTCCGCCCTCGCGATCGGCACCGACTCCTGCAACATCGGCAACGCCCCGCTGCGTTGGTTCGACTACAACAACCCGAACGTACCGGCGTCTTCGAACGAACATCCGGTCATCGCCCAAAACGTCTATCGCTTGGCGAACGGCCGTTTCGAGCAGATCGGCATGTCGTGGCTTAAGCACGGCTTCACCGCTTTGGCCAACAACCTGTGCATGGCGTGCAACCCGCCCTCCGCCCCGCCCGGCGGCTCGTCCGGCGACTATTTGGGCGTCGGTTGCTCCGATCCCTACAGCTCCGGCCTGAACGGCAACCAAAACGGACTCGGGCCGCGGTTCGAGGTCAACCCGTTCACCGGCGCCTATCCGCACCCGTTCACGAGTCCGCCGATCTCCGGCAACGCACGCCGCATCTTGATCCAGAACTCCGACTTCACGATTCCGGGTGCGCTCTACTTCGGCGAAGGCCTTTATGTCGCGCCGGACGATGCCGCCGCCGGCAACCACTACAACAACGCGTCTTGGCGGCAGATGACCTTCGCCGCGAACGCCGGCGGCACGGGCTACAACGGCTCGATGACCGGTCTGACCCACCGGATGGAGCCCGCTATCTTCGCTTGGAAGGCGCAGGATCCGTTGGTTTCGCTGAAACAAGTCGACATCCCCGGGGACGGCCGCTTCTGGATCGGCTATCGCTCGACGTCGCTCGGCGGCGGACAATGGCGACACGCATACTCCATCTATAACCTAAATAGCGATAGGGCTTTGCAGTCCTTTTCGCTCGCTCTCCCCTCCGGCGTCACGGCCACCAACCTCTACTTCCACGACGTCAATCATCACTCCGGCGAGCCCTTCTCCGGGACGGATTGGACGGCGACGAACAGCGGCGGGACGGTCAGCTTCGGCACCACCTCGCATGCCGTCGATCCGAATTCCAACGCCCTCCGTTGGGGCACGCTCTTCAACTTCGAACTCGAGGCGGACGCCGAAACGATCGGCGACGCGACGTTGACGCTCTTCAAGCCCGGTATCCCTGCTTCTTTGGCCGTGACGCTTTGCGAAGCGACGGGCCTGCCGTCAAGCAAGCAGATCGCGTACGGAGCGTCCTCCGTGGCTTACGACTTCGTCGACCTGACCGGCATCAGTTCACCCGGCCCTTCGGGAGCGACCGGGTCGACCCTCGTCACGCTTCCGTTCCCGTTCGTGCTCTACGACCGCACGCTGACGCAGATCCGGATTTCCGTCGAGGGCTACCTCACTTCGCCCGAGCAGCTCGGGACGTCGTCGACCAACGGAGCGCTCGGCTCGAACGTCGCACCGAACGCGATGATCGCGCCGTTCTGGGACAACCTGTCCACCACGTCGGGCGGCAGCATCGTCTACGGGACGGTCGGCACGGCGCCGAGTCGCCGGTTCGTAGTCCACTGGAACAACGTCTTCCGCTCGGGCACGACGCAGCAAGAGAACTTCCAAGCGATCCTCGACGAGGCGACCCACGCGGTCACCTACACTTGGGTGGCCACCGGATCGGGCGGTTCGAGCGCTACGGTCGGCATCGAAGACGAAACCGGGATCGTCTTTACGCAGTCTTCGTTCAACACCGCGGGGTCGGTCGTCGCGGGCACGTCTTTGAAGTTGCAGCGGACGGTCACGATCCCTCAGTCGGCCAAGCTCACGCTTTCAGGCGACGGCTCGTTCGCCAATCCGCTGAAATGGAAGTACGTCGGCGGGCCGTTCAGCCTGCTCCTCCTCGGCGCGGACGTCTCCGCCGGTCCGACGGACCTAGGCCCGTTCGGCGTCATCAACCTCGGCCTCTTCGGGCCGACGTTCCTCGCCGTGGTCGACGGCACGGGCATCTTCTCTCCGGCCGACCCGTCCGCCGTCTCGAACCAATGCGGCGTCTGGACGTACTCGATCGCGATCGGCAACGATCCGCTGCCGGATCTCGACGTCTTCACGCAGGCGATCGGCGTGAACTTCGCGGCGCCGAACGGCGAGTTCGACATTTCGACCGTCGCGGTCATCTTCTGACGAAGGCGCGAATGAGCCGGTCTTACCGGCTCGTGCGCGGCGGACGCTTAGTAAAGAGTTTCCGCGAACCACCAGGGCCCGGGTAGCATCCCCGGGCCTTCTCGTTTTTGCGCAGGGCCGGCGGAACCTCGTCCCCGATCGCCGGCCGATCGTCCCAAGGAGCGTCATCAGTGAAGTACGTCCGCACCGCGGCCATGCTCGTCGCCGTTTCTAGTCTTCTCTCCGCACAGGCGGTCGGTCCCGACGTCATCGTCGGCGACTTGATCGACACCGCGAACTACGGTTCGGGCACCCCGATCGGCGGAGCGCCCACCGCGGCGTTCGCCATCGGAACGACGTCCTGCAACGTGGGCTCCGCCGAACTCAGCTGGTTCGCCGGCACCAATAACAAGCCGGTCATCGGCCAGAGCGTCTATCGATTGAAGGACGGTCGATTCGAACAAGTCGGTATCGGCTGGCTGAAGCACGGCTTCTTCGCGTTGGCCGAAAACGCCTGCGGAACCTGCCAAGTCCCGGCGAATTTCGGCAACTTTCTCGGACTTAATTGCTCTGATCCCTACGTCGCCGGCCTGAACGGCGATCAAGGCAACATCGGCCCGCGATTCGAAGTGAACCCGTACACGGGCTTCTACCCGTGGCCGTACACGCTGTTTCCCGCACAAACGAACAACCCGGCGACCGGCGCTAACGAAAATGCGATTCTTGCCGGCCGCATCAACGTGCTGCACTCGGATCTCGATGCGGCGGTCAATGTCGGCGCCCAGTACTTCGCCGAAGGCCAGTACATCCATCCGACGGACGCCTCCTCCGGAAACGGCTTCAACAACGTCTCCTACCGGCCGTTGAACGTCTCGCCGAGCGGCGGGTCGTTCAACGTCAACCTCTCCGGCGCGATCGTCCGGGAGAAAGCCGCGCTGTGGGCTTGGGCTGCGGCCGACGCTTCCGTCGTCGTGAAGAACGTCGACGTTCCCGGCGAAGGCCGGTTCGTCGTCGGATACAAGAGCACCGCGACCGGAGGCGGCATGTACCGCCACGAGTACGCCGTGTTCAACCAGAACTCGGACCGCGCGGCCGCCGCGTTTACGGTCTTCCTTCCTGCGGGCGTCTCCGCCGCCGTGCCCGCCGACCACTTCAAGGACGTCGCGTACCACTCCGGCGAGCCGCAGGACGGCGTCGATTGGGCGTTGACCAATACGTCCGGCGCCGCGATCAACTGGGCGTGCACGACCGCTGCGCCGTCCGACACGGCGAACGCGCTCCGCTGGGGCACGCTCTACAACTTCCGTTTCGACGCCGCGGCCGACTGGCTCGGGAGCTTCGAAATCGGCCTCTTCAAGCCGGGCGTACCTGCGGCGGTTCAGGCCCAAGTCTGCCGAACGCCGAACGTCGGCGGGCCGATCACCGGCGGACCGACCTCGGCCTCCGTCGCCTATGACTTCGTCGACGCATCGGGCGGTACCGCGGGCCCGGCGGGCAACGACGTCGGCATGACCGTCAACCTGCCGTTCACGTTCAACCTCCTCGGGACGAACATGAACCAGATCGTTATCTCGACGAACGGCTATTTGGCGATTCCCGGACAGTTCGGCTTCTTCGGCAACAACACCTCGATCCCCAATCCGGTCGTCCCGAACGGGATCATCGCCGGCTACTGGGACGATCTCGACATCGGCAACGTCGGCGCGCAAGGCGCGGCGACCGGCTGGTGCCGCTACACGACGGTCGGCGCGGCTCCGAACCGCCGTTTCGTGGTGCAATGGAACGACGCGCAACGGTTCCTGAGCAACAACAGCTTCTCGTTCCAAATCATCTTGGACGAAACCACGAACCACGTCACGCTCACCCAGATTTCGACGGCGGTCGGCGCGAACGGAGGCACGGCCACGCGCGGCATCGAGAGCGCTTCTGGAACGCAGGGACTGCAACTCGGCTTCAATCAAGCGAACGTCGTCGCGATGACCAGCGTGCGCATCTTCCAGAATCCGTACGTTTACGCGGATTCGGCGCTGTTGACCCTCGCGGGAGACGGCTCGATCGCCGCGCCGTTCAAGTGGTCGATCCTTAGCGATCCGAACTCCGCGATCACGCTCTTCGCGGACGTGGCCGCCGGCCCGACCTTGGTCCCCGTCCTTCAAGCGAATCTCGGCCTCGGGCTCTCGCCCGGCCTGATCGCGATCGCCGACGGCACGGGGCTTTTCGGCCCGCTCGATCCGACCGCCTACACCGGATCCTGCAACGAATGGTCGCTCTCCCTGCCGGTTTCGCTCGATCCGATCTCGCCGGCAGCGATCGACGTGTGGTTCCAAGCGCTTGTTTGGTCGAATCTTGCGCCGAACGGGTTCGCCCGCACTTCAACGACCGTCTCGTATTGAGATCCGACCGCACGGGGCCCGGAGGAGAACCTCCTCCGGGCCCCGGCACTTTTTTGCCCGGGGTTTCTTTCCGAATCCTTGACTTCGAGGCCCTTCTCCCGAGTAAACTCCTCCCGCGCATTCCGTGTTTTGCTTATCGGGGTCGCTTGCCCCCATCGTTGCGCCCCGTTCCAAGGAGTTCTTCGTGAAGTACGTCCGCGTTGCGGCGATCGCCGCCGCCATGTCCGCATTCGTCGCCGCTCAAGCGGCCGGTCCCGACGTCATCGTCGGAGATCTGTATGAGGCCGGCAACTTCGGAACCGGGACGCCGATCGGCGGCAACCCGACGGGCGCTTACTCGCTCGGTACGGTTTCGTGCAACCTCGGTTCGGCGGAGCTTCTTTGGTTCGACAACACGAACCAAAAGCCCGTCATCGGCCAGAGCGTCTATCGCTTGAAGGACGGTCGGTTCGAGCAAGTCGGATTCGGCTGGCTGAAACACGGCTTCTTCGCGCTCGCAGAGAATCTCTGCGGCACATGCCAGACGCCCGCCAACTACGGCAATTACCTCGGAATCAACTGCTCCGATCCCTACAGCGCGAGCTTGAACGGACAGCAGACGAACATCGGACCGCGGTTCGAAGTCAACCCGTTCACCGGCGCGTATCCGTGGCCGTACTCGTTGACGCCGGTGGTCGCGGACAACGGAGCGACGGCGGCCAACGAGCAACTGCTCGCCGGACGCATCAACATCCTCCACTCTGATCTCATCCCGGCTTCGAACGTAGGCGCGCTGTACTACGGCGAAGGCCACTACGTGACCCCGGACGACGCGGCGTCGGGCAACGGTTTGAACAACGCCTCTTACCGTCCGTTGAACGTCGCGGCCTCCGGCGCGAACTACAACCTCTCGCTCGCCGGCACGACGATCCGTCAGAAGCCCGCCATTTGGGCCTGGGCCAATCACGGCGCCGACGTCAAGAACGTCGACGTTCCCGGCGAAGGCCGCTTCGTCGTCGGCTACAAGTCGACCGCGCTCGGCGGCGGCCTCTGGCACCACGAATACGCCGTCTTCAACTTGAACTCCGACCGCGCGGGCGGCTCATTCTCGGTGAACCTCCCGGCGGGCGTCGTCGCGACGACCGCGGCCGATCACTTCCGCGACGTGCACTACACGTCCGGCGAGCCGCAGAACGGCGTCGATTGGACGGTCGTCAACACGGCCGGTTCCTCGGTCGCGTGGAACGTCGTTGCGGCAGCCACGCCGAATCAGACGAACGCGCTCCGCTGGGGCACGATGTACAACTTCCGTTTCGACGCGACCTCGGACTTCCTTCCGGACGTGACGATCGGCCTCTACAAGGCGGGCGTCCCGGCGTCGATCTCGACCACGATGTGCCGCACGGCGGGCTTGCCCTCTGCGCAGCTTAGCGGGTCCTCCTTCAGCACCGTCGCCTACGACTTCGTCGACGCCACGACCGGCACGGCCGGTCCGGCCGGCAACGACGTCTCAATGACGGTCGCTCTCCCGTTCACTTTCGACCTGCTCGGCACCGCGGTCAATTCGGTGGTCATCTCGACCAACGGCTACCTCGCGCCCGCGGGTGAAAGCGGCGTCGAGCCGAACAACACTCCGCTTCCGACTGCGAGTTCGCCGAACGGCGTCATCGCCGCCTTCTGGGACAACCTCGAAATCGGAAACATCGGAGCCGCGGGTTCCAGCACGGGTTGGTGCCGGTACCTGACGTCCGGCACGGCGCCCAATCGCCGTTTCGTCGTGCATTGGAACAACGCTCAGCGCTTCAACTTGAATTCGAGTTTCTCGTTCCAAGTCATCCTGGACGAAACGACGAACAACGTCACGCTGACGCAGATCGCGGGCACCGCGCAAGGCAGTTCCGCGACGCGCGGCATCGAGAACCTGACCGGCACGAGCGGAGTACAGGTCACCTATAATCAAGCCAGCAGCGTGGTCGCGGGCACCAGCGTCCGCATCACGCAAGCCCCGACCGTCTACCCCGACACGGCGGCCCTGACACTGACCGGCGACGGCTCGTTCTCGAATCCGTTCGTCTGGCGGGTCGTCAGCGATCCGAACGTCGCCTTGACGTTGTTCGCCGACGTCGCCCCCGGCCCGATCTACCTTCCGGCGTTCCAGGGCAAGCTCGGACGTGGGCGTACGCCCGGTCTCTTGGCCATCGCCGACGCCACGGGCGTCTTCGGGGTCTTCGACCCGACGGCCGTCACGAACGCCTGCAACGAATGGTCGCTCAGCATCGGCATCGGGCCGGACCCGATCCCGTCCAACCTGATCGACGTCTGGTTCCAAGCGTTGGTTTGGTCGGCGGCGGCGCCGAACGGCTTCGTTCGCACCAGCCAGACGGTCGTTTACTGACCGACGGCGAAAGGCCCCCGCTCCGGGGCCTTTCGTAACGAGACGGGGCGCGGACCTCGCCGTCCGCCCCCGTCTTCCGTTTTTTGGTCTATGATCCGCCCGACGTCATACGAAAGCGGTCCGAGCGGGGCCGGTCGTAGTTCGGTTTCGGCCCCATCGGAACCCCTGACGCGGGAGGTCTTCGTGAAACAGCTTCGCTCCGCCGCCGTCGCGGCTTGCATCATCTTCGGCGCAGCCGCCCCGTTCGCCACGGCGCAGGCGGCCGGCGCCGACGTCATCGTCGGCGATTTGATCGATACGGCCAACTACGGACAGAACGCGAACATCTACGCGTACGCCATCGGCACGACGTCGTGCAACATCGGTTCGGCCCAGCTCAATTGGTTCGCGAACAACAACCAGCATCCGGTCATCGGGCAGAACCTCTACCGCTACTTCCCCGGCTCGGCCGCACAGGGCCTGTACGGCCGTTTCGAAATGATCGGCATGTCGTGGCTGAAGCACGGTTTCACCGCTCTTACGCAGAGTCTCTGTCAGACCTGCACGCCTCCGGGGACGGGCGGCACGACGCTCGGCATCGGTTGCTCCGACCCCTACGTCGCGGCGCTGAACGGCAATCAAGCGAACATCGGACCGAGGTTCGACGTCAACGCCTTTACCGGGGGCTACACCTACCCGCACATCGCACCGGTCGGCAACGGCACCATTGCAGGCCGGCTCCAAGTCGCGGCAGGCGACATGAACGTGACCTCGACCGGGTTCCCGGGCTCGAGCTTCTACGGCGAAGCGCAGTACGTCACTTCGGACGACGCGGCGACGGGCAACCACTTCAATAACGTTTCGTGGCGGCCGATGACGATCTCCGGCACGACCTACACGCTGAACATCTCCGACTTCACGCGCCGCCAACAACCGGCGCTCTTTGCGTGGAAGGAGCAAGACTCGGCCGTTTCGCTGAAGGAGATCAACGTGCCCGGCGAGGGCCGTTTTTACCTCGGCTATCGCGCCACGCCTTTGACGGGCGGCATGTATCACCACGAGTACGCGATCTTCAATCAGAACTCCGACCGCGCCGCAGGTTCCTTTACGGTGACGCTCCCGCCGTTCATCGCGGCGACGAACATCGGCTTCCATGACGTGCCGTACCACAGCGGCGAGCCGTGGGTCGGCACCGATTGGACGGCGACGGCCGTCACCGGCCAGAACATCACGTGGGCTTGCGACACGGAGCAGAACAACGTCAACGCGAACGCCCTCCGCTGGGGTTCGATGTACAACTTCCGCTTCGATGCGCCGTTCGATTTCCTCGGCGACCTCTCGCTCGGCCTCTGGAAGGCCGGCACGCCGTCGGCCGTCGCTGCGACCATCTGCCGGACTCCCGGTCTGCCGACCACGATGACGGGCGGGGCGTACACCCAACCCGCTTCCACGCCGTACGACTTCGTACAAACCAACGGTCTGGCGGGCGTGCTCACCGGGCCGGTCGGCGACGACGCCTCGCAAGTCGTCCCGTTGCCCTTCCCCTTCCTGCTCTTCGATCGCTGGCTCACGTCGATCGTCATCTCGACGAACGGATATCTGGCGTCGCCGGACACGAACGGCATCGCCGGTTTGGCGTCGGCGAACGTCACGATCCCCACGACGTCGACGCCCAATTCGATCATCGCCGTCTATTGGGACGACCTGATCGTCGGCGGCGCGAACGGCTCGATCGACTACGCGACCGTCGGGACCTTCCCGAACCGTCGGTTCGTCGTCCGCTGGAAGGGCGTCAAGCGCAACGTCAGCCCGTTCACGACCGAAGATCACGAAGTCATCCTCGACGAAGGCACGAACGATGTGACCATCACGTGCATCTCGACCGGTCATAGCGGGCTTAGCGCCACCCGCGGCATCGAGAACTCGTCCGGCTTCAACGGGACGCTCATTTCGCACAACACGCCGACCGTGTTGTCCGCTTCGTCCCGCAAGCTGCAGCTGACCACGTTGCCGACGGTTCCGGTCTCGGCTTCAATGACGTTCAGCGGCTACGGTTTCCCCGGCGCGACGTTGCAATGGGACATCGTGAGCGAGCCCAACAGCCCGATCTCGCTGTTCGCCGATCTGGTGCCGGGCCCCTTGAGCTTCGGCATCATGGGCACCCTGAATATCGGACTCTCACCGTGGCTCTTGCCGCTCGCCGATGCGACCGGCTACTGGGCTCCGGCCGACCCGACGGCCTTCACCGGCGCTTGCAATCAGTACAGCCTGTCGTTCCTCGTGCCGGCGCCCGGACTTCCGGCGGGCCTGTCGATCTACTTCCAAGCGCTGGTTTGGAGCGCGAACGCACCGAACGGCCTTTGCCACATCACGACGCCCGTCACGTTTACGACGTAAACGGCCCCCGGGCGGCGACGAAACCGGCCCTGCGGCGCCGGTTTCAGGCCGACGCTTCCGCGAAAACCTCGGTTCAAGTCGACTCGACTTGAGCCGAGGTTTTGTATTAGTCTTCCGCACCGGCGTTCGTCGTGCCTTCGGAGCCGGCCCCTAATTCATGCCCAAAAGTCGTTTCCTACTCGTCGCCGGCGCTTGCCTGATCATCACCCTCGCAAAGGCCTTGGGCCAGCAGCCCGCCGCAGTCGAGACGCGTCTATCGGTGGACGGCGCATCGACCGCCGACGAATGGGGCGCCAGCGGCGGCAAAGTCGGCGACCTCGACGGCGACGGTTGTACCGATCTCGTGTTCGCCGCGCCCTACGACGACACCTTCGGCTTGAATCTCGGAATGGCCCGCGTGATTTCCGGCAAGACCGGCGCGCCGATTTGGACCAGTCCCGGCGTCGCGGGCAAGCGTCCGGCGACGGCCTCCGGCGGCGGCGACGTCGACGGCGACGGATTCGGAGACTTCATGATCGGCCTTCCGCAGAACGGATCGAGCCCGCTCGGCCCCGGCGGCAGCGCGCGGGTCTATTCGGGCGCGACCGGCGTCGTCATCCGGACGGTCGCGGGCTCGACTCTCAACGACTCCTTCGGCTTCTCTCACGCGATCATCGGCGACGTCGACGGCGACGGATTCGACGATTTCGTCGCGGGCACCATCCTGCCGTGGAACTCGAGCCAGCCCGGCTATGTCCGCTGCTACTCCGGTCTGACGGGCGCACAGCTATGGCAACGCACCGGCGCCTATGCCGGCCACTTGCTCGGCTTCAGCATGGCCGCGGCGGGCGACGTCAACGGCGACGGCGTTCCGGACGTGATCGTCGGCGCAATGGGCGACCACACGTTCGGGACGCAGAACGGCGCGGCCTACGTTTATGACGGCCTCACGGGCGTCACGTTGCGGACGTGGATCGGCGCGGCGGGCGGGCATCGCTTCGGCTTCAGCGTAGACGGCCTCGGAGATCTGAACGGCGACGGCAAGGCCGAGGTCATCGTCGGCGTCTTCCGCGGCAACGGCCCCGGATACGCCCACGTCTATGACGGCCTGACCGGCGGCGTCCTCTACATTCCGACGCATGCGATCGTCGCCGACCGCTACGGCCACACCGTGAGCGGCGCCGGGGACTTCGATGCGGACGGGACTCCGGACTTCGTCGTCGCGGCGCCGGACGGCGATGTCGCGGGCGTGGTCGATTGCGGCTTCTGCCGGATCTTTTCCGGCGCGACCGGGGCGCTCCTCCGCGAATTCCACGGCGACGTGGCGACGCGCAAGTTCCCCTATGCGATCGGGGCCGCAGGCGACGTCAACGGCGACGGACTCGACGACTTCTTCGCGGGCACGATCTCCGTGGCGACGCTGCCGGGCCGGGTCCAAGTCTTCAGTCGGCTTTGTGCGGATCGCTACGGCGTCGCGCCGACGGGCGACGCTCAATTCCCGCTCGTTTGGACCGCGGGCGCGACGGCTTCGCCGGGGAACGGCGCGATGACCGCGACGGGCGTTCCGCCGTTCGCCGCGGGCCTCCTCGGCATCGGAGCGGCGCCGTCCGCGCCGCTCGAAATCCTCGGGGTGGACCTGCTCATCGACGTCTCGTCCGGCGCGTGGTTCGGTCTTCCCGTGACGTTCGACGGCTCCGGATCGCTCCAACTCCCGCTCGATCTTCGCACCCCCGGCCTCGGCGGGATCGCGCTGTATCTTCAGGTGATCGCGGCCGATCCGGCCGCGCTTCAAGGACTCCGCGCGACGAACGGCCTCTCCGTCTTGTTCGGGAGCTGAGAGGGCGAGGACGGGCTTCGGCTGGTAGCTTGAGCGCGCTTGAACACTCCGCGCCCGAAATCACCGCTGATCCTGGTCTTCCTCACCGTCTTCATCGATCTGCTCGGATTCGGGATCGTCATCCCGCTCTTGCCGATCTATTCCGAGATCTACGACGCCGACGAAACGACGCTCGGCTGGCTCGTGGGCTGCTTCTCCGGGATGCAGCTTCTTTTCGGACCTTTTTGGGGTCGGCTCTCGGACCGCATCGGGAGGCGGAAGGTCCTCGTCGGCGGACTGCTCGGCACCGCGTGCGCCTATGCGCTGTTCGCTTCCGCGCAGTCGTTGTCCATGCTCTTCGCCGCCCGGCTCTTGGCAGGCTTCTTCGGCGCGACCGTGGCGACCGCACAGGCCTACATCGCCGACGTCACCACGCCGGAGAACCGCTCGAAGGGCATGGGGCTCATCGGGGCCGCGTTCGGACTCGGATTCACGCTCGGTCCGCCTCTCGGCGGTCTCTTGGCCAAATGGCATCTGGCGGCGCCCGGAATCGTCGCCGCGGCGCTTTCCTTGTCGGCGGCCGCTTTCGGATTCAGCAAGCTGGCCGAGACGCCGCGCACGCCCGCTCCGAGCGTCGCACGCACCGGGCTTCAGGCCGTAGCCTCCGCTTTCGCCGATCCGCGCGCACGCACGCTCTTCGTCCTCCAGTTTCTCTCCGTATTCGCTTTCGCCGGATTCGAATCGATGTTCACCCGGTTCGGGCTCGCGGTCTTTCCGGAGAAGTTCGGCCTGACGGGCGCCGTGAAGGACGCGACGCAAGCCGATCTTCGTTCGGCGGCGGCGCACGCGGGCGGCTACTTCGCGTACATCGGCGTCATGGCCGCGCTCGTCCAAGGCGGTCTCATCCGTCGCCTGCTGCCCCGCTACGGCGAACTCAAGCTGATGATCGTCGGACCGATCGTGCTCGGCCTAGCGCTCGCGATCATCGGCTTTGCGCCGGGAGCCGGCGGGTGGGCGGTCGTCTTGTTCGGCTGCGCGCTCATGCCGTTCGGTTTCGGCCTGAACAACCCGGCGCTGGCGGGGCTCACTTCGCGCGCCGCCCCCGCGGACGTGCAGGGGGACCGGCTCGGCGTCGCGCAGTCGGTCAATGCGTTCGCGCGGCTCACGGGGCCGCCGGCGCTCGGGTACGCGTTCGGGCATCTCGGACCCTCGGCGCCGTTCTTCTTGGGTGCGGGGTCGCTCGCCGTCGCCGCGGTGATCGCCGTCCGGTTCTCCGCCCGTTTCGGCGCGACCTTCCGGTCCACGGCCGGAACGACGTGACCGTCTACCGGCTCGATCGCCGGCTGCTCGACTTTCCTCCGCCGGAAGAGGCGGAGCCGGACGGGCTCTTGGCGATCGGCGGGGATCTCAAACCCGAGCGACTCCTCCGCGCCTACTGTGAAGGGATTTTTCCGTGGTTCACCGACCGCGGGACGCCCTATTGGTTCTCCCCTGACCCGCGCTCCGCGATCGCTCCGGAGGCCTTTCGTCCGTCGCGCTCGCTCGCACGCACCCTGCGTTCGGGTCGGTTTACCTGCACCTTCGACCGAGAATTCGATCGCGTGCTCGCCGCGTGCGCCAAGACGCCCCGGAGCCACGAAGACGGGACATGGATCAGCGACGATTTCGCGTCGGGCTACGGAGCTTTGCATCGGTTCGGGTTCGCGCATTCGGTCGAAGCGCGCCGGGACGGCTTGCTCGTCGGCGGGCTCTACGGCGTCGCCGTCGGTCGAGTCTTCTGCGGCGAGTCGATGTTTCATCACGAGCCTGACGCTTCGAAGGCCGCTTTCTCCGCGCTGTGCGCCCGGCTTTCCGCGGACGGATACACGCTCGTCGACTGCCAGTCCCCGACCGAGCATCTGAAGTCGCTCGGCGCCGTCGAAATGCCCCGGACCGATTACCTCCGCATCCTCCGGGAAGGGCTCCTGCGCCCCGAGGGCGTCGGCCTTCGCGCGGGCTCGTGGCGGAGCGACTGAAAGACCTAGCCCGCGCCTTTTTTCCTCCGCGCGCCGTACGCCGATAACGAGATGGGGAAGCTGAGGATCCGCGCTCCGGACGATGATCGTCCGCGACGCCGTCCTCCTCTCAGGCGGGAATCGGGCGTATGGACATCGCATCGGTCATCGGTTGGGCCATCTTGATCGGCGTTTTGAGCTGGTCGATGATCGCGGGCGGAGGCTTCGGCCTCTACTACGATCTGCCGTCGATCGTCTTGGTCGTCGGCGGCATGATTGCAGCCATCTTCATGAACTTTCCGATGCGCGCGGTGACGTCCGTCGGAGGAGTCCTCAAGAAGACGTTCTTCTATCCCGTCGCGTCGGCGCTCGAAGTCATCGAGAAGATGGCGGAGTACTCGATCCTCGCTCGCCGCGAAGGGCTCTTGGCGCTCGAAGAGAAGATCAAAGACGTCAAGGATCCGTTCCTCTACAAGGGCATCATGCTCGTCGTGGACGGCTTCGCGGCCGAGTCGGTGCGCGAGATCCTCGAGATCGACCTCGAGAGCATGAAGGACCGCCACTCGGGCGCGAAGAAGGTCGTCGAGCAGATGAGCGTGTACGCGCCGGCCTTCGG
>SXGS01692124.1_pt1 | contig 27055 bp, 23 predicted proteins | sample 3174681 | NCBI WGS metagenome assembly SXGS01 (sample SAMN11356861, study PRJNA531348) | freshwater metagenome | isolation source: freshwater sample F1-80 | place: China: Fuxian Lake, Yuxi | collected 2017-12-25 | reverse complement strand
ATATCGTCTGGTCGGGGATGCGTTTGAGCCAATGGTTCTCGACGCATCCGACGCGTTGGTCAGTCAAGAGCTGGGACTGACTTTGCGCCGCGAAGAAGGCTGCCTTCAATTTTATCGCTTGGATAACGGCCAGCGGATCTTGACTGCCAACGAACGTGCCCAGCAAGAAGCCGAAGCTCGACGTGCAGAGGCGGAAGGTAGGCGCGCGGCAGAAGAAGAAGTCGCTCGGCTGCGCGAGGAACTCCGACGACGATCGTAGCCAGACGCGTTCTTGCACTGCCTCGCATCGCCAAAATCGTCCGTTGCTAGCATACTGCGAAGCAGACGCCATACGGTAAACTCGGGGCTATTAGGAAATTTTGCTGATTGCTTGGACATTGCCGGTCGATAACTATTTTGTCGATTAGGGAATGTTTTCTCAGGTAGAGGATGATGAGAATTATGCGATCGCGAATTCTTCCGGGCTGGATGTCTGTGGCTGCTCTTTGGTTCGTCAGCGCAGGTTGCTGTACGATGCAGGGACCATGTGGCAGTTGTGGGATTGGGGCATGCAACGATCATCCCATCTTGGCACGTTCAAGTTGTAATGCTGGCTGTGGAGAACACTATATTGACGAGTGGGTCAGCGAGCCACCATGCGTCGATAATTGTGGGTCGAGTTGCGGACCTGCCGGAGGAGCATGCGGCAATTGTCAGCCGATCCGCAATATCTTGCGAGCTCTTTGGGGAACGCGATACATGGCGTGCGATGGCTGTGGCAGCGGATTTGCTTCACCTTCCTGTGATAGCTCCGGAGGTTGTGCAAGCTGCGGTGGCTCGATGGCGATAAACGGAGGCGGTTGTACGAATTGTGCATCAGGCGGAGCTGTGCATTCTGAAGGATTTGTACCAACCGAAAGCCCCAGCGCTTCGGGTCCCGAACCAGTTCCCACTCCTGCTCCCAGCGTTCCGTCGACTTCTGCCAAACGTCTCAATCCAGCGCAACAACGGCAGTTCATTGGCTACAAAAAGCAAGCGTTGGCACGCTAGCACTAGCGATTAGTCGCCCAAGGCAAAAGCCACTAGATATTTGGCCAGGCATGTTCGAGAAACTCGAACATGCCTGGTTCTATTTTCGGCGTAGTTAAGAAAAGCGGGTAACAGCTCTCAGCGTCATTCGCTTGACGTCATGCAGAAGCCACGGTCACTGCGATTTAGTCTCGTCGAGTAGTTTGGCAACTGGTCGATAAGCGTGTTCATTCATCAGTGCGCTGCCGTCCACTGACTCGGTTCCTTTGCAGATGCTAGTTCCGGGTTATCGAACAGCCGAGCGCCGCCTAATACGGTTCTGCCTTGCGTATCGCCACTAACGACGATTGCGTTATTCGCCGAAGCGTACTCGTTCAAGTCGGTGGCTCGCGCGATAACGAGGGTATATTTCAACTTTGTCAGTTGCACCAGAGTTCTCTTGTGCTCATCGAATCCCCACGAGACGGTTCCGGCCTGAGAATTGGTAAACGCGTACCAGGTCCGGCGAGCTACGCTGGGGCGCAGTACGATATCATGTCCCTCGACGGTAAACGCACTGGCTTGAGCCGGATATAAATCTCCGAACAGGAAATAGCGTACCCCATAACGCCATCCCAATTCGTACGCCGCCCACAGTGTCGCATTGGCACTACCGCCGGTAACCACCAAGACGGATTGATTGTCCTGCTTGCCAGTCTTGATCGCATGATTTTGATCAGCGAGTTTTGGCAAGTCAATTTTAATCCAGCGATCTGGTTGAGTCGAGCTTGCTGAGCCAGAACAATCCGTGCCTGGGATTCATTAGCCAAACGGCTACCAACCGTGACTTGAGCACCGAAGAGCTTAACAAGCTCTCGCCAAGTCGATCGGCATGCTGAGTATTTTATTTTGGGCTTTTTCGGTGTGGATCATCGCTTTGGGATGCTGCACGTCGAACCAATTCCGGTCTTGATGCTGAGGAGACGTCGTATATCCCATTGGAACGGAAAAATAGATAGACTGATGTTCAGTAACGACTTCCAAAAACTGATATCAGGGTCTTTGATGGGGAGCCAGCAATGAAAACTCGTGTGCTTGACCGACGTGCCTTCGTGAAAAACTCCACGTTCACTGCAGCGGCAGTTCTCGCCGTACCGTCAGTAGTTAATCGCTGCGCGGCTGCCGACGTCCGGCCAGCGAAAATGGAATTTGGCTTGGTGACGTATCTTTGGGGCCAAGACATGGATTTGCCGACGTTGATCGATGTCTGCGATAAATCGAAAGTGCTGGGTGTCGAAGTGCGCACCGAACACAAGCACGGAGTTGAGCCTTCGCTGTCCAAAGAAGAACGGCAGGCCGTTCGCAAGCGATTTGCCGACAGCCCTGTCACTCTGGTTGGTTATGGTTCGAACGCGCAATATCACGAGAATGACCCAGCCAAGCTAAAACACAATATTGAATTGACCAAGAAGTACATTCATTTGATGCACGACTGTGGTGGAACCGGGGTGAAGGTCAAGCCCAACGGATTTGTGCGTAACGTGCCCAGGGAAAAAACGATCGAGCAGATTGGTAAAGCTCTCAACGAAGTCGCCGCATATGGCCAACAATACGGTCAAAAAATTCGCGTCGAAGTGCACGGCAGTGGAACGCAAGAGTTGCCTGTGATGAAAGCCATATTCGATATTGCAGATCATCCCAACGTGCTGGTGTGCTGGAATTCCAATGACGAAGATCTAAAGGGTGCGGGCTTGGACGCGAATTTCAAAATGGTCCAGCCACGGTTCGGAGATACGGTCCATGTCCGCGAATTGAACGATGGTACGTATCCCTATGCCCAACTGATGAAGTTTTTCAAGCAGGTCAGTTATCAGGGATGGATCATGCTGGAGGCTCGTACCAACCCGAAGGACAAAGTTGCCGCGCTAATCGAGCAACGGCAAGTATTCGAATCGTTGACTGCTTGAAAAGCGATTTCTCCGAGGCGTTACTGGTAATGCATCCGGCGTGCCTGCCAATAGAAAAGTTGCTAGAACAATGCACAGCTCGCTTTCAGCGTCGAGGTGGACCCGGCGGTCAGCACCGCAATAAAGTCGAAACTGCGGTGGTGATCGTTCACCAACCCTCCGGCATTCAAGCCGAAGCCAGCGAGCGACGCAGCCGGCCAGATAATCACCGGGAAGCGATTCTCAGGTTACGCTTCAAATTGGCGGCGGAAATTCGTACGGTACTTGATTTGGAATCGGCCATGCCGAGTGAGAATTGGCAGTTGTGCCATGCGCGAGGCAGGCCAGTAATTTCTGCTAATCACGAAAATTGCCCAGCCATCATCGCCGAATTGCTCGATTGGCTGCGAGCTTGCGACTTTGAGCTTTCTAAGGCAGGTAATCATCTGGGCATCAGCAGCTCCCGCATCGTGCAGACATTGAAACGATATCCGCCTGCATTTGATGTGCTGAATGATTTTCGGCTGTCGAAAAACTTGCGAGCGTTAAAATAGCCTGACTGTGATTTTCTGAAACCCGAAGCGTAAGCGAGGTAAGGCGAGCGGCACTGTCCTAGCGGCACTTCGTCGTTGCGGGGACTTTTCTGGTCACGCTGCGGCGCGCGAGTAGCTTTCTCGATAAAAGCGCGCGATGCGCTCGACAACTCTTTCTTGTTCGAACTCTGTTAACTCTGGATAGATTGGCAAGTTGAGGATTTCTTGAGCTGCCAGCTCCGTTTGTGGCAAACTGCCGGTCGGAAATCCGCAGCTTTGAAAACACTGTTGCTGGTGAAGCGGAACAGGGTAGTAGACTTCGCAGCCGATTCCTTCGTCCTGCAAGTATTTCTTCAGCGCGTCGCGGCGGCCGTCGCGCACGCGAATTCCATATTGGTTCCAAACGTGCCGCGCGTGGGGTTCGCAGATCGGCAACGCAATCGAATCCTGCACGTGCGCTTGCTCGAACAACTCGTAATATCGCTGAGCGTTTTGTTGTCGAGCTCGCGTGTAATCGTCCAGTCTTCGAATTTTTACCGACAGTACAGCAGCCTGCAGCGTATCCAATCGGCTGTTGATACCCACGACTTGATGGTAGTATCTCGGTCGCATTCCATGCGATGCCAACAAACGCAAGCGGTCCGCCATCGTGTCAATATTAGTTGTCAGCATCCCACCGTCGCCGAAACCGCCGAGATTTTTCGTCGGGTAGAAACTGAGGCAACCCATTTGTCCCCATGTACCAGCCGGACGCCCGTGGTACGCGGCTCCGATTGCCTGGGCCACATCTTCGATCACCGGAATTTCTCGCCGCTGGGCAATCTTACAAATTTCTTCGATGCGCGCGCATTGGCCGAACAAATGTACTGGAATAATCGCACGCGTTCGCGGCGTGATACTGGCCTCGACCGAGCGAGGATCCACATTAAACGTTTGAGGGAGAATATCCGCAAAGACAATTTTGCAACCGAGCCGCCAGGCACAAGATGCAGTCGCGAAGAACGTGAAGCTGGGAACAATGACCTCATCTCCAGGCCCAAGGTCCAAGGCCATCAATGCCAGAAGCAGCGCGTCGCTGCCGGATGCACAACCGATTGAATGTCGGACACTGCATACTTGCGACACCTGCGATTCCAGTTGAGCCACTTCGGGTCCATGCAAGAACCGTCCACTATCAACTACTGCCTCAAGCGCCGATAGAATCTCCTCGCGCAGTTCCTGATTTCCGCGATTGACGTCCAACATCGGAACTGGCCCCGCCTGCTTGTTCTGGGTTACTTGGGACATCCTGGTCCTCTATAGCTAAATAATTCGACTGCGAAATTGTCCGTCGCGACGCGGCATTTTTGCAGGATTCAAGAAGGGGCAGATTACGGTTGCCGAAAACGCCCTGCAGGCGCCTGCCCATTCAGTAATCCAAGCAGCATTTTTCAAACGCTAGAGAATATCGAATTGAACTTTGGCCAGTCAAGACGAATTTATTCGGAATCTCGTGGCGACCGAAGCCACCATTCGTCTCGATCGTCATCGCTAGCAATCGGTACATGGGAGTGAGTGTGGTGTCGTAAGGCGAGCGGCAGATGGGAATTTACCAATACAAGCCCGAAGCGCAAGCGAGTGAGAGCCTGGATTGACTGGTGCGTGGTTTCGGCACTCGCTTGCGCTTCGGGCTTGTATTGGTAAATTCCCACCTGCCGCTCGCCTTATTGCTTGGGCGGCACATGCGTGGGAATACGAACTTCGGCGAAGCACGAATACAGGTTCGGAAAATCTCCGTAAGTGCGTATGATCTCGCTGGGCATATGCTTGATGTAGATCTTGTTCTCGATGGCCATGCGACTGCCAATGATAAAGTCGACCGGCAATAGGTTGCCCTCGATGGTGACTTTTTCGTGGCGAGCCAGAATGACTTTGCGGCGCGCGGCGACAAAATCAAGCAGGAACTCGGAATCCACCGCGCACAGCGAATCCTGAGGTATGTCGGCCATGACCATTTGAGCAAATCTGGGAGCATTGAAATTGATGCTATTCCAATTTTCCAAATGAACTAATAATGTTCCCAGTCGCGAAATCCGGATCATGGACATCATCAATGCGATCGCTGCGGCAACGGTGACGACTTGATACCGACTGCCGATTCGCGGCAGGAATCTGCTTAACTGATGAATACACCAGCCCGTGCACAGAAACATCAAACCGCTAGGAAACGTAAAGTAGCCAGCCACAGCGTGATGGGTGCCGACCATGAACGCGATCAAGGCCATCGAGGCCCAAGAAATACAAGCGATAATGCGAGTCTCCTTGGAGCCGAAAAACGTACAAAAGGTCAGCGGTCCAACTGCCAGAAAGTACTGCCAGGGCTTGATTTGATCCAACATGATTCCGGCATGAAACCACCAGAAATGCCAGGGAGTTGCAATGCGGTCTGGCAATGGATCGTAAGGATTCAAGAACTGATTGCGGAATTGAACCCAGAAAATTTCGGGCGATTGCACAATAAGCAGCAACCAGGAACTGGCCGTTAATATCGAAACTAGCGCCAACAATCCCGGGAACCATAGCCGATTGATGCCGCGAGATTCATACATCACCCACAGTGCGATCGGCACAGCATAAGCGAGCGCGAATGGGTGCGTTAGGCCGCCGAGTCCAATCATTACACCGGCAAGCACCAACCAGCGCGGTTTGCCCGTCTCGCGCCAGTGAAACACGGCCCACATTGCGGCTATCCCAAACATCGAGCACAACATGTCAGGACGAGCGCGAATTGCATGCAAGAAAAACCAGCGAGCATTCGCAAACAACCCAACTGCCCAAACGGCCGCGACCCAGCCGCCGAGCCATCTGCGCGATATTGCCCACATGAATCCGAGCGCGCCTATGCCGGCGGCCAGTGTGGCCATTCTCGCAGTTCCATAAACGGGCGGCAGAATCGCGTAAAAAATCGCTTGCAAATAAAACAATACCGGCGGTTCCGCGAACAGAATTTCATCTGCGTGATAGAAGACGCTTTGCTCCGAACGGCCGGGAATATGCGGCATCTTGGGAATGCCGGTTTGAAGGACCGTCAACCCTGGTACCGCGTAGCATTCTTCGTCCATCTCGCCCGGCTCGCGAAACATCACCGGAACGCGAATCAGCAAAACTCCGATAACTATCAATACGAATAGCCACCAGACTCGCCTGCTGATTGGATCGCTCTGGATTGCCTGATCGGGATTATGCACGCGTGGTTCCCTCACCACCCCAGTTTTCTGCATTGAATTGTAGAGAGCCTCCCTTGGGGATGGTTAAGGTACTCCAACTTGAGCCAGCCTGAAGACGCGCGACCAGCACTATTTGACCGACATGATAGCATGTATGCCCGAGCGATCGCTCGATGGCCAAAGCAACCGAGTGCGATTGGCCGCGAATCACGACCGTTTTGTCGAGATCGCTTGGTTGTAAACTCTGCAAGCACGCAAACAACACTGTCCATCCGCGCTCCCAGTAAGCGATGATTTCGGTACGGTCGCGAAAATCATCGATAAACTCGGCGTCGCGATTGCGCCACGGTTTTTCACCGTCGCTGGTCAGAAAATCTGTCCATCGCGATATCAAATTACCGGCCACATGTTTCATGATCACGGCGATGGAATTGGTATGTTCGCTTATTGCCTCTCGCAGTTTAACGTCAGCAACTTGTGCGATCGCCCGATCCGCTAGGCGCCGGTTGGACTCAAAGGTATCGATTGCCGCAGCCAAAAAATCCATAGCTTCTCCTCAGCACTTGGTAAATTCCATAGACGGTTAGTTCGCTCCTTTTTCGGACAAATCGCCATGGACTCAATGTCCCGTGGTGCGTTACTCTTTCTCATGTCACATTTTGATTCACCATTTTATTGATAGCAAATCGATTCTGAACGTCCAAGTTCCCCGACGTTCAAACATTAAAGTCAACTCTATTGCCATGTCCTCCAACCACGCGCGAATTCGTTGGTCACTGCACGAGTCGACTCGTCGATCGCTGTGCAGGCTGACGTTTTTTCTCAGCGGCGCGCTGCCGTTGTTGGCGACCTTGCTGCTGGTCGGACTGCAATTCTTGCCTAGTTACCATCAATGGCAAGCCCATCGCTGGGAAAATTGGCTACAGCAACAAATCGGCTTGCAGGTTGGGATTCGAGAGGTCAAACAGCTATCGCCATTTCATGTCAGGTTGCGAGGAGTTGAGTTGGGCCACCTGGAATCCAGCGCGCTGCGAGCCGGGATTCCCCAAGTCGATTTAAGAATGAAAGCGACTGAATACGAGATCAAGCTGGACCATCTAATTACGCAGGCGCGATTTTTGGGTGAAATTAGCCGTCATCTACATGATGCCTTTCTGTGTAAACTGAGTTCTCAATCTACTCCAGTTACTCTGTCGGCGGAAAAACTCACTTTGCATGGACTTGACCCTAACAACACTCGCTTTAATGCGTTTACTGCGCGGGTGGCGCCGACACCAAGTTGTGCAAGAGTATCCATTCGATTTTCTGATTCGGGTCCAACGACAGTTGAGCCTTTGAATTTAGAGTTAACCCGGGCGCGGGCCGACGATCAACTAGTAACTGAAGTCAGGGTCCGAACTGGAGCCGCCAAACTACCCGGACGACTGCTTGCTCAGTTTGTTCCCGACATTCAAGTACTAGGTAGAGACGCCGATTACTCCGGCGAAGCGATCTTGCAGTTGCATGATTCCAAGTGGACACTGCGAATGAATAACGTGACGGTGGAACAACTGGACCTGGGCACTTGGACCAGCAATTTGGCGACTCCGATTACTGGCCGCGGTCATTTAATCCTTGTCGACGCTGTGGTCGACCAACGAGGTATTCGGTCAGCGAAGGGTGCCGTGCGAACAGAGAATGGCAAAATCAGCCAATCCTTACTCTCAACCGCCAACACTTATCTCGGAGTCTATTTAATGGACGAAGTACGATTTGCAAGTGTTCCAATGCAGAGCTATGAAATACTTGGAATCGGCTTCGAAATATCTCCCGCTGGATTGCATTTCCATGGCAATGTGTCGCAAGGGATTGATGCAGATGGGAAGCACCTAAGCGTCTTCATGGCTGATCAAACAGGTCCGCAGGCATTTACGAGTTATCCTCAGCCATTTCCTTTCGACTTCGTACTGGCCACGATTGATATCGCGGGTGGCAAAGTTCAAACGGCGTCAGTAGGTGGTATTAGTCTACCCGTTGGAATTGATGCATGGCGGATTGCGCACTGGCTACCCCTGGCTGACAAATCAGTCAATAACGCCGAGACAGTGGAACAGATACGGCTCAGTCGAATCCGTTGAGACATGGGTACGCGGAACTGGGCACGGACTTAGCCTGCGCTACGTACTAGATTGCGGCGTAATGCGAGAACGTACTCGCGGACGCTGACTCGCACGCGCGACGGTACGATTCGGGAAGCGGATCGCGGAGCAGCTCACCTTCGTCTAGAAAGTCATAGATCTCACCGTAATGTTTCACTTCGGTCGGTGAAATACGATGCATTATGTGCCAGGGACGTAAATCAGAGGAGCTAGAAAGGCCAATCGCGCCCAACATTTCGCACAGGCTTTCGATTGTTTCCCGATGGAAATTGGCAACCCTGACACTTTTCGCGGCCGGTACCAAACCCACGGTCAGACTTGGATCTTGAGTCGCGACACCCACTGGGCAGTGATTGCTGTTGCACTTGAGCGCTTGAATACAGCCTAACGCAAGCATCATGCCGCGAGCCGAGTAACATGCATCGGCTCCTAATGCTAATCGCTTGAGCATTCCGAAGCCGCTGGTAACTTTACCGCTTGCGAGAATGCGGATCTTCTTGCGCACGCCATAACCAACAAGCGCGTTGTGTACGAATATGAGGCCTTCGAAAAGTGGAGCGCCGATATGGTTCGAAAATTCCAGCGGGGCTGCACCTGTGCCCCCTTCGCCGCCATCGACCGAGATGAAATCAGGCGTAATGCCGGTAGTCAACATGGCTTTGCAAACCGCCAGGAACTCTCGCCGCTTACCGACGCACAGCTTGAAACCCACCGGTTTTCCGCCGCTCAATTCTCGCAGTTTCGATATCAGTTCCAACAGTTCGATCGGTGTTGAGAAAGCCGAGTGGCCGGGAGGCGATAATACGTCCTTGCCCATCGGGACTTTGCGAATCGCCGAGATTTCTTGGGTGACCTTCGCGGCGGGCAGAATTCCGCCATGACCGGGTTTGGCTCCCTGAGATAACTTCAATTCGATCATCTTGACTTGCGGATGCACCGCCGCTTCGCGATAGAGTTCCGGGCAGAATTTTCCATCGGCGGTGCGGCTGCCAAAGTATCCTGTCCCAATCTGCCAAATCAGATCGCCACCGCCTTCGAAGTGATACGGACTGATTCCACCTTCACCTGTGTTGTGCGCGAAATTTCCAAGCCTGGCTCCTTGGCTGAGCGCCAGAATGGCGTTCTGGCTGAGCGACCCGTAACTCATTGCGGAAATATTCAACAGACTTGCTGAATACGGTTGCCGGCAGTCTGGGCCACCGATCGTGATTCGCATCTCGTCTGCCGTATGATGACCCGGGACCATCGAATGATTAACCCATTCGTATCCAGTGGCGTACAAATCTTCTTTGGTTCCGAATGGAATGGTGTCGCGAACGCCTTTGGCTCGTTGGTAAACCAACGATCGTTGGTCGCGGTCAAAGGGCACGCCGCCAGTATCAGTTTCGACGAAGTACTGATGAATCTCCGGCCGTATCAGTTCCAGCAAGTAGCGCATGTGCCCCAGCACCGGAAAGTTTCTTGGTATCGAGCGCTTGGTTTGAATCATGTCAAACGTTCCCAGCGCAACCAGTGGTCCAACCACTATCCACGACCAGAGCATCGTGGGGAAAAAGAAAAACGCTAGAACACTTACACCTACCAGCACTAATACGGCATTCACAAAAATGCCCCGCATTACTTGCGACTCCTTGGCGAGAGTTTTGAAAAGAGATGTCTACTTGGAAGAAAGTATTGGCATCATCCCGCAGTCACCATGTAATCCTACCGTTGGAGCACTTAGGCGAGCGGCAGATGGGTTCTTACCAATACAAGCCCGAAGCGCAAGCGAGTGTATGCCAGGCTTGACGCGTACCCGGATTGACGCACTCGCTTGCGCATCGGGCTTGTATTCGCTCACGCCTTGGTAAATTCCCATCTGCCGCTCGCCTTGTGGGATTTATTTATCAGCGGCCAAACGCCGCAATCGTGCCAATGCCCGATTCCTGCTTTGGAAGAATGTGCAGTTTAGCTTGTGCATTTGATTTTGCAAATCGAATGGGCCGACGAGTTCGTCGATGACGTGAGAGAATAAGAGTCGATTGCAATCAACATGTAAATGTTAAAAATCCTTGACCACCATCTTCTCAGACATGCGCTTGTTGACACCGACAATATCCCAAACCAGTCCCAACTGTTTGAGCAACAAGATCGTGATCCAGGTGACATCAAGCTCCCACCACTTGTGTCCATGCGAAGCGCTTCGCGGTTGTGCATGATGATTGTTGTGCCAACCCTCGCCGTTGCTCAACAGACCGACGAAAATGTTGTTGCGGCTATTCTCGTTGGTCTCATAATTTCTGTATCCCCAAACGTGCGCCAGGGAATTAACCGACCAAGTAATATGCCAAACACAAATCGTGCGAACGAAAACTCCCCAAACAAGTAGACTCGAGCCGAACTGTAGTCCATCGCGCCACGAACTGCCAGTCAGGAACCCGATGAGAAAACCGACAACGAAAAATACTAACCAGTGGGCTAAGTTGATCCACACCCACATCAGATTGCGTTCAAGTCGGAAATAGAATCGGTCTCGCAAAATGTCTTTGGCATAATGTTCGTACAGATCCAGCCGCTCCAAGTCTGAATTGACCTTCAGTAACCATCCCATATGCCCCCAGAAAAAACTCGCCAGGGGCGAATGGGGATCGCTGGGCTCGTCCGAGAACTGATGATGACGGCGATGAACGGCCACCCAGCGCGCCGGCGTATCTTGCAAACAGCAAACACCTAAAATTGCCAGCGAATGCTCAAGCCACTTTGGACATTTGAATCCCGAATGGGTAAGCAATCGATGAAAGCACAGGTTGATTCCCAATGTTCCAAACACATAGAAACCCAGGACGGCGACAATCACACTGGCCCAGTGAAAAAACCATGGAACAAAGGCCAACAACGCTACCGCATGGAACAATGCAAAGGTATACACATACGGCCAAATCAATCGCTGTCGCAAGTTGGGCGGATATCCTATCCTATGCGGCTTGTATTTCGATTCGCTAGCGGTTGCTGGGCCCATTGCTTCGCCTCATCAGACAGATTCCTAGAAGCGAGCAGCATACTCCTGCGACCGCCGGGTGACAAGCCGAACCAGCTTTCATCAGCTCGTCAGTCAAACATGCAACGTCCCGAACCGCATTGAGGTCGACCGCATGTAGCAGGCTCGGCGGGGCCACAAACCGGCAGACCGCCGGTCTTAGCGGGAGCGGCCGCTACACTCAATAATTTATCGAGCTTGCTCGAACCACACTGCGGGCACATGGGTGTCTCTTTTCCGCGCAACAATATTTCGACTTCCGCTTCACACTTGTCACAATGGTATTCGTAGATTGGCATAGGCAAAACACCTTGAGAATTGGCGAATGAAGGATTAGAACCTCTTTATTCTATAACCACTTCATTCTAAAAACAGTCGCTCGTTAGGCCAAGGGAACCCTCCTCCTATCAAAACGTTTTTGACATGCCCACTGCACTCGAAATACTGAAAACTCGAACCTTAACGGTCGCCCAAGTGCGCGAAGTGGACCAAATAGCGATTCGTCGTTACCACATGCATTCGTTGGTTTTGATGGAGAATGCCGGACTGGGTTGTACGCGGTGGTTGGTCGAGCAATTTCGTATCCCGCCAACTGCGCTGATTCTATGCGGAAAGGGTAACAATGGTGGCGATGGTTTGGTCATCGCTCGCCACTTGCAACTGGCGGGTTGGGTGGTCAAGGTCCTGCTGCTGGGGCCGGTCAGCAAAATATCGGATGACGCACATGCAAACTGGCAAATTCTCGCCGCAGAAGGTGCGCGCCAGTGTTGGGTCTGGGACGATCCCTCGCCATCAGCGCTGACGCTGGACAAACTATTTTCCGATGTCGACGTCATTGTTGATGCAATGCTGGGGACCGGAGCATCTGGCAATCCCGTCGCGCCTCTAGACGATTGGATTCGACGCGCTAATCAAACCAAGGCATTTCGCGTCGCGATTGATATCCCGACCGGTTTGAATGCCAGCACAGGAGAAGTTGGCGAGCCAATTTTTCTAGCCGACGCGACTTTGACGTTTGTAGCACTCAAGCCAGCATTCCAGAATCCCACAGCTCAGCGATACCTTGGCGATATCACCGTCATTCCAATCGGGATTCCGGCAGCGATGGTCGAAGAACTGTTGCCGATTGCCACCTAGGTTTTGTGCCCGTCCGGTTTAGGGCCAATACCGTTCAACGAACGTGGGATAAGCTTCCAGCTTGTCAACCTGTAGCGGAGTTTCGCCATTGGTTGCACAAGATATTGACAAGCTGGAAGCTTATCCCACGTTCGTTGAACGGTATTGGGTTTAGGACAGTGATTTCTGCTTGGGGGCCTGGTTAACTTTCTTGTCTATGACGATTCAGTCCTAAAGGAGCTGCTGTCAAGTGGCATTTTTTCATCGTAGTCATATTTAATCGCGCGTAGAATGCGATCACGGCGTAATGTGGTTCACTGTTAGGTATGCCAGCAGTTCGAAAATCTCGTCCTTGGTGAATTGGTCCATCAGCGCGGCGGGCATGATTGACTTGGGTGGCTTGACCATCTCCTCAATTTCACTGCGCAGGACCTTGGTAGGCGACTTCTGATCTGGCTGGTTGATCAAGGAAATCGACGCCGTGTCTTCGGCAACGATTACTCCCGAATAAACTTTGCCGGTATCAGTCAAAATGGAATGAGCGGCGTACTTGGGATCGATTTTGTGAGACGGGTCGAGAATTTCGCGCAGGACTGCTGATGTGTCGCCTTTCCAGCGCGCGAGTAGATCGGTCAGGTCGGGGCCAACGGTTCCACCAGCGCCCCGCAATTTGTGACATTGAGCACATGTTGCCTCCTGAAAAATACGAGCACCAATTTCCGACGTCCTGCCGCGCAGTCCATTGGGCAGATCGGCCAGCAGATCTTCGGTTTTCCAGTTCTTGACAAACGACCGATTATTTCCAAGCGGGTCAGTGGGTGGTTTGCCCGCGCGCTGCCATGCTTCGAGATCTGGCACGACTACCATCACTCCATACATGCGCAACCAGTGATTCGGATACGTACAAACGTACGGATACTCGCCGGGCGCCTGCGGAGCATCAAACGTAATACGATCGCTCTTGCCGGCTTGGACCATCGAACTTGCCAGCAGTACCTTTTCCGATTTGGGAACATACTGCTTGCCATCTGTGGTTGCATCGGGAGTCATCGTCGCGGCCAGCAGTGCGACCTCTTTCAAAAATCCAGGTTGAGTAACCACCAAATTGTGAGGCATTAGATCGTCGTTCTGCAAAACCAATTGTACTGGACGACCTGCTTCGGCAGCAAAAAACTTCACATCGTAGCGCATCTCTTCTTCGACCGTCCGGATGCGAATCACGCGGACCGAGATCTCGCGCATTCTTTGGCGATAGTTGCGAGCTTTCTCGGCGGAAACAACTGGCAACAGACTCTCCAGCAACTGCGTTAAGTCGACGAAACTGTCGCTGGTACGTTGCTCAGCCGGCGTGGCTTCGGCAATTTTTACAAGTTTCTCAGCGATTGACTGTACAACCCGCTCATCGCGTTGTGCCGCTGGAATCCGCAATAAGGTGCGAACCGCAGCCACGCCAAGATCGCGGTGGTCCACCAGCGCAGCCACTCGATGAAACGAATCCGCGAAACTCTCGGGAATCGACGCCAACGCTTCGATGGCCTGCTGGCGAACCAATTTTGGCTGATCGTCGCCGAGTAATTCGAGGATCTTGCTACTCAGCTCGGCCCGGTACCGAGCCTGGTTCACCAGTGGAACTGAGGCGAGTAAATCCACTTGCAGCTCGACGCTCTTCGATGCAATCTCGACAGCGCGCTGCGATTGGCCAGCCGAGATGATCGCCGCCAGCGCGGCGCGACGTGGCGCGGAACTGCTCGATTGTGTAGCGTTTTCGAACGACGATAAGTGCTCGCGCAACGTGGATTGATCTTGAGCGAGCAGCAGGCTGGACAGTTCCCGTGCAAGCCGCTGGGATTCTGGCTGAGTATTATCGAGTGTGGACAGTGCTGCGAGGATCTCTGCCGAATAGGAACTCTTGCGGAGAGTTGCCAGTGAACGCGCTGCGAGTTCGCGATCGCTGACCGCCATGCCCGATCGAACCAGAATGGCGCTAAAGACGGGCACATACTTTACGTGGTCGGTGGCGCGATCGACCATCAGTAATTGCGCGTTTGACAGCCGCTTGAGCTGGTACTCGACGATGCGCGGACTCTTGTCGAGGAATATCTTCGGCTTGGCAGCGGCAACTGTTTCCGTTGACGATCCATTGTGTCCAGGCATCGTGCTCTGCGCATGGACAACGGACTGGGTTAGGTACGCAGTCGTGAAGCAACTTGCCAGAGCGAATTGGCGGGTGGCACATATAAAGCGCGGAAAGTACAACGAATCACCTCGTCAATAAATTCTTTGCACGGAAAAACTGACCGACGCGGCGATTGTGCCATCGACGGCCAAGAGCGACCGTCCTAGGACCTACGGTGGGCTCGACTCGAGTTGGCGGACGGTTTCGTCGAGCGCGTATTGGAGGTTGTCGTCCATCTCGTGGTTGAGCACGTCCAATACAGCTTCGGCGACTTCGCTGGCGGGTAAGAAACTGCACGCGCGCACGGCTTCGATGCGCACTCTTGGATGATCATCGTTTAATCGCTCCTTGATCAACTTGACGGTGTCCTTCACTTTGTCTCGCCAAAAACATAGCACGCGCGTGGCAGCCGCTCGCGCCCGCGGTTCGGACGAAGTTAACAATTCTCGGAGCAGCGATTCGTTCACGGTGTTGTGAGACTGATGCAGCCACAGCCCTTCCAGTTTGAGCTGAATCGTCAACGAGTCGTTTTTGTCGAGCGCTTTCATCCACTTGGCAACGGCTTCGGTAACTTCTTTGGAGTCGCGTTCGGCCAGTTCGCGGCGCACGCGATAACGAGTTCGGTCCTCGGGTTCCTTGAGTAGTTCGAGCAGTTTATCGATGCTCTGGCCAGCAATCTTCGGCGGCGTGAGCAGCGGAGTGTCCTTGTGGACGACTCGCCAGATTCTGCCGTGCGAGTGATCTCGATTGGGTTCGCGCAAATTGTGTTGCAAGTGACCGATCAGCGCGTTGTGCCAGTCCACGATATACAGCGCGCCATCAGGACCAAACTGCAAGTCAACGGGGCGAAAGTTCCCGTCCTCACAGTAAACCAGTGGCGTAACTTCTTTGCCTTCAAAGCCCGACGCTTTGTCCTGCATCGTATGTTGCAATACAGATCGGTCACCAATAACGTTGTTGATCAAGAAATTGCCTTGAGCATCCGCAGGGAAATGACGCGAGGCAACAATCTCGCCACCGGACGATGGTCGCGTGCGCTTGTTGATGAATTGAGGCGGCTGGCGCATGAGTTTCGCTCCTGGATAATCGAGGCCTTTTTCCATAGCACCGCCGGGATGTTTCGCAGGAAAATCGATCTTGCCAGAGATCGGCGCCGCCCAATAATTGAATCCCGGCGAAGCGTCGCAAATGAAATTCTGTCCCCATTTGTCGAACACATGCCCCCATGGATTGGCGAATGCCAGTGAAACATGGACTTCGAAATACTCGGTGCGCGGATCATAGCGCCACACACCTGCTTCGGATAATCGAACTGGGCCGTAGGGGCTTTCCACTTGCGATTGTTTAAATGTTCCTTCTTGGAAATATAACGCCCCGTCGGGTCCCCATTCGAAGGCCGATAGGCCATGGTGTGAATCCGCGGTGTCAAATCCGAATAGTTTGCGTACGCGCACATCGGCTTTATTGTCACCGTCGGTGTCTTGCAAGAAAATTATGTCGGGCTGTTCCGCAACGAATGCACCGCCAAATCCAAGTTCAAATCCGGTCGGTTGATGCAATCCGTCAGCAAAAACTTTGCACTCATCGGCGCGGCCGTCACCATCCTTGTCTTCGAGGATCAACAGTTTGTCGTTCAGCTTGGTTTTCGGTTGCCACTGTGGGTAACTGGGCATGGTCGAAACCCAAATGCGACCACGATTATCGAAGTTCATGGCCACTGGCTTGGCAAGCTCGGGGAACATTTCTTCTGACGCAACCAATTGCATTTCATATCCCGGCGCCATCTTGAACAATTTCTGCTGTTCGGCTGCAGGCAAGTACTTCAAGGAACCCAGTTTTCCAGCCTTGGCTTGGGCATCGTCGGGACCACCGACATTGGTCTTGGGTTCGATAAATGGCAGTGTGTTGCTGTCGTCAGTAGTTTCTGGAACGCTTTCCCCGCGGGCTAAACTCCATATGCGTTTGTCTCGATTGGTGCACATCTGGTCGAGTATTTCTCGCTCGCGCTCCATAACCTCGCGATTGCGATACGTTCCGTCCGAACCTGCTTCACCACGTTTGCCGTAGATTGAATAACCGTTGACTGCCCGATAACGATGCCACCAGTGGAAGTTCTTGCTATCAACCTCAGCCAATAGTTTGGGATCAATACTTTCATCGCTGCTGGCCGCACCAAATAGACCGCGATTCAGCAGCGATACCAAACGTCGATATCCAAGATCGTTCAAATGACAACCGTTGAGTGTCAAGCGACGATCTGTATTCTCAAACAGTTCCTTGGACGGTTGAAATAGATTGACAAAACCAACCTTGGCGGCATGCGAAACTTCCTTCATAGCCGTGGTGTAGGCGAGTATCTGGTCGTTTTGCTCATTACCCACGGGCAGGTTGGTATCACCGGTATTCTCAAACGCAATCGGGGAAACCACTACGATCCGAGGTGCTCCCTGTCCACTGTAATCTTGTTTCTGAGTGTGCTCAATCGTTTGGGTAAGAGATGACTTAAACGCGTCCAGTCCATTCTTGCCTTTAAAGGATTCATTGAATCCGAATAAGAAGATCACGACGGAGGCCTTGGAATGCTTCAAATGCGAGTCAGGTTCGCCGAAGTTCATTGAGCGCATTCTCAATTGGGGCTCGTCGGCTGGGAAACAGAGATTGCGGATCGTTAGGTCTAATTCCGGGAAACGTTGGTACACCGAAGCTTCCCAGTAGTTGTGATGTTGCAATCGTTCACCGAGAGCATTGCCAACCAAACAGATACTGTCCCCTTTGCGAAGCTCCAACTCTGCAGAAACTCCATTGGCGGTCAAAAAAGCGAGGGCGACGACGAGAGTTTTCAAAGCACGAAGGGACATTTGGGGCAATTCTCCAAGTTCAAGATCGCAACATTTTCGGCAGATTATTCTAATTCCTTTATCCGAGAAAATCCCGCCTTAACCGGGGTAGGCGGGGTAGGTGAAAACTTGCTGATTTGAGTGGCGAATCGAGGCAATCTGCTCAGGAATTAGTCGAAATGCCTATCGCAGGCTTTCTGCTGAGTGATGAAAACCTGTGAAAAAATGGACAAGTTCACCGCTTGTTTTGAAGCGCCAACACGGTTTGCTAAGCGATTCGATCGAAGTAGTTTTCGGGATTATCTCCTAAACCTGATGTTGTCGGAATTTCGTTTAACCCGCAGCCGTAGGCGAGGATTGCGCAGCGTTTTGGCAGCGGCATCAATATCAAACTCTGCGCAATCCTCGCCTACGGCTGCGGGTTAAACGAAGTTCCGACAAGCACCCTAAGCTGACCTAGTCGTCCAGAATAGGACATAAAGGTTCCCAGTTATCTCGCAAATGGCTTGACTTGCCCTTGACTACTTACGACAAGTATAAAATAGTGTGAGAGAATCGAACCACAAGCCTCAATGCTTGTTTTGACGACATACAGATTTCCATGAAAGGTAAGTATCCGTGTCGATATTGCTGACCGAAAATGCCGCGAACCAAGTTCGGAAGTTCCGTGAAGAGAATCAGGTGGGCGACGAGACTTTCCTGCGCATCGGTGTGGCTGGCGGGGGCTGCAGCGGCTTTAACTACACTCTCGCGTTTGACGACACCTTCGATGAAGCCAAGGACAGCAGTTACGAACAACATGGCGTTAAGGTTGTGGTCGATAAGAAGAGTGCTCTTTATCTGGATGGCACGACCGTCGATTGGTACCACAGCTTGGAGAAACAAGGTTTTACTTTTGAAAATCCCAATGCCGTAAAGACTTGCGGTTGCGGTAGTTCGTTCTCGGCATAGTATTCGAAGTCCCTACACAGCCACGTTTGATGTCTGGCATGCTTGATGTCTGGCAAGGCATTTCCTGCTGGACTGCCGTGCTGCGCGCGGTCCATGCCAATTGCAGGATCATCGCTGCACTTGGTGTACGAGGTGCTTATGGACAGAATCCAAGCACTAGGTCTGGCAAGCTGCTGCAACGCGGGTCGCGCTCCATGGTAGAAATACTACCAACGGCAACCATGCGGCTAAGAATGGCGAAAGCAGATAGCCCGTGCCGCCGAGGGCATTCAAACCCATTACAATTGCAGTAAATCCCGCGACCAGAACTAAGCAGCTTCCTGCGACTCGAAACATGTGTTGATCGGGTCGCGATAGAACCAGAGGTATTCCCAACAATACCACCGTCCAGTCGACGAACGGACGTAGGATGCGCGCATGAATCTGGACTCGCAGTCCGTTGTCTTGCAACATCTGAGCACTGCGAAGGATCGCGATTAATCCAAAGGTTGAAGCATAACGATTGTTCTCGTCTCGCAATAAATCAAAGTCCAACTGACTGGCAAGAAAACACTCACCCGGTGCCAACCAAGTATGGTCTTTGTGAGACATGAACAGCGGTTTTCCATCGTCAGCATGGATCGACGCTAATGAATCGATCCCAGACGGCATCGCGACTTTTCGCAATATATAGCCGGGTGGATGATCACTGGAGGCGGTGACATGTACCGCCAAACTTGCTTGGATTTGTTTACCGAGGGCCGGTGCTAGCGGCGGTCGTTGAACGCGAATAAGCGGTTCGATAATCTCGCGTCGCGACAGCAGCAGATTTCGTCCGCCAAAACGAATTCCTAATTCACTATCATAAACTGGTCGCACCGCCACCGGTCGCTCACCGCCGAGATCCTGCGGCAAGCGTTCTAGTTTTGACTGCAGTTTCGGAATTGCAAGCTCACGAATCAATAGGGCCAGCACGATCACCGCGATCGATGCAAACATCATGGGTTGAATCACTCGCCGTTTGGTAATCCCTGCCGCCAATAACGCGGTCAACTCGTTTGTTCGGTACAGCCAAGTGATCACAAACAATGTCGCCAACAGAGCCAGCATCCCGCTGATGAACTCAAACATCGCCAGCAATTTTGGCCAATAATAGTCTGCCAAAACCACGGCCAGATTTCCGTTGGCCCTGCCGGACTGGACAAATTCTTCGATATTGGTGAACACGTCGACTACGATCAACATGCCGGCAATCGAGCAAAAGCAGACGACTAACACTCGGAAATATAAGAACAGGATATACCGATCGATACGTGTCATAGCCATCCTTGCTTGGCAGAAAATTCGGCTGCTCCACTAGCATATTGAGCTGCAAGATCGAGCGCAGCAGTTTATTGAACTACTGAAACTACCACAAACGATTATCGACTAAACCATGAGCGGCTAAGAATAAGACGGTCACTCTTGGCGGTCGGTGGTACAGTTTCGCATCAATGGGAGCTTTGTCGCAAGTGCATTGTTAGCCTCATCCTGAGAGGTTTTGATAGCATATGAAAGCTGGCGTCGCTATTTTTGACAAGCATCGATGCACGAAAGCGAATTCAGACTTGTAACAAGCTGGCAAGTGAATGCGAGAATGCTCTTGAGCATGCCGAATCAAGCCTTCAGGACTGTGGAAATGTACGACGTTTCGTTTGGTATTGGATTGACTTTGCTCGGCATCGTTGGCTGGGCGGCTAATGTTCTAGGAATGCCAGGAAACTGGTTGACGACGATCGCGGCATGGGCGGTTTGGTGGTTAGCGCCTATGGATTTTCGTGTTTTCGTTAGCCTACCGGCAGCGATTGTGATTCTGGGGATCTCCCTTTTTGGAGAAGTATTGGAGCTGGCCGCAAGCGCTTTGGGTACGAGTCGTTTGGGTGGTAGCAAGCGAGGTACGGCGCTAGCGCTGGTCGGCTCGATTCTAGGAGCGATCGCTGGCTTGATTGTGGGCTCACCGATCCCAGTCATTGGCAACTTAGTCGCTTCGTTGCTGTTGGGTGGTGCTGGTGCCTGTGCCGGGGCAATTCTGGGAGAACGTTGGGCTGGAAAGGATTGGCAAACAAGTTTGGATATCGGCAACGCGGCTTTTTGGGGGCGCTTACTGGGAACCGTTGGAAAAGTCGTGTGCGGAACGATTGCGACGACAGTTTTCTTGCTGGCAATTTGGGTGAGTTGAACGATTGCAGTTAGTTGCAACGAGCGGCAGATAGTTTCTTACCAATACAAGCCCGAAGCGCAAGCGAGTGTATGCCAGGATTGAACACTCGCTTGCGCTTCGGGCTTGTATTCGCATAGGCTTTGGTAAATTCCCATCTGCCGCTCGCCTAACGAGCGTATTTTATCTTCGTACCGATGAGATGTTAGCGCACTCGCTTGTTCCGCAGTCGGCCAGAGGTACCGACATGCAACCAACGCATGCTACACGAAATACGTTTCCCAAATGTAAGACGGTTACTCTTGGCTGTCCGTGGTAAGGTTACGTGAGCTAAGTCTGTAGTTTGCCTTCTGCGGCGCGTGATTAGTCGCGAGAATTTTCCTTGTTGAAGTAAATACTCCCAGCCATTGAATCTGTCAAACCCTTGCGTTGCGATGGGGACTGACATTACGATGGAGGCAGTGGTGGGCGACGGATCAGAAGTTTACCGCGCGTCGCTCTTATAGACGCGAGAATTCATGCCGATAACTATTTCGTGGGTCAGCTTTTTCGTTCGCGTTTAATTCTCCTACGTTACTCTTTTGGACCTTGGCCATGATTCATTACAGTTGCGATCGCTGCAAGCGTCCGATTCCCGTTCAAGAATCTATTCGGTACGTTGTCAAAATGGAAATCGAGGCAGCGATCGGCGATTGCTCGAACGAATGCCCAGATGCAGACTTGGATTGCCTTTCGGAGATGGATGAAATTCTCGAAAATATGGAGGACGATTTGCTCGACGAAGATTTGTCGATCGTCCATCAACGCAGGCAGTACGATTTGTGTCCGAACTGCTACCGTGAGTTTATTAAGAACCCTGTCGGTAGAGAGAAACTCGTTCCATTCGGTTTCAGCAAGAATTAATGAGCTGGTCGCGGTATGATTGACCAACAGTCGGATCATTGGTTGCGCAGAGATTTGCTTAGGGTTGGCTCGTTGGCATTGGCGGGTATTGGACTGCCGACGTTGTTGCGAGCCGAAGTAACTCAGCGTTCAGCGGCGCGTCGCAAGTCCGCGAAGTCTTGCATCGTGTTCTTTCTCGACGGTGGACCCTCACACATCGACCTGTGGGACATGAAACCGGAGGCGCCCAGCAACGTTCGAGGAAAATTCTCATCGATCGCAACTCCAGTTCCGGGAATGCAAGTATGCGAGCATCTGCCGTTGCTGGCGCAGCAGATGAAGCATGTGGCGATCGTGCGATCGGTGCATCACAAAGTGGTTGACCATAACGCCGGAGCTTACTACTGCTTGACTGGCAAGTCGCCAGTGCTAGGTGGACGCCTGATCGTGCGCCCCGAGCCGAACAACTTTCCAACGTTTGGAGCGGTGTGTGGCAAACTGCTGCCGACCGAGAATGTCTTGCCGTCCTTTGTCCACTTGTCCGAGTTGATGGCCAACAACGGCTCTGAATTGCCAGGCCAGCGCGCCGGATTTCTTGGACCGGGTTTCGATCCGTTGGTGATCGGAGATTGCAGTGTGCCGGAGTTCAAAATGGCCGCGCTGGAAATGCCCGAACGCGTTTCACTCCTCAGAATGCACCGACGATTCGAAATGCTCAACGGATTGCGTGGGGCAACGTCATTGCCTGGTGAGATGCCGAAGGTGCTGCGCAATTTTCAATCGCGAGCGTTGGATCTTTTAACTTCTGAACACGCTAAGGCTGCCTTCGATTTGGCTAAAGAACCATTGAGAGTACGCGCGCGATATGGACTGCCTGATCGTACGGATCGGGTGGAAGCTAGAAAGTTTGGAGGCTTGCCACATTTGGGCCAGTGCATGTTGATGGCTCGTCGTTTGATTGAGTCGGGAGTGCGTTTGGTGACCGTGGGTTCTGGGCGCCGGTTGTGTCAAGCTTGGGACACGCATCGAGACCATTTTGGGCTGCTCGAAAAGTCGTTGTTGCCCTATACCGACCGAGCATTTTCTGCTTTGCTGGAGGACATGAGTGCCAGTGGATTGCTCGATGAAACGTTGGTCGTTGCCATGGGCGAATTTGGTCGGACACCGAGATTGGGTCAAATCACCAGTGGAGCTGGCGCGGACGCAGAAGGTCGCGATCATTGGCCGCATTGCTATTCCGTTCTATTTGCCGGAGCAGGCATCCAGGGTGGCGCAATCTACGGTTCATCGGACGGTCAGGGTGCATTTCCTGCCGACTTGCCAGTGACTCCCGACGATATCGCGGCAACTATTTATTACGCATTGGGCATTGATCCCGCTACGGAAATCCATGATTTGTTTCGCCGCCCAATTCCACTCGCGTCCGGAACTCCACTGACGGCACTCTTTACGTAGTGCCGAAGATGTGCGCCATGTTTCGGCAAAAAAAGATCAGGCTGCGAGTTGTTATTGAGTCGAATGATTCCACCAACGTGCGAGTCAAGTCACTGGCGTTCAAACTCGACGGGACGGACGACCTCGGCGATCTTGAATCGCTGGCGCTATTCTCGACCGGCGACAAACTGGATTTTGCGTCTACAACCGCGTTTGGTGAGCCGACGCGGCCGTCAGCGACGATCACGTTTCTCGGCGAACGGACGCTGACTGCTGGCAAAAACGTGTTCTGGCTGGCGTGCCGAATTAAGCCGACGGCGAAATTGTCGCACCGAGTCGTAGTCACGTGCAGCATGATCGAGACTTCCGGCGGCAGGTTGATTCCGCGCGATCAGTCGCCTGGCGTGCGACATAGAATTGGCGTCGCGCTGCGGCGGCACAACGACGATGAGGTGCACACTTATCGCATTCCGGCGCTGGCGACATCGGCAAGCAAACGAGTGTTCATTGCTGGTCCAACAGTCGCTGGTCTGTTGGCTGACAATTGGTTGCACGCTGCCAAAGTGGGCATTGATGCAATTCTGACCGATTATCCGTTGGAGTTGCGCAGCTCACTCCAGCAGCCAAAGGCCACCCCATGACGACATGCAAGGTGCAGTTATCAGCTAGGAAGAACTGAGAATTCGCTCGAGAATGTTTTGGCGAAAAAGCGGTTTCAATTTGAGCGCTGGCATATGAACATAGCCGATGTGGCAACCACATGTTGCGTTCGGGCAAGGGCGCCGAAATAGCAGAGCGTCAAGTTCTTGTTCGTACATATTCCCCAGAATCTCCTGTACAAAATGACATCGTCGAATATTGCCCTGGCCATCGACAGAAACCGTTGTCCTGCCAGTGTCGCATTCTTGTCCACGGCTCTGATGGTATTTGGCGTTGACTGGATACAAAGCATCGATCTGAGTGAATAACTCGGATAGCCGTTCATCAGTAGGCCGATCCTTGGATTTGTAGGCGTTGATCCACAAATAGACGTGAGCTGGTAGCTCGTCGCGCAAACTGCGTATTTCATCGGCATGTTGTGGCAGACCAACACAACCAACACTGTAACGTGCGCCAGCCGTTTCCAATCGCTGGCACTGACGTAAGAATCTTGCGCGAGTCACTTCTTGTGGATGAAATGTACACCAGAACGCGACTCTTTCCAAATTGGCTTCATTCAACCAATTAAGGGTTGCCGACAAATTGGTCTGAATGGCGACGCGCGCCACGTGCTCCATATGACTAAGCTGCACAATTGCTGCGCGGTACCAGCTTCTCACCAGCGCTTCGCCCCAGGGAGTGAATAGCACACCGTGCTGTCGATGGGTTCGTACTTCAAGCCACCGCACGAATCGTTTCAGGCAATCCCGGTCATGCACTAATTCACTGGCCGTCTCCCGTCGCTTGGCAAAAGGACAGTAGTGGCACGAATAATTGCAGCTTGACAATGGACCGCGATACAGAATGTTTACTCGCTCCATAAAAACTCCGACATGAGCTGTCGCACTCGATGCGAGTACAGCCAAGGGCCGATCGCGTCGGACCATTCAATTCCCAATTCCGTCAGGCGTAACCGCGCGCCATCGGACCTGGCCATTTCCAGTTCCACCAGTTCCTGCAATTCTGGAAAATGGACCAAGGGGCTCGAGCCGAAAAATTGCTCGTATTCGGGTATGTCCAACCCCTCTGCCAACAGCAGTGACAGTATCAAGAATCGCCGTCGCCGCTCATCTTCGTCAAGGTCAAAACCGCGAAACGCGTGGCCAAACTGACTATCAGAGTTCTGCGTATATTCTCGAATCGTCTGTAGAACTGACGGCTGCTTTACAGAATAGTTTGTGCCATAGTGGCACGCGGCAGTGTAGGACCTGGCGCCACAACCAAGACCAATCATGCCATCGCGCTGGCACCGATAATCTGGTTGTAGGGATGACATGCCAGTATTCGTCGTCAGATCGCGCTTTCGAAACATACGCATCGATAACTGTGTGTACCCAGCATCGATCAACAGATCGCGGGCCGCCCGATACATTTCTGGTCGATGATCGCTTGGCGTTCGATTGATGTTGGCCAAGCCAGTGAGTGGACGCACATACAATGGGTAAAGATAAACCTCTTCGGGTTGTATTTCGGCTGCCGCCGATACCGAATCCGTCCAAGATGCAATCGACTGTCGATCAGAGCCATAGATAAGGTCCAAATTCAGAGTCTCAATTCCAATGTCACGCACAAGTGCAATAGCTTTCAGGATGCTCGCCTGTTCGTTGGGCCGACCGAGCGAGGCTAGGTCGTGGGCAGCAAAGCTTTGCACGCCCATGCTGATTCGATCGACTCCGAAATCGTGTAGGATGCGAAGCTTGTCGACATCTACAGTACCAGGTGACACTTCAAAAGAAACAGGAATTGCGCTGCCATGAAGACTCAGCGAATTGCCGAGCAGGCCGAATAAGTCCTCCAATTCGGAACAACTCAGAAATGAAGGTGTACCGCCACCAATTGCCAAGCGGCTGAACCGTACGTTCGGGATTTCACGGCGCAGGATCGTGGCCTGCCGACGGATGGCGCGAAGATATCCAGATACCAACTCGGTTGTGGGCTGAGAATAGGTGAACAGGTTGCAAAACCCGCAGCGAAACTCGCAGAATGGAATATGAACGTACAAGAACAGTGAATCTCGCTTTTCAGCCTCCCAAAGCTGCGCTAAACGTCGCGGACAATCAAATTCGCGATAAGCTGTTTTGTGAGGGTAAGAATACGAGTAACCGACGTAGGGCCCAGCCTGCATGAACGTTTGAAACGTGAGGTGATTCGATTGTGTGGCTAGCATCTGGTTCGTAATCGGAGTTTGCGAACGGTAATTTGGTGAAGAACAGCGCCGATAGTTCGTGCATTGTGGATTTGGGCGGCGTGAGATGCCAAAGTGGGCATCAATGCCATTCTGACGGATTATCCGTTGGAGTTACGCCGCACACTCCAACCGTACAAGACCAACCCATGACGGCACGCGACCGAATAGACTCCGCTAATCGCTCAGTGACAGGAACTGCGCTGGCAAGCCCAGATTGATTGGAACACTAATCTCCGCTGATCTGCACTTGTAAGTAAGCCAGCGACTATTTGCACCAGTCCACCGGACACTTGCACGGTGCTATCTTTGAATTGATATTATCGTTTTTTCAAAGTTTGTCCGAGCTTCGCTTCTGCCGATTAAATTGTTCCGCTTGCACTTCACAATTGGCTGAACAGGCGTCTCACCGAAAAAAATGAACTCCATCATCCACTTCATCATCATCGTTGTGCTCACCTGGTCAGCCAGCTTGAATGCTCAGGACGTCCGTCCGTTTCGCATTGAAGTTGAGGATGAAGTGTTGCAAGATTTACAAACAACGATCCGCTTCAACAGTGGGATTCGATTCAATGAGTTTGTTCCCTCTGCGGAAACTGTCGGAAGTTCTTCAAATGGAGATTCCATCGAATCAGGACGGAGAGGATGGATAATGGCTTCTTGACAAAAAAAATCAACGACAAAAAAATGAAGAAAGAGTCCAAAGCAATTTAGCAACTCGCTCGGCTCGAAGCAGCGATGTTGATTGTGGATACGCAAGGATCGACATTTTT
>SXGS01541282.1_pt1 | contig 27055 bp, 13 predicted proteins | sample 3174681 | NCBI WGS metagenome assembly SXGS01 (sample SAMN11356861, study PRJNA531348) | freshwater metagenome | isolation source: freshwater sample F1-80 | place: China: Fuxian Lake, Yuxi | collected 2017-12-25 | reverse complement strand
GCCTGACCGTTGCCGAGAGGAGCCCCGCTGGATGACCATCATCTGGCGGGGCTTTCTCTCATCATCCGCTGTCCGCTCCAACATACAAGCCGCGTGGTGCAGCCGCGACAGCGGCAAACCCGTCGGTCCCCGGAAGGACCGCACGCCCATCCATCGAAGGCAACCCGCCGGGATCGCCTCGCCCCTCAACCCGTCGGACGCCGGAAGGACCGCACGCCCATCTCAACGGGTGGAGCGGAGGGGGCGGGATCAGGACAGGTGGGTCCACATGGCCTGGGCGCGGGCCAGGAGCAGATCGCCTTGATCGTCGCGGCCGAGCTGCTTGAGCAGCTCGCCGAGCTTCTGGAGGGGGCGGGCGTAATCGGGGTCGGAGACGCCGAGGCTGGCGCTGGCGTCCAGGGCGAGGGCGAGGTAGCCGTCGGCGTCCTCCCAGCGGTCCTGGAGGGCGCGCAGGAGGGCGAGGTTGATGTGGAGGCCGACGGAGATGTAGGGGTGCGAGAGATCGGCGATGAAGTCCTCGGCGTGCAGCAGCGAGCGCTCGGCGGCGGCGATCTCGCCGCCGGCCATGGCGGTCAGCCCCAGGTTGGCCAGCGAGGTGGCCGCGTCGGCGCGGGCGCCGAGCGAGCGGAAGGTCTCGAAGGCCTTCTGGTAGCAGCCCTCGGCGACCTCAAGGCGGCCCAGGAAGCGGGCCACCTCGCCGAGGCCGTTGAGGGAGGTTGCCACGGCGTGGCGATCGCCGATGACCTCGAAGCGGCGCCGGGCCTCGTTGAAGAGGCGGGCGGCGTTCTCGAGGTCCTGGCGGGCGCGGGCCAGCAGCGCCAGATCGCGCAGGCAGAGGGCGGCGTTGCGGCGGTCGTCGAGCACCTCGTAGACCTCGCGGGCCTGGACGAGCAGCTCGGCGGTGCGGGCGGGGTCGCCGCGGCGGCGGGCGACCTCGGCCATCAGGTGCAGCGCCTCGGCCCGGTTGTGGCCGCCCTCGGAGGCCTCAAGCGCCGAGGCGCCGAGGCGATCGGCCTCGTCGTAATCGCCGCGCTCCCAGGCCAGCCAGCCTTGCAGGAGCACGCCCGTGGCCGCCCATATCTGCAGGTCTGGTCCCGAGCGCCTCGCCAGCCCCTCGCCGCATATGGCCAGCGCCTCGGCCAGATCCTGCTGGCCGTGGTGGCGCATCAGCCGCGCGAGCCCGTAGAGCGCCCGCAGGATCGCCTCGATCGCCTCGGTCCTGGAGGGGTCCCCCTCGAGAGGGTCCCCATCAAGAGAGTTGACCTTGGGCAAGGACAGGCCGGGGGCGCGCTCCAGGGCGTCGATGAGGGCGCGCAGCTCGTCGCCGATCAGCGGCTCGCCGCTGGCGTGGCGCTGGTCGCCGTCGAGCAGGGCCAGGCGCAGCAGGCCGATGTAGGCCACCTCGGCGCCTTCGAAGTCGCCCTGCTGGTAGCGCAGGTCGCCGATCCGGCGGGCGAGCTTGAGGTGCAGGGCGTCGTCGCGGTCGAGCAGCCCGCGGGCGACGGCGGCGGCGTCGACGAAGAGGCCCTCGGCGCGGCTGAGGCGGTGGCCGGCGCGCGCGGCGCAGGCGGCCCGCAGCAGGAAGTCCAGCGCCCGCTGGTGCTCGGCGGCCTCAAGGGCGTGGTGGGCGATCGCGTCGGCCACGACGTCGATGCGGTGGCTGTAATGGCGCTCCTTGGCGCGGCCGGCGAGGCTGTGCAGGCGCTTGAGGCGCGGCCGTCCGGAGAGGCGGGCGAGCAGGACCTCGCGGATGAGGCCGTGGCCGAAGCGCAGGGAGTCCTGGCGGCCCTCGCGCGGCGTCAGCACCGAGGCGCTCAGCAGGATGTCCGCGCCGCGCTCGACGAAGGCCAGCAGCGCCGCGTCGCCTTCGAGGGTGAGCATCTCTTCGAGCAGCTCGTAGGCGAAGGTGTCGCCGAGCACCGAGCAGCGCTCCAGCAGCCGCTCCAGCATCCCGTCGGTCTGGTGCACCGCCTCCAGCAGCGAGAGGCGAAGCCCGATCAGATCCCCGAGGCTCGGCGGCACCTCGCGCAGCGCCGCCTCGTCCGGGCCGCCGTCGAAGACCCCGCGGCCCGGATCCCAGATCAGCGTGCCTTGCTGGAGCAGGTACTGCAGGAGCTGGACGACGTGCAGCGGGTTGCCGCTGCTGCGATCCACGATCACCTGCTGGAGGGCCGCGTCGGCGGGCATGATCTCCCGCACGAGGCTGCCGCTGTCCTCGGCGCTCATGCGCGAGAGCTGAAGGCGCAGCACCGTCTCGCCGTCGTAGCGCGACAGGCGCCGCAGCCCCGCGTCGAGCCCGACGTTGGCGGCCAGATCCTCGGTGCGGATCGTACAGACGATGAAGATGGAGGCGCTCCTGTAGCGGAACTCGACGGCCAGGTACTCCAGCAGCGCCCCAAGCTCGGAGGCGGCCCACTGGACGTCGTCGAGCAGGATCATCAGCGGGTGCTCGCGGCTGGCGCGCTCAAGGACGCGCACCAGCAGCGCGAAGAGGGCCGGCTGGCCGGCCTGGCTCAAGGCGCGGTCCGCCTCCTCCGGGCGCAAGAAGGCCGTCAGCGCCTGCGCGTCCTGAAGATCGACGTCGCCCCAGGCCTCGACGACCTCGGCCAGCCGAACCCGGACCCGCTCCCGAGACATGTGGCGCACCCCGAAGAGGCTCTCGACCACCTCCCGGACGCCGCGCAAGCCCCCGCCTTCCTTCAGGAATGCGCCCGTGATGCCGCGCATCCGGCCCGTCTCGACCATCCGCTCCTTGAGCCAGCTCGCCAGCTTCGTCTTGCCCACCCCGGCCTCGCCGGAGAGCAACACGATACGCCCGACCTGCTCGGCCAGACATTGCCGCGCCAGAGCGTCGAGCTGCTGGCGCTCGGCCTCGCGGGCCACCAGCGGCACGTCGAAGCGCACCTCCGGGGCGATGGCCGCCGACACCGCCTCGGCGGGGGTCTCGACCAGCGGCGGCGCCTGGGCCTCGGGGGCGGTGGAGATCCGCGACACCAAAGGGGCCACCACCGGGATCGAGGTGGGCTCGCCGCTTGGGGCCTCGCCGTCCTGATCGAAGGCGTGGAGCAGGATCGCCGCCTCGCGCAGCGCCTCGCGCAGCGCCGCGGCCGACTGAAAGCGCCCCTCGGGCCGCTTGCTCAGGCAGCGGCGCACCACGGCCTTGAGCGCCTCGGGCAGGACGACCCCCGGCGGCGGGGTGAGCTCCGGCACCGGGGCCGTGATGTGGCGCACCATGACGTCCACGGGCGTCTCGTCCGGCTCCAGCCCCGCGAAGGGGTGCCGCCCCGTGAGCCCTTCGAAGAGCAGCACGCCGATCGTGTAGATGTCGACGCCGGGGGTCAGCGCTCGCTCGCCGCGCGCCTGCTCCGGGGACATGTAGAGCGGCGTGCCGACCACCTCGCCGTCGTGGGTCTGCGAGGCGCTGGCCGGGGCGGAGACACCCCAGGCCGTGGCGATGCCAAAGTCCACGAGCTTGATCAGATCGGGCCAGCGCGCGATCTCGGCGGGCGTCGGGGGCCGATCGGTGCCCGGCACGAAGCCCACCAGCATGTTGTCGGGCTTCAGATCGCGGTGCAGCACGCCCCGGGCGTGCGCGTGGGCCAGCGCGCCGAGGATCGGATCGAGCAGCGCCAGCAGGTGCGCCACCGGCAGCCCGCGGGCCATCAGCGCCGAGAGCGGGAGCCCCCGGACGAACTCCATGGCCAGAAAGAGCGTCCCGTCCGTCTCGGCGCCGAAGTCGAAGATCGAGGCGATGCTCGGGTGGCTCAACATCGCCACCGCTCTGGCCTCGCGGCTGAAGCGGCTTCGCACACCGGGGTGCGCGGTGTACTCGGGGCGCAGGATCTTGAGCGCGACCTCCCGGCCAAGCGGCTGCTGCTCGGCTCTGTAGACCGCGCCGACGCCGCCCTGCCCCACCCGCTCAAGGAGGCGGTAGCGCCCCCCCCCGAAACTGTCTCCGACCACCCTTGGCATCGTCCCTCTCGCCTCCCCGCCCCTGCGGCGACCCATTTATAGCCTCGACCCTGGGGAAGACAAGCGCTTGATTGTCCAGCGAGCCGATTGCGGCGACGACGGGATCGGCGCCTTGTTGAAGGCCGGCGGAATTAAAATCGTGTAAGATCAGATCGCGGACGTCGTATAGATCGTTGATGAAGGGCGTCGGGCGAAGACCTCGGTGAACCAGATGAAGACCGCGAAGACCCCCATGATGGCGCTGACCCACACACCCCGTCGAAGCGGCCGCCCAGATCTGAGCCTGACCGCCGCGACCCTGGCCTGCCTCTCGATGGCCGCCTGCCAGCCGCTCCACGAGGGCCTGCGCGGCGGCCTCCTGGAGCCCTGGCTCTCGGCGGGCGCCAGCGCCCCCGACCTCAACCCCCTCCAGTCCGTCTTTGAGCCCGACGGCGAGGGCGACCTCTCTGAGCGCGATGCCCGGGACACGGACCCCGACGAGGCCCCGGCGGGTCCCTGGAGCGACCATACGGGGCGGGCCGCCGAGGAGGGCGCCAACCACGACGCCCCGCCCAGGCGCGCCGAGTACGTCCTGATGGGCGTGGACTGCTTTGGAGCCGAGGAGGGCGCCTGCGACCTCTTTTCGCGGCTCGCCGGCCTCGACGAGGGCCAGCGCCTGAAGCTGGGTTGGACCGGGGACGGCGCCGCCGGGCGCATCCAGCAGAGCGGCGCCTTCGCGCTGGTCAACCTCAGCCCCGTCTTCTACCCGGACGGCAGCGCCTATGTGACCATCGACGTCGTCCCGAGCCTCCAGCGCGAGCGCCTGAAGCTGCGCCCCGCGCCCGATCTGGACGTCACCATAAACTCCAACCTGCTGGAAATACACGACAAGTTCAACGCCGCGTGGATGAGCCTCTTCGCCCAGGGCGTCGACGTCTCCTCGACGAGCCGCGCCGGCTACTGGCACTACAGCCACGACACCCTCGTGCCCTTCGTCAAGCTCTTCCGCGCCGAGGTCCCCGGCCAGCGCCAGGAGCTCATCCAGGTCATGCTCTACGACGCGCACCCGGAGCGCCGTCAGGCCGCCGCGAGCCTGCTCGGCTTTGATCGCGAGGACGCGCTGTCGGCCGAGGCGCTGACCTGGGCGCTGCTCGATCCCGCGCCCGTGGTCCGCTCGGCCGCGGCCCGCGCGCTCCTGCCCAAGGTGCGGCACGCCGTCGGCCGCCACGACGACACGCCGCCGATCTCCGCCGTGCCGGTCATCCACATGCTCAGCCTGCCGAGCACCTCCGATCGCTCCGGGGCCTCGGCGCTGCTGGCCGAGCTGGCCCTGCTGCCCAGCCTGCGGGGGCAGATCCTCAGCGCCACCTTCCCGATCCTGCTCCAGATGATCGAGGCCACCGCGCCCGGCTCGCGCGGGTCGGCCGTCGAGGTGCTCCAGGCGGCCACGGGCCTGAGCTACGGCGCCGAGCCGGAGCGCTGGAAGCAGGTCAAGATCCAGTAGATTCAACAGGTTGAGAGCGCACGAGGGAGGCGGCCGGGGGGGCGTCGGCGAGGCGAACATCCGGTCGGGGTGACCGGATGTCGCCTGGGGCGAGCCTCCGTTGACATCAGGTCGGAGCGGCCGGATGCCGCCCTTGGGCGAGCCTCAGTTGAAGCCCAGCACCGTGAAGGTGAAGATGTCGTTGATCGCCTCGTTGCGGTGGATGTGGTAGCTCGTGAAGATGACCTCGCCTTCGCCGTAGGGGAAGGACATCAGGAGGGGCACGTCGTTGACGAGGCCGCCGCGCACCGTCTGGACATTGCCGCGCAGGAAGACCCGGGCCTCGCTGCTGACACTCTGGACGATGGCCCACTCCGGGTAGTCGAAGTCGAGCGTCACGCGGCTCTCGCCGAGGACGGCCAGCAGCTCCGCGTCGACGACCTCGGCCTGCCTCAGGCCGGTGGCGCCCTGGAGGACTTCGAACATCGACTTGTCCGTGCCCACGTAGTCGATCGCGTCGGGGAAGGGCTCCTCGATGAAGAGCCAGTCCCAATCCGAGACGTAGAGGCGGCCGCCTTGCGAGACGTAGGCCTCCAGGTTCGAGCGCACCGCGTCGAGCACTCTGGGGTCGTCGAAGATCCCTCGGAAGGCCGTGCCGCAGTTCATGAAGACGACGTCGAACTCGTTGAGGCGGGCCAGGCTGCCCAGCAGGCCGCGCGCCTCGTCGTTGTTGGGGTAGCCGGCGAAGAGGGTGTAGGTGAAGCCAAGCTGGTCCAGGACCACCTCGACCTGATCGAACTGCCCGGTCACGACGGCGATGTTGGTGCTCTGATCGAAGCAGAAGTCGCCCATGGGGATCGTGGTCGTCTCGCCGGCGCGCACAACGACGCTGTAATCGGCCTGATAGGGCCCCTTCTCGACGTGGACGTCGTAGGTACCGGTCTTGACCCCGACGAGGACGAAGTAGCCCTCGGCGTCGGTCTGGGTCTGGACCGTCTGGGTCTGGCCGTTGCAGTCGGTCCAGCTCACCGAGACGGTGGCGCCGACGATCCAGAAGTCCCCGCTGGGCGCGCAGACGCGGCCGTTGATGTTCCCGGTCGGGTCGCCGCAGTCCGTCAGGTCGGGGTCGCCGGGATCTTCGGGGTTGTCGTCCACGCAGATGCGCTGCTCGTCGGCCTCGTAGCACTCCCAGCCGGGGTCATCGGTGGGCTCGTCGGGCTCGTCGGTGCAGACGGTGCGGCTGTTGGCGTCGTCGTAATAGCAGTCCCAGTCCCCTTCGCCGCCGTCGGGATCGTCCGAGGCGGTGCACTCGCGCTCGCCATTGCGGGTCACGCAGTCCCAGTCCGCGCTGCCGTCGGGGGTGTCGTAGCCGCCGTCGGGGCCTTGCGGCCCGGGGCCGCCGCCTGGGTCGTCCTGGTGGCAATGGCGCCCGTCGACGTCGTTGAAGCAGGTCCAGCCGGGGCCGCCGTCCGGGTTGTCGCGAGACTGGCCGGGCTCGTCGTCGTCGTGGTCGTCATCGCAGATGCGGGTGTCGCCGTCGTTGCGGCAGACCCAGTCGCCGCCGCCCGGATCGTCGTTGGCGTTTGCGGGGTCGTCGCTCTGGCAGTGGGTGCCGGTGTCGTCGTCGTAGCAATCCCAGTCCCGGCCTCCGCCGCCGGGGAAGTCATCGCGCGTGCAGTCGACGCCCTCTTCGGTGTAGACGCACTCCCACTCCCCGTCGCCGCCCGGATCGTCGGAGGTGCAGATCCGGCTGCCGTCGGGGCCGTCGCGGCAGCGCCAGCGGCTGCCGCTGCCGCCCGCGTCGTCCTCGCGCACGCAGGTCGTGTAGCCGGGCTGCGCGTCGTCGTCGCAGACCCAGCCGTCGCGGCCGTCGGGCCTGTCCGGGCTGCTCTGCTCGCAGACGCGCCCACGGGCGTCCTCGTAGCAGCGCCACCCCTCGCAGTCTTCGGGGTTGTCGCGGAAGTTGCACTCGGGGAAGTCTTCGAAGAGGTCGTCCTCGTTGTTGCCCGTGTTGTTGTTGACCGTGTTGTTGTTGCCCGGCGTCTCTGGCCCCTGGCCTGCGCCCTCGGGCACCTCGTCCGAGCAGCCGACCAGCGCGGCGGCCCCGCCCGCGACGGTCAGTGCCATGAGCAGGCCGCGTCGGCTCATGAGGAGGTTGCGCGTCGTCATCGTGTGGCCCGTCATGGTCATTCTCCAGCCCTGAGGAGGGATCAAACGTTCGGATTCAGAACCCATCAAGACCCGTGCCATCCCGTCAACCCTCACATCAAGCCTGGAGAGGCGCTCCAGGACGATCCCCTCAACCGATGACGCGCCGCGCTCTGGGGGCAACCCACCCCGCTTTGTGGCGCCCCGGCCACAGATCGAGCGTGCCAGAAGTGCACACCTACGCCCGCCGACGGAGCACCGCCAGCGCCGCGAGCAGCCCCAGCAAAGGCCACCAGGTCGAGCGGTGGAGCGGCGCGCCGGCCTGGGCGCAGCCATCGTCCTTCTCCTTGACGGGGGGCGGGGCGGGCTCCTCGGGGGTGAAGCAGAAGTTGGCGGTGCAGGACTCCAGCGGGCAGCCGCACACGAGGCCCTCCATGCACTCCGAGGGGTTCAGGCAGTTCTCGCCGGGGCCGAGGTTGGTGCGCGCCTCGGGCTCGGGATCGGGCTGGGCCTCGGGCTCGGGATCGGGCTGGCCTTCGGGCTCGGGATCGGGGCCGGGTTCGTTGTTGGGGTCCTCGGGGACGGCGCCGGGGTGGAAGTCGCGCGTGCACTCGGCGTCCTCGGGGGTGGTGGCGAAGTCCTCCCGGCCGGGGGCGTAGAGGTCGCAGACGGCCGCCACGTCGTCGTTGGCCAGCGTCCGCTTGCTGGTGTTGTTGACGCTGAAGGCCGGCGCCATGACCGAGTCCTCGAACTCGGAGTCTCCCAGGCCGAAGCTCAGCCCGATCTGGCGCATCAGCACCGCCTGGATGTCGAAGGCGTCCGCCTCCCCGTCGGGGTTCGTCGACCACTTCGAGAACTCGTCGTTGAGGCCGATGCCGAACTCGATGATCTCGCCCGTGGCGCCGTCCCAGAGGATCCTGGCGCGCGCGAGCACCCCCTGATCGCCCTCCCAGCCCTCGTTGACGAAGGCCACCATGTTCTTGCGGTCGCGGAAGCGGCGCGGATCGTAGTTGTTGGGGTCGGTGTCGAGCACCCCGCCGAACTCGAAGGTCAGCCCCGAGGCTTGATCCCCGCAGAGGACCGATCCCCAGGCGGCGAAGGCCGCGTGGATGGCGTCGAAGTCCTCGGCGCCCTCGATGTCGGCCGAGCCCGCGGCCTGGATGTAATAGACGACCGGCTGGCCGGGCGGGAAGTGGAGCTCGATGCTGCCCTCGTTCGTCCAGATCGTGCAGGCCTCGGCGCGCTCGGCGGCCAGGGCGCCCCACCCGAGGGCCACCCCAGCGAGGATCAAGGCCCACCGCAAGAAACCCCTCTCGACTCTGCTCATTGCTGCCTCCGCTTGCCCACGTCCCGGGCGACCACAAGTGTCGCACCATGCCCTCGTCAATGCAAAGGCCCTCCTGCGAGCGAAGCACGAAGCGTGCCTCATCGGGCGCACGCGAGCCGCTCCGGGCGGCGCACCGGGCCTGCTCTGTCGGCGCTGGGAGGGGGGCGGGGGAGGCCAGAGATCCTGTGGACCCACGATCGCCGCGACGGCGTCCCTGGCGCGCTCGCCCCGCCGAGGTGGAGGCCGCGCTGGCGCCGCTGGGAGTCGAGCTGGAGGCGTCAGGCGGCGAAGTACTGATCGACGCTGAGGCCGAGGTCCTCGTAGCGGGGCCTGACGCGGTCGGTCAGCAGCCCGAGGTGGTTGAGGTTCGGCAGCAGGTTCTCGCTGAAGACGATCTGGTTGAAGTCCTGCATCAGGGGGTGGCTGGCCATCATGGAGGCCAGCTCCGCGTAGGAGATCTGGCGGCGGATCTTCGGCCCGAGGTGCTGCCAGTAGAGGCGGTGGAGGTCCTTGAAGCCGCCGCCGCCGTTCTGGGTGAAGGCGACGGTCCGGCAAAGGCTGAAGGCGTAGTCCTCCATCTCGTCGCGCTCCTGCTCGTTGAGCTCGGAGAGGGAGGATCGGATGGTGTCGAGGCCGAAGCCGACGTGTCGGCCCTCGTCCCGCATGACGAGCTTGAGGACGTCGTGCAGGAGGGGGTCGGCGCAGCTCTCCTTCATCACCGCGAAGGTGCCCAGCGCGAAGCCCTCGACCATGACCAGCATCCCGATGGCCTGCTTTCGCCAGTTGTCGGTCGAGAGGAAGGAGTCGATGACGAACTTGAGTCCGAAGTCGATGTTGTAGATCTGGCTGCCGTCGAGGTAGCGGGTGAAGGCCTCGATGTGGCGGGCCTCGTCCATGGCCTGGGAGGCCAGAAAGAGCTTGCCGTCCATGTCCTCGTGGACGTTGATGAGCTGGCTGGCGAGCATCAGCGCGCCCTGCTCGCCGTGGAGGATCTGGGACATCGTCCAGACCAGCTCCTCGTGGCTCAGGCGGATCAGCGTCTCCTCGTCGACCAGCCCCTTCAGATCCAGGTGAAGGCCCAGGAAGACCTCCTCGCTGATGGCGTATTGATCCCGGCCGATGCGCCGCGACCAGTCCACGTCCCGCTTCGGATCCCACCCCTTCTGCTTGGCCACGTCGTAGAGCCTGGCCCCGCGGGGGAAGTCCGGCTTGTAGGCCAGGTTCCATCGCGGGGTGATCTGGCCGCTGACGACCCCCTCGCGCTTCAAGTCGCCCGTGGCGGCCCGGTAGACGAAGCGGGCGAACTTGCCCTCGGTCATCCGGTGGATGTCCTTGAGGTAGGTCAATCGAGGATCGTCAAACCACATCGCCTTGCGCTCCGCTTCGCACCACCCGGCGGCTCTGGACACCCCGATTGCAACCGCCCACATCTCAAAATCCGAATACACGTTCGGTTTGTCAACAAGGAAAGTTGAACGGGCGTTCGGTTTCTCGATCGGGCCTTGCGCTGGCGGCGCCCCTCGGCGATCATGGGCGAGGTTGGCCGCGACAGCGGGCTGATCGGCGAGCCAGGGGGGGGGGGTCTTCCAGGGGGGGGTCTTGGGGGCGAAGGGCAACAAGGGGCTGGTCTTGCTGGGCAGGCTGGGCAAGACGATACAGCCCAGGGCGCACAAGACGCGCCGCGCGATCCTCGAAGCGGCGCGCGAGTGCTTCAACGACGAGAGCTACGACCGGACGTCGATCAAGGAGATCGCCGTGCGGGCCGAGGTCTCCGTCGGCGCCATCTACGAGCACTTCAAGGACAAGCGCACGCTCCTGAAGGAGGTCGGCCAGATGGAGGCCCATCGCCTGCACGAGGACGCCTTCGGCCCTTTTCGCAGCGCGCTGGCAGCCATGGACGCCGACGGGGGCAGGCAGCCGCGCGTCGAGCAGATCGTCCGGCTGGCGATCCGCGGTACGGTCGAGAGCCACCGCCGCTACCCGAGGCTGCTGGCGGAGCTGGTCGACATCGCCTACAGGGACCGCGAGTTCTTCGCCTTCGTCGAGGAGGCCACCGAGGAGGCCGTCACCTTCGTCAAGGGCCTGCTGGTGATCTTCGGCGCCCACAAGCCCGGCCCGCAGGCCGACCGCGCCGCCCGCATCCTCGTGATGATGTGCGAGAGCACGATCCGGAAATTTGCCCTCTACGGCGACGCGTTGTCGGAGGACGAGCTCGTCGAGGAGCTGACGACCATCGTCATGCGCTACCTCTTCCCCGATCGATCGTACTAGCCGGTCCACCTTCAAGGTCCGGGCGCTCGTCGCCCTGAGCCGCCAGGGGTTGCGTCCGGCGGCGTACCCCACTATCAATGCGCAGGCCGCGCGCCAGGGAGGCGGCGCGGTGACCTCAAGCGGCGTGAAGAGATGATAAGACGCGACCTCGCCTTGATAATGATCGCGCTGGCGGCGATGACCGGCTGCAGCGATGTGACCCAGACCGAAGAGGACTGCACCGACAGCCAGTTCTTCGACCTGAACCTGGAGCTGTGCCGCACCTGCCCGCCGCTGGAGGCCCCGGAGTGCTCGCCGCAATGCGGGATCGCGCTGGTGTCCGATGAGCGCGGCTGTCTGGTGGCCGAGTGCGACTGCGAGGGCTGCGCCGAGGGCGAGTTCTTCGACGCCGACGCGCTGGCGTGCGCGGCGTGCCCGGCCATCGCGGCCACCTGCGCCGAGGGCTGCCAGCCGGTGAGCGTCAACCTCGACGCGCGCGGCTGCTCGGTCGTCGCCTGCGCCTGCGAGGAGGTCTGCAACCCGACGCGCCTGGCGGAGTCCGGCGACTGCGAGCCCTGCCCCGATCGCGCGGCGCCGGACTGCGGCGCGCGACCCCTGCTCGGCGCCACCGACGCCGAGGGCTGCCCCTTGCTGGCCTGCGACTGCGCCGGCGGGCCGCCGGAGGGCTTCTCCGTCGACGATCGCGGCCTCTGCCTGCCCTGCGAGGGGGGAGACTGCGCGAGGTAGCGATGAGCGACGACGAGCCCGGCAGGCTGACGGTTTCGAAGCTGCCCCAGCGCCTCCAGCTCAAGGTCTGGTCAGGGGCCGTTGCCCTCCACCGCGCGCTGGGCGCGAAGGTCAGCGGCCCCCTCGATCTGACGATCACCGACGGCCCCGACGCCCTGATGGAGATCCGGCGCGCCAAGGGCCGCTGCCACCTCAAGCTCCACCACCTCTTCACGGGCTCCGATCAAGACACCCTCGAGGCGCTGGCCACGCTGACGGCCGACGAGCCCGCCAGGGCGCGCTTGAGGTGGGCCAGAGCCCAGGTGCGCGCCTTCGCCCAGACGCAGGATCGGCACCTGCGGCCTGCGCCGCCCGACCGCCGCGTGCGCCTCAAGTCCGAGGGGGCGCACCACGACCTGGCCGCCCTCAACAGCGCGGTGATCCTGGAACACTTCGACGAGGACGCCCGAGCGGAGATCTCCTGGGGGCGCTGGGGGCGACCCCACGCGCGCCAGCAGGCCGTGCGCCTGGGCAGCTACGACGCGCGGCGCGATCTGATCCGCGTCCACCCGGTCCTGGACCAGCACGGCGTGCCGGGCTGGGTCGTCAAGTTCATCATCTTCCACGAGGTTCTTCACCGCGTCGTGCCCTCGCAGCGCGCCGGTGATCGCTTCATCCACCACGGCGCCGCCTTTCAGGCGCGCGAGGCCGCTCACCCCGACTTCGAGCGCTTCCAGGCGTGGATCGAGGCGGAGCTGCCCGCGCTCCTGTCCGGCATGAAGGCCGCGCCAGAGCCCCAGTGAGCCCCATGTCCCCAGATCGCCCCGACACCCGACTGCGCGCCCCCGGCCTGATGGCCCTCGCCTCGATCTGCGGCCTGCTGGCCCTGGCCGCCGGCTGCCCCGGCGAGCGCACGCCGACGCCCTCCCCCGCGCCCTCGGCCGCCGACGTCGGGCTGGCCGTCGAGGTCGACGCGGCCCCCCCCTCCGAGCCCAAGGGCGGCGTGAAGGAGCCCGCTCCGGGCAGCCTCAAGATCGAGGACGTCGGCCCTGCGGCCCCGACCCTCTTCTTCCTGTCCGGGATGAAGGGCTACACCGAGCCCTGCGGCTGCACGCTGGACGTGCTGCTCGGCGGCGTCGACCGCATCGCCGGCTACCTCGGCGGCGCCCGAAGGCTGGCCACCGGCGCCCTCCTCATCGACACCGGCGACATGCTCTTCGATCAGCCTCGGCTGGAGAGCCACCGCGTCGCCCAGGAGCGCGCCAAGGTCGACGTCCTCATCCAGGCCCACCTGGCGATGGGCACGGCCTCGACCACCCCCGGGCCCAACGACTTCGCGCTGGGCAAGCACTTCTACCTGGACAAGGTCCGGGGCGCCGGCCTGGAGATCCTCGTCGCCAACCTGAGCGAGTCCGAGGGCCTGCCCCTGGGTGTCCCCCACGTCCTGCACGAGGTCGGCGGCGTCCGCCTCGGGCTCATCGGGCTGGTGCAGCCCGATCTCTTCCTGGGGATCGAGGGCGTCGCGGTCAGCGACCCGCTCGAAGCCGCGCGCAAGTCCTTGAAAGAGCTCAAGAAACAAGGCGCACAGGCCATCGTGGCGGTCTACCACGGCGACCTGAAGGCCACCAAGCTGCTGCTGGAGTCGGTGCCTGGGATCGACTTCGCCATCGTCGGCCACGATCCGCGCGAGACCGATCAGGTCGATCCCGTCGGCGGGGGCTTCACGCTGGAGGCCTACGATCAGGGGCGCTACATCGGCGTGCTCAAGCTCCTGGTGCCCAAGGGCGCCGCGGGGGGGCCCTTCGTCAACGCGCGCCAGGCCTCCGCGGCCGACATGGAGCGGGTCAACCAGCGCATCGAGCAGGTCGACGCGCAGATCGGGCGTCTGCCGCCTGCGACGCCGGGCGCCGAGCCGCCGATGTTGCTGACGCTGCGCGAGCAGCTCGCCGAGCTCAAGGCCGAGCGGGTCGCGCTGTCCAACGCGAAGCTGGAGATCCCGGCCGACAAGGCCTCGTTCATCTACAGGTCGGTGGCCGTCATGCCGGGCTACCCGTTGGACGCCGCGCTGACGGCGGCCCGAGAGGGCTACAACGCCAGCCTCAAGGATCTGGTGCCCGACGAGCCCATCGTGCCAGTGGAGGCGGGGCAGGCCGAGTACGTCGGCGCGGAGCGCTGCGAGGGCTGCCATCCCCAGCCGACGGCGGTGTGGAAGGCCTCTCGACACAGCCACGCCATCGACACGTTGATCGACCGGGACAAGTCCTTCGACGGCAACTGCATCGGCTGCCACGTCACGGGCTATCGGCAGCCTGGCGGCAGCGTCCTGGGCAAGCTCCAGGTCACGGCCTCGGTGGGCGGCCAGGCCTTCACGAAGAAGCTTGAGAACGTCGGCTGCGAGGTCTGCCACGGGCCTGGGTCGCTGCACATGATCGCGCCCGTCGACGACGCCGGCAAGGCCCAGAACATCGCGCGGGCCGCGCCTGAGGCGCTCTGCGTCAAGTGCCACAACGAGGAGCACTCGACCCGCTTCAATTACAGCGTCTACGTCGAGCAGATCCTCGGCGAGGGCCACCAGCGCAAGCCCTGAGACCTGAGCGGCGCCGTGGGCGTCGCTTCGAGGCGCGGGGTATCTCGCCTCGACGCGCCCTGGCTGGAGCTGCGGACAGGAGGCCGAGGGCGATCTGGGGATGGTCGCCGCGCGGCGGCCTCGCGCCCAAGCGACGAGAGGCGCCCCCACCAAAGTGAGGGCGCCTCTCGTTCTGTGCGACGCGGAGCGGCGGCCTGCCGCGCCCGCTCAAGCCGGAAGTGGTTTGTGCGGGCGAGGAGGGTCGCTGCTACTTCTTGAGCTCTTCATCGATGATGGGCTTGAAGGCGGTCGGGGGCTGGGCGCCGACGAGCTTGCGGCCGTTGATGAAGAAGGTGGGGGTGCCGCTGGCGCCGACGGTGCGGGCCTTGGCCATGTGGTCCTCGATGACCTTCTTGAAGGTGCCCTGATCGAGGGCGGCCTTGAACTTGGTCATGTTGAGGCCGAGCTGCTGGGCGTACTTCTCGAGGTCCTCGCGGGTCAGGGCCTTCTGGTTGGCGAAGAGCAGGTCGTGATACTCCCAGAACTTGCCCTGCTCGTCGGCGGCCATCGAGGCCTCGGCGGCCAGGGGGGCGTCCTTGTGGAAAGGCAGCGGCATGTGCATGAAGGAGAACTTGATCTTGCCGTCGTAATCCTTGAACAGGGCGTCGACGGTGGGCAGGGCGCGCGAGCAGAAGGGGCACTGGAACTCGCTGAAGACGACGATGTGGACCTTGGCGTTGGCGGGGCCCTTGGTGGGGGCGTTGCTGGCGTCGATCTTGTAGACGGTGTTGTCGGCCTCGGGGGCGTCGCCGGCCGGGGCGGCCTTGAACTCGGCGGAGGCGGTCTTCATGATCTCGTCGTAGAGGGCGTCGCCCTTGAGGCCCTTGGCGGTCAGCGGCGCGACGCGCTTGATGGCCTCGTCGACGGCCTCCTTGAAGCGGTCGTAGGGCTGGGCGCCGGAGAGGCGCTTGCCGTTGATGAAGAAGTGGGGCGTGCCGCGGGCGCCGAGGGAGGCGCCGAGGGCCTTGTCCTCTTCGATCTGCTTGTCGAGGGCGGCGTTGTCCAGGCCGGCCTTGAACTTGGTCATGTTGAGGCCGAGCTGCTGGGCGTACTTCTCGAGGTCCTCGCGGGTCAGAGCCTTCTGGTTGGCGAAGAGGACGTCGTGGTACTCCCAGAACTTGCCCTGCTCGCCGGCGGCGATCGTCGCGCGCGAGGCCATGGGGGCCTCCTTGTGGAAGGGCAGCGGCATGTGCTTGAAGACGACGCGGATCTGGCCGGGGTAGGCCTCATCGAGCTGCTTCAGCGTCGGCATGACGCGCGAGCAGAAGGGGCACTGGAACTCGCTGAACTCCACGATCGTGACGATGGCGTCCTTGCTGCCCTTGACGGCCGAGGTGCCGATGGTGGCCTTGTAGATGGTGGTGTCGTCGGCCGGCGGGCGGTTGTTGCGGGGCGCGGGGGCCTCCTTCTTGAAGTTCTCGGTGACGCGGGCGGCGTAGCCGGCGGCGCCCTGGCCCTTGGCCTTGCTCAGCTCGCCGTCGATGATGGTCTTGAACTCATCAAAGGGCTTGGCGCCGACGACCTTGATGCCGTTGACGAAGAAGTTGGGCGTGCCGCGGGCGCCGAGCTTGTTGGCCAGGGCCTGGTCCTCGGCGATCTGCTTCTTGAACTTGCCGCTGTCGAGGGCGGCCTTGAACTTGGCCATGTCGAGGCCGAGCTGCTGGGCGTACTTGTCGAGGTCCTCGGGCGTGAGCGCGCGCTGGTTGGCGAAGAGGATGTCGTGGTACTCCCAGAACTTGCCCTGCTCGCCGGCGGCCATCGAGGCCTCGGAGGCCAGGGGGGCCTCCTTGTGGAAGGAGAGGGGGTTGTGCTTGAAGACGACGCGGACTTCGTTGGGGTAGGTCTCCAGGATCTGCTTGGTCGTCGGCAGGACGCGCGAGCAGAAGGGGCACTGGAACTCGCTGAACTCCACGATCGTGACCGAGGCGTTCGGCGAGCCCTGGACGGCCGAGGTCCCCACGGGGATGACGTCCGAGTCGGGCCCGTTGTTGCCGGCCGCCGCGACGCCCTCGGGCGCCGCCTCGCCGGCGCCGTCCGCCTTGGCGACGATCGCCTCCTGCTTGGCGTCCCCGCCAGTGTTGGCCGTGCCGAGCACGTAGCCCAGCACGAAGCAGATTACCGCCGTGGCTACAAAGCCAATGATAGCATGTTCTTTCTTCATATCTCCATCGCTCCAGTGTTGGCGCGCGCTCGCCTCATGCGGCGCCCGCCCAATGTAAGTCTAGGTAATGAGGGATCTTTTCCCTCTTCCTGTTGATCGATTGACCGTTGACGAGGTCTTGCGCTCCTCGTCCTGCCGCCAGCTCGAAGCGCCGCCCGGAGGGTCCGACCGGAGATCCGCAGGATCTCCCGTTCGGCACCGCCGAGATCAGCTCAAGGGGCTGGGCCCCTGACAGGGGCGACACCACGCCTGCGGACAAGGAAGCCGCAGGAGGGCGCTGATCGCCGTGAACTCAGGGGAAGCTTCGCCAGGGTGGCAAGACGAGGGCTCAAGCCGGCGGAGGGCGCTCAAGGCGTGTCGCGGCCCCCTGGCAGGCGGCGAGCCCTGGATGATCGGGTCGGGTGATCTCGCGCCCGCAAGGGGCCGCGAGGTGTGCCACCGGCGTGACTTCGAAGGGAGCCGGCGAGGGGCTCCTGAGCTGCCGTGGGGCCTCAGGGGCAGGAAGGCCGCTGCACTGAGAGCGCGAGGCGTAGCAGGCCAGCGCCAGCGATGCGCGCGGGACGCCGTGATCCGGGCGCCCGGCCGAAGGTCCCTCGCCGGTGAGGGATTCCAGCGTCACGGGCTCGTCGAGATCCTTGCAGCGCCCCTCGACCTCCTCGTCGAGGCAGGGTCGAGCCTCTGCGCTGTCCCTGGCGCCCCCGAGGCGCTCCAGAGCCTCGTCGCAGCGCCAGCCCATCTCCATGCACAGGGCCTCGCCATGAGGGTGGCTGCGCAACATCTGGCTCAGGGAGGCCGAGTCGGTCGTCTGGCTGGCGAGGCTCATGAAGGCCTCCACGTCCAGACACACCCCCGTCGAGGCCTCCGCGCCAGAGGTCGCCAGCATCACCGCGAGCAGCGTGGACCACATCGGCCACGCCTCTCGGCGAAGATGGGTGGGGTTGTTGAGGGTGTGATGCTTCGTGGGCAACCAGAAAACCTTGGATCGTGGTGGTGGCAGGGCCGAGGCGCAAACCACCCGGTACAAGCGCGGCAACATAGGGCTTATTTCCTCACGACGCAAGGTCCAGCGCGAAGTGCCGCCTCGACTGCCGACCTCAACCGCGCGCAACTGTTGGTACTCCCAAGGCATTCACTTTGACGTTGACACACCAGAAGTCACAGATAGCATCTGCATCTTGTCCCTGGCTCCAGGCCCCGATGCGACCACCCACATGTGCGGATCACGACCCCCCTATGAACAACAACCGGAAGGTCCTCCTCATCCTGTCCATGGCGTTCAACCTGTTCGTCCATCCGTCATGCAGCGATCCGGTTGTCCCTGAAGACACCGAGACGCTTGGGTGTCGGCTCAACAGCGACTGTGGCCCAGCGGAGGTCTGCGAAGAGGGCCAGTGTGTCCCAAGGCCCGACGAGCCCGCTTGCGAAATCGACTGCCCGTGCGAGACGGGCCTGGACTGCGCCCAGGGAGAGGTCTGCGAGGTCACCTCGAGCCGGTGCGTCACGCGCCAATGCACGCGCGATGTGGACTGTGGCCTGGGAGAGGTCTGCGCGGGGGGGCTGTGCCTGACGGACATCAACGCCGACCGCGACCGAGACGGCGTCCCTGACGCCGAGGACAACTGCGCGGAGTTGACCAACACCGATCAAGACGACCTCGACGTCGACGGCCTGGGCAATGCCTGCGACGACGACATCGACGGCGACGGCGCTCCGAACGAGAGCGACAACTGCCCGGAGAACAACACGGACAACGTCGAAGATCTCGACGAGGACGACCTCGGTGACGTCTGCGATCGGGACGACGACGGCGACCTGAACTCCGACACCCTCGACAACTGCCCTCGGGTTCCCAACCCCGATCAGGCCGATCAAGACGGCGACGGGATCGGCGACGCCTGCGACGACGACAACGATCGAGACGGCGTGCCTGACGACCGGGACAGCTGCGTCGGGCTCCCCAACCCCGATCAGGAGGATCTGGATCGGGACGGGGTTGGAGACGCCTGCGACGATGACATCGACGGCGACGGCGTGGAGGACGATGAGGACAACTGCCCTCGGGTGCCCAACGCCGACCAGCGCGACGCCAACGAGGACGGGATCGGCGACGCCTGCGAGGGGGACTCGGACGGGGACGACGTGCGCGACTTCGCCGACAACTGCCTGCTGGTCCCCAACACCTCCCAGACCGACCTGGACGGCGACGGCCTCGGCGACGTCTGCGACCCCGACACCGACGGCGACGGCGTCGAGAACGAGGCCGACAACTGCGCCAGGATACCCAACGCCGACCAGCAGGACGTCAACGAGGACGGCGTGGGCGACGCCTGCGAGGGGGACTCGGACGGTGACGACGTGCGCGACTTCGCCGACAACTGCCCCCTGAACCCCAACCCCTCGCAGGCCGACCTCGACAGCGACGAGACTGGCGACGCCTGTGACCCTGATGTTGACGGCGATGGCTCGGACAACAACGTCGACAACTGCGTCCGGGTGCCCAACGCCGACCAGCGCGACGCCAACGAGGACGGGGTCGGCGACGCCTGCGAGGGCGACCTGGACGGCGACGACGTGCGCGACTTCGCCGACAACTGCCCGCTGGTCCCCAACACCTCACAGGCCGACCTCGACGACGACGGCCTCGGCGACGTCTGCGACCCGGACACCGACGGCGACGGCGTCGAGAACGAGGCCGACAACTGCGCCAGGATACCCAACGCCGACCAGCAGGACGTCAACGAGGACGGCGTGGGCGACGCCTGCGAGGGGGACTCGGACGGGGACGACGTGCGCGACTTCGCCGACAACTGCCCGCTGAACCCCAACCCCTCACAATCCGACCTCGACAGCGACGGGGTTGGAGACGCGTGCGACGATGACATCGACGGCGACGGCGCCGACAACGACGTCGACAACTGCGTCCGGGTGCCCAACGCCGACCAGCGCGACGCCAACGACGACGGGGTCGGGGACGCCTGCGAAGGGGATTCGGACGGGGACGACGTGCGGGACTTCGCCGACAACTGCCCGCTGATCCCCAACACCGCGCAGGCCGACCTCGACAACGACGGCCTCGGCGACGTCTGTGATCCCGACACCGACGGCGACGGCGTCGACAACAACGACGACAACTGCCCTCGGGTGCCCAACGCCGACCAGCGCGACGCCAACAACGACGGTCTCGGCGACGCCTGCGAGGGCGACGTCGATCAGGACGGCGTCCGCGACTCCATCGACAACTGCCCGCGCGACGCCAACGTCGCCCAGGGCGACATCGATCAAGACGGGCTGGGCGACGCCTGCGATCCCGACATCGACGGCGACGGCATCAACAACGAGGTCGACAACTGCCCTCGCTCTCCCTCGCTGCTGGTCAACGATCAGGACGGTGACGGGCTGGGCGACATCTGCGATCCCGACATCGACGGCGACACCTTCATCAACGAGCTCGACAACTGCCCCCGGATCGCCAACATCACCCAGGTGGACGGCGACGGCGACGGCATCGGCGACGCCTGCGACCGGGATCTGGACCGGGACGACGTGCTCGACGAGGTGGACAACTGCGCCGTCGTGCCCAACACCAACCAGGCCGACCTGGACGGCGACGACATCGGCGACGTCTGCGATCCGGATATCGACGGCGACGACATCGACAACGCCGACGACCTCTGCCCGAGGCTGGCGACGCCGGATCGCAGAGATCTGGACAACGACGGGGTCGGGGACGCCTGCGACCCCGACATCGACGGCGACCGGGTGATCAACGGCCTGGACAGCTGCCCCCGGACTCCCAACGTCGACCAACGCGACTCCGACAACGACGGGATCGGCGACGCCTGCGACTTTGACACGGATCGAGACAGCATCATCGACGAGGTCGACAACTGCGCCCGCGACCAGAACGCCGATCAGGACAACCTCGACCGCGACGAGCAGGGCGACGTCTGCGACGGCGACATCGACGGCGACGGTGTCCCCAACGATCTCGACAACTGCCCGCAGGACCCCACCCCCAACCGCCTCGACAGGGACGGCGACGGCATCGGGGACCGCTGCGACGATGATCTGGACGGCGACGGGGACCCCAACGATCTGGACAACTGCCCCCGGACCCCCAACGCCGACCAGCGCGACGCCGACAACGACGAGGTCGGGGACGCTTGCGACGCGGACGCCGACTCCGACGGCCTGCTCAACGATCTGGACAACTGCCCCCAGGACGCCAACACCAACCAGTCGGACCGGGACCTCGACGGCCTGGGCGACGTCTGCGATCCCGACCGCGACGGCGACAGCGTCGACAACGGCGCCGACAACTGCCCCGATCTGGCCTCCAACGACCGTCGAGACAGCGACGGCGACGGCCTCGGCGACGCCTGCGACCCCGACATGGACAACGACAGGGTGCTCAACGGGGTCGACAACTGCGTGCGGACCCCCAACGCCGACCAGACCGACGCCAACGCCAACGGCGTCGGCGACGCCTGCGACCGGGATCTGGACAACGACGGTCTCCGGGACGAGATCGACAGCTGCCCTCAGGTCTTCAACCCCGATCAGGCCGATCTGGACCGGGACGGCTTCGGGGACGCCTGCGACCCCGACATCGACGGCGACGGCCGGCCCAACACCGACGATCTGTGCCCGCGCGACTCCAGGCCCAGCGACCAGGATCTGGATCGGGATGGCCTGGGTGACATCTGCGACCCCGACAGAGACGGCGACGCGATCCCCAACGGGCTGGACAACTGCGCGCTGGCTTCCAACCCCGATCAGGCCGATCTGGACCGCAACCGCATCGGCGACGCCTGCGACCTCGACAGCGACGGAGACGGCCGGATCGACGGGCTGGACAACTGCGCCCAGGTCGCCAACGAGGATCAGGCCGATCTGGACAACGACGGCCTCGGCGACGCCTGCGACCTCGACGGCGACGGCGACGGCCTGCTCAACGTCATCGACCGCTGCCCGGCCCTCCCCTCTCAAAACCAGCGCGATCTGGACGGGGACGGCCTGGGCGACGTCTGCGACGGCGACATCGACGGCGACGTCGTCCCCAACCTGACGGACAACTGCCCCTTCGCCCCCAACGCCGACCAGCGCGACCTCAACAACAACCGCGTCGGCGACGCTTGCGAGGGGGACTCGGACGGCGACGGCCTGCTGGACTTCGCCGACAACTGCCCCTTCGCCTCCAACGCCAACCAGGCCGACCGGGATCGGGACGGCCTCGGCGACGTCTGCGACAGCGACCGGGACGGCGACGGCCTCCCCAACCTGACGGACAACTGCCCCGACCTTGCCAGCGTCGATCGCAGAGATCGGGACGGCGACAACCTGGGCGACGTCTGCGACCCCGACATCGACGGCGACGGGCGCGCCAACGCGCAGGACAACTGCCCCACCATCGCCAACACCGACCAGCGCGACAGCGACAGAGACGGGGTCGGGGACGTCTGCGACGTCGACACCGACAACGACACGATCCCTGACCCCATCGACAACTGCCCGACCCTGATCAACGTCGATCAGGCCGACCTGGACGGCGACGACCTCGGCGACGTCTGCGACTCCGACATCGACGGGGACCGGCGAGCCAACAGCCTCGACAACTGCCCGCGGCTGGCGTCGAGCAACTTCAGCGACGCGGATCGGGACGGCCTGGGCGACGTGTGCGACCCCGACGCCGACGCCGACGGCGTCCCCAACGGGGTCGACAACTGCCGGCTGACGCCCAACGCCGATCAGGTCGACCTCAACAACGACGGCGTCGGCGACGCCTGCGAGGGCGACGCCGACCTGGACGGCGTCATCGACGGCGAGGACAACTGCCCGACCGCTCCCAACAGCGACCAGCGCGATCTGGATGCGGACGGCCTGGGGGACGCCTGCGACGGCGACATGGACGAGGACGGCGTCCCCAACGGCCTGGATCGATGCCCCACGACGCGCGATCCGATGCAGGAGGACCCGGACGGCGACGGCCTCGGGCTGGCCTGCGCCGACGCGCGGGCCGAGAACCCGATGATCGTGCCGCGCGACCTCATCGGCCACACGCTCGACACGCGGGCCAGGCGCGACAATTTCTCCAGCAACTGCGGTGGCTTGGGCGCGCCCGAGCTGGTCTACGATCTGCCGATGGCCATCGGCGAGCGCCTCTTCGTCAGCACACAGGCCGAGCACGACGTGGTCGTGACCTTGCGATCCTCCAGCGGCCAGGAGGTCGGCTGCGCCGAGGGGGGGCTGTCCTTCTTCGTGACGACGGCCGACGTCTACCGCCTGATCGTCGACGGCCGCGAGGCGGGCGATGAGGGGGTCGTGGTGGTGGACATCGAGCGCCAGCTGTTGCGGCAGCCCCAGACCAACGTCTTCTTCCAGAACACCCAGCGCCAGAACATCACGGCGATGGCCTCCGCCGACGTTGACGGGGACGGGGACGCGGACTTCGTGACGACCCACGACGTGGGCAACAACATCACGATCTGGCGCGGGCCGCTGCCCGGCGCCGGGCAGCAGACCAACCTTCCGGTGGGCCTGGCCCCAAGCGCGCTCTTCATCGGACAGCTCGTCGGCGACGCCAACCCGGACATCGCCGTGGCCAACCGGGCCAGCGACAACGTCAGCATCCTGCCGGGCCTCGGCGGCGGCAGCTTCGGCAACCAGCAGTTCCTCGCCGTCGGCGACGGCCCCTCGGCCATCCACGGTGAGGACCTCGACGGCGACGGGCGCCTGGATCTGGTCGTGGGCAATGAGGCGGGGGACTCGATCACGGTCTACCTGGGATCGGCGCAAGGGATGGTGCTGCTCGACACGGTCCCGGTCTGCGACGGACCCGTCGCCGTCGACGCCGGGGATCTCGACGGCGACGACGACATCGACGTCGCGGTGGTCTGCCATGCCGGCGACGCGGTGACGGTGTGGCGCGCCGATCAGGGGCCGCTCGGCGACGCCGTGAACTTCAACGGCTTCGACGACCCGGTTGATCTGGTCGTCGATGACCTGGACGACGATCAGATCGAGGATCTGGTCGTCGTCAACCGGGCCGACGCCACTCTGACGGTGATGCGCGGCGAGGCCGGGCAGCTCCTGCCTGCGCGCGAGTCGCTGCCCGTGGGGCCGACGCCCACGTCGATCGTCAGCGGCGACATCAACAACGACGGCAAGCGGGATCTCTTCGTCCTCGGCGGCCTGGTGAGCACGCGGCTGACGCTCTCGGCGCTGCTTGGCCAAGCCGGAGGTGTCCTGGGCGAGCACCAGCGCTTTGAAGTCCTCAACAGGCCGGCGCCGACTTCGGGGGCGCAGTTCATCACGATGGCCGACATGGACAACGATCGCCGCGTCGACGTCGTCGTGGTCGATCACAATTTCAACCCCCATATCGGGAGCGTCAAGCTCGACGACGACGCGCCGATGACCCCGCCGCTGGTCACCAACACCGCCTCCATCAACGGCGGGGCCTCCCAGGTGCTGGCGGACGTGAACGACGACGGCCGCCCCGATCTGGTCCGTCAGAGCAACGCGCTGGGCGTCGAGGTCGGATTGATGGGCGTCAACGGCCGCCTCGGCGCGCTGACCTTCCACGCCACCGGCACGCCGCTGAGCCGCCTTGCCGTGGGAGACTTTGACGGCGACGGGCTGGAGGACGTCGCCACCTTGGCCAACGACGCCTCGGAGGTCATCGTCTTGCGGGGCAAGGCCAACGGGGGCTTCGAACTGCCCTTCCGAGTGACTGGCCTGACGACGCTGCGCGCGCTGTCGGCGGCCGACCTCGACGGGGACGGCTTCGTGGATCTGCTCACGAGCGGCGGCCGGGTGGCCACGCTCCTGCGCGGCCACCCCGATACCCTCTTCGGCGACCGCACGGCCCTGAGCGCCCTGCGCGGCGACGGGTCGCAGATCATCGCCGGCGAATTCAACGGCGACGGGCGCGGCGACCTCTTCATCACCGACAACTTCGATGAGGTCCACCTCGGCCAGCCCAACTTCGCCTACAGCCTCTTCGCCACCCTGTCGCAGAACGTCGGGAGGGACCACCGAGGCAGGACCATCGATCTCGACCGCGACGGCGACAACGACATCCTCACCACGGACGGGGAGCGGAACGCGGCCTACATCAACAGGGGCGGCCAGCTCGGCTTCGACTTCCGGATCCTCGCAGACTCGAGGAACGCCTCGATTGCAAACGCCGTGGACTTCACCAACGACGGGTTCAACGATCTCGTCATCCAGACCTTCGTTTTCGGGTCGACCTGCACTTTGCGTCGCGGCACGGGTTTGCTCCAGTTCGACTCCGCGGACAGCACCTCCTGCCCCCTCACTGACAGCGTCAACGCGCCGATCGAGGCACATGACTTCAACCACGACGGCCTGCTCGATCTCCTCTATCCCGGGTTCAACAACTTCGGCACGGTCTTCAACCGATCCCTCCTCACGGCGGCCCCTGGGACTCGCCTGGACGACGTCTCGCAGCCGCCCTGCCCCTCGGCCTCCTTCGCGGCCAACCTCTCCGCCCCCGCGCGCCCCACCTTCCAGCTCGACGGCGGGTGCCGCGTCGAGCGCGTCGAGCTTCAGGTCACCCTGGCCGCCCCGGGCGATCTCGCCCGGCTTGAGCTCTCCTCGCCGGCCGGGCGGGCGCTCCTGATCTCCACCCACAAGGCGATGCCCACCCAGGCGCGGTGGGTGCCTGAGCAAGTCACGGGTCTGGCGCGCTTCGAGGGGGTGGAGGCCGGGGGCCAATGGGTCCTGCAGGGCTTCAGCGCGCGCTGTGCCGTCGGGGACCTCGGCTGCGCGCAGTTGCCCCGGTTTGCCGCCGTGACGCTGCACGTCAACCCGCCCATCCTCGACCCGCTGGACCCGAATCAGGGCGTCAGCGCTTGCGCGCAGGGCGTGGACCTCCCCGACGCGGACGGGTCGCCGTGCAGGTGGGACGGGCAGGCGCTCGACAGCACTCTGTCGGGGATCAACGACACGGACTTGCTGCTCCTTGAGGGGCCAGAGCGCGGCGGCCTTGCCGAGGACCAGAGCCTGACGGTGACCGTCACGGCGGCGCCTGACACCCGCGCCCTCGCGGTGCGGGTGCGCCTGCCGGGGACGCGCCCGACGCTGGCGAGGGCGGCGCAGGTCGAGCCGGGCGTATGGTCGCTGACGCTGCCCTCGTCGGCCGCGCTGGCGGGGCGCTACTTGCTGGTGGAGGTCAAGGCCGTCGCCGCGACCCGAAGCCCCGCAGGCAGAGCCTACACGGTCGAGGCGAGCGTGGATTAGTCCGTTCATCGTCGCGTCTGGTTGTCGGCGAGCCCCGTCGAGGGTGGTCCTGCGGCGGGCGAGGTGGGCGAGCCTGGGCGAGCGCCCTGGCCGGGGCAAAGAGGCGACGCAGGGCGCGGTGATCGGGGTCGACGGTGCGGGGTGGCCTTGCGCCTGCGCGCCGGGCTGTGCTAATGCTGTGACCAGCATGGCTGTGCAAGCTGGCGGCATGGGCAACCCCTCCGGACCTTGTGGTTCGGAACAGGACGAGGCGTATGGCCTTCAAGACGCGCTGTTTTGGCATGACGGATGTGGGGCGCGCCAGGCAGAAGAACGAGGACAACTTCATCCTCGTGCCCAACGAGGGGCTCTATGTGGTCGCCGACGGCATGGGCGGTCACGCCTCGGGTCGTCTGGCGAGCTCTCTGGCGGTCAAGTACATCACCGAGTACGTCTGCCTCCAGAGCAAGAGGCCAGACTTCTCGCCGGCCTACGCCAGGGAGAGCAGCATCACGGAGCCGGCCTTCGTGCTGTCGAGCGGCATCCGGCACGCCAACGAGCGGATCTACATCGAGGCCTGCAAGAACCCGGCGCATGAGGGTATGGGGACGACGGTGGTGGCCATCCGCGATCCGGGCGACGATCACCTGATCCTGGCCCACGCGGGCGACAGCCGCATCTACCGGTTCCGGGATTCGAGCCTGTCGCAGGTGACCGAGGATCACTCCTTGCTCAACCACCTGCTCAACACGGGCAAGCTCAAGCCCGAGGAGGCCGAGAGCTTCCCGAACAAGAACGTGATCTTCCGCGCGCTGGGCCTCAAGGACGACGTCCAGGTGGACACCCAGCGCATCCCGAAGCGGGCCGGTGATCTCTACATGATGTGCTCGGACGGCTTGAGCGACCTGATCGACGACTGGGCCATGGGCGAGCTGCTGGAGGGGGCGTTCAAGGATCTCAGGGCGACCTGCAAGTCCTTGATCGACCTGGCCAATCGCAATGGCGGCACGGACAACATCACGGTCGTCATCCTGCTGATCGAGGGGACCTGAGGGAAGCGCCGAGGGGGTCGGGGTATCGGCCCTGCGGCGGCCCGCAAGAACGAGAGAGGGGCGCGACAGCCATGGCCGTCGCGCCCCT
>SXGS01594398.1_pt1 | contig 27068 bp, 24 predicted proteins | sample 3174681 | NCBI WGS metagenome assembly SXGS01 (sample SAMN11356861, study PRJNA531348) | freshwater metagenome | isolation source: freshwater sample F1-80 | place: China: Fuxian Lake, Yuxi | collected 2017-12-25 | reverse complement strand
CGGTCCGGAAGGAACATCTTATCGTGCTCACAGTAGAGCTGCTGGATTTTGCGGACCTCGATGTGCCCTTGATCGCGCATCTTGATGTAGAACTCTTCCGCAAGCTGACGGTTCTCATCGCTGTTTGTGGATGAGTAAATGTCGAACTTGATTCCAAAGTCAGAGAAATCTTTAAAGTGATCTGCGTGCCAACGCGCGATCAGATCTTCGGGTTTTAATCCGAGCTCACGCGCTTTCACCATGATCGGCGTACCGTGCGTATCGTCGGCGCAGATGTATGCGCAGTCGTGACCGCGCATCTTTTGAAAGCGGGTCCAAAAGTCGGCTTGGAGGTATTCCACCAAGTGACCTAGGTGAATAGGCCCGTTGGCGTAGGGAAGTGCCGCCGTCGCCACGATCTGGCGGCGAGCCGCAGTTTGACGGGTGGATGAAGGTGTCGATTGCGCCTCTGCCATGGTGACTTCACATCCTTTCCGATGAAAGAACCCACTCTAGTCGAGAACTTTCTCGTCGGCAACGAAGCGCCAGGAAAGTTTTCCATCGTGAGAGGCGAAGAGTGTCGCATCAACCGCATTGCCAAAACGCCGCATAACGCGCTGGCTTAGCCGTGGGCGACGTTTCGCGCCCGAAATTCTGAAAACCTTACTGCCAAAAATCCTGACACTTGCGTCTCGTGAAAATGAAAGGGTGCTCGCATGTGGCACTGCGCTTGTACTGCGTTGTGCTTGGAAGACGATCGTTCGCGCTTTCTGGGGAAGCGAGGGCGATGATCCGATAGGAATATCGGGGCAACTAGCGAGGGTGAAAAAGGGGTATCGACGTGAAAGTACAACTTGAGAGCAAGCTCAGCCCGCGGAGCGGGTGGGGGAATTTTCTTTTGGCGGCGCTCGCAACCATGCAGTTGTTGGGAATGGCGCCGGCTCACGCACACGGACCGAATCCAACGGTCGTGGTAAAAACGCCGTCGATAGCGGACCCGTCGTGCGTTGCCACGATGGGGGGAAGCTGCGTGCTTCGGGCGCCCCATCGAGCGATGGAGATGATCACGGTGCCCGAGCAGGGGCTTGTGGCGCGGATGAAATCCGCGGACCCGGCAAGTAGCGAGGCGAACGTGTCGATCACGAACGACCTTCTCTCGCGTGTGCAGCAGGGACTGCTGACGGATGACGAAGCGATCGCGATCGCCAGTGATCTTCAGGGCTACGAGGGTGCGGCCTACCAAATCCCAAATTTCGACGAGCTGAAGAAGAGCCTAGGTTTTCCCAGCGAAGCTTTCTTATCGGAAGACGATCTAAAAGAGCTCGTCAGCGTACACTTGCAGCTGACTTTGGGCGTTCAGGCGCTCACGGCAAGTTATCTCGCAAACCAGCTGGGGGTCTCGGTGGTCTCGGCGCGGGAGGGCGGGGTTTGGATTGAACCTGAACCCTCCGGAAGTGGTCCCTTATAATGTTGATGATCGACTGGGATTAGTGAAACTCCCGAAATCACGCTGGTTTCAAGGTTCCGACGCGATGTTTGAAGCCATCAACAGTCAACTGGACCAGTTCTAGCGGTAGTTAAAGCTCACACTAATCCGGTCTTCCCGGCTCGCGTTCGGGGGGACTTCGTGGCGAAGCCAGCTTTCCCATAAAGCGACTTGTCCGGCCTTCGGCTCCATCGAAATAAAAAGTTGATTGCGGAGCTTCGCGCTCGAAAGCTTCGGAGGAGCGGCCATCATCTGCGACAGCCGCGGATCCTCAAACTTGATAGAGCTCGCGCCCTTAGGAACACTTACGTAGTAAGTCCCGCTCAGAACTGAGAGCGGGTGCAAGTGCGACGAGTGCGCCGTGTTTGTCGGCATGATGTTGATCCAACAGCTTGTCATTTCCAAGCGACCCTCTTCCAGATCCATATCGAGATGGCGCGCGAACTTTCGGACGTGTCGATCGATCTTCTGCGCAAGCTCCTCAAAGTGCGGAAAGCGCCGGTGGAGATCCGTGATCGATCCGTACGATGTATACCCGTGGATGTAGTGGGAAGCTGACCAGTCCTGGCCTTCTTCGTCCGTATCGCGAACAAGGTAGCATTGTTCGAGAAGTTCGCGGTTGAACTTCTGAAGTCCTTCCTTCTGCAAATTCTCAAGGTAGACGCTCGTCGGGAACCAGCTTTGAATCGGCACGGCTTTCACCACTCCCGCATGAAATGGCAGGTGTAACCGTCGGGATTTTTCTCGAGGTAGTCTTGATGGTAGTCCTCAGCCGGATAAAACGTCGTGGCGGGAACAATTTCGGTGACGACGGGCGCCTTCCACTTTTGAGATGCAAGCTCTTTCAACTTCGCTGAGGTTTCGCGTTGCGCATCGGAGTGGAAGAAAATGGCGGAGCGATATTGTGTTCCGCGATCGTTGCCTTGGCGATTTGCCGTTGTGGGATCATGCATTCGAAAGAAGAAGTGCAAAATTTCTTCGAAGCTCACCCGCTTCGGGTCGAAAGTGATTTGGATCGATTCGGCATGCCCTGTATCGCCGCGCTTGACGTGTTGGTAAGTCGGATTAACGAGGGATCCTCCCGTGTAGCCAACTTCCGTGTTGAGCACGCCCGGCAGTTTGCGGATGAGATCTTCCATACCCCAGAAGCAGCCCCCGGCAAGCGTTGCGACCTCATGATTCGATGAAATGATCTGACTAGATTGAGCACCCGATTGATTTTCCATAGGCCCAGCATCCTCGCACGGCCATCGAGAAATCGTCAACGGCGCGTTCAGTTCAATCTGCCTTTACGTGCAGATTAGGATGGGAAAAATCGGAGCTGTTTAGGGCTTCATTTCCTTCAGGGCCGAGAGGCGTTTTCCGAGGTGCTGCGCCAGGAGTTCTTCGCTTTTCTCCGTTTCGCCTTCTTTCAGATATAGGCGCGATGCGAGGAGCGCGATCTCCACGTGGCCAGGATTCGAATCGAGTGAATCCAGGCAAGCCTCAAGACTCCGAGTGTGCAGATTTTTGTACGCAAAAAGGGTGATCCCCGCGCAAACAAGAAAACCGAAACCCGTTAAACCGAGGCTCTCGCGATTGGTAACGAAATAGCCCGCAAAGAAGATGGCGGAAGAGGCTGCGTGGAAGAGCGCAAGAGCAGACAGACCATTTAGGACGTTCATAAGACCTGTAGTCATAAGCTTCGAATCATCCGCAGAGTGTGAGGAGTTAAAAGCAAGATCACGAACACGCTCGCAAAGACGATCGCGGTTGCCCGGTACATGCGACGAATTTTTTGATCGGCTTCAGGAAAGGTCCCCGAAGACGCCCCAGAAGACGCCCCAGAAGACATCCCAGAGAAGGGAGGCGAGCTTGCGGCAAAAGCCCGCACCGTGCGCTCGGAAAAGAGTTCCGCTAAAGCCAAAGCGGCGAGGGGAAGGAAGACCGAAAATAAACTAAAACACGCGTGCAGGATCGCGAAGATTCGAGCAGAGGGTTTCAAACGAATCAAACCCGATTGAAGGAAGCTCGCCGCACTTGCAAGAAGCGCCATCGCAAAGCCGATATACGCGAAGAAGTCATCTTTGGTCATCAGCGAGAAAGCAAAGCCCGCAGCCGAGAGAGCGGTCGCCAGATATTTGTTGATGGCCAGAAGAGAGTTTGTGCAGACGAGGCGTGGTGACGGAGTTGCCGAAGGCCGCGCGTGCGGCGCCAGCGGCGCAACTATCGAAGTGGCCGAGAGGTCGGCTGAGTTCATCTTCGTCTCCCTACGTACCGCAGATTCCAAGATCGAGTCCGCCGAAGAAGCGTCGGACTCCCGTGACTGGCGGTAGGAAGAGCAAGCTCGGTGCCAATCATGGAAAGGCGAACGGAGAAATCCAGACATTCGCCCAACTGATAATGGCCGTGTTATGTGCTGGAATAGTAAGCAGATGAAAGATGACGAGATGATTAAAGCCTTGCGTCCTTCGGGGCGAAGGCGCGGCTCAGGCTGCAAGTGGCGTCCCTATTCACGGCACTGGGGCGCGATTTTCGTCAGCTTTTGGCTCGCGGTAGGTGCGATTTCCGCCTGCGCTCCGCCAGGAACGCCACCCGCTGCGGAAGCAGATTTCGGCGATGGAGGGGAGCCTGGAGACCCGATTTCTCCCGCCCCACCTGGGATCGGGCAGACAGATCCGAATTACAAGCCTCGCGGTCTTCTTAGCAAAAGCTTTTACTCCTCTGGGCGACAGTACGCCGCCATGGATTTTCAGACGCAGCATCTTGCGATCACCTTCGACGTTTCTTCATCTAAGGCCATCGGCCGATCCACGATTCGTTTTCAAACCACCGCAGCCGGACGACCTTACCTCCTCCTCGAGGCTCCCGTTTTAGGGGCGTCCATCTCCGGACAAACAATCGCAGTTGAGTTCCTAAAGGATCCGGATCGATTGAATTCGCTTGTGGCTTTGGAGATCGAACTTCCGGCGAACGACACGCGCGAGTTGATTATCGAGTATGAGCTTCCGCCAGGGCGCGCGTCGTTCGCGGGCGGTGGTGTCGGATTTCTCTCCGACATGGCCGATCTAACCGGGCGCTTTTTCGAACGTTACGGACCTTCCAGTTTCGAAGAAGATAAATTCGAGATGACGCTCCAACTGGAGGTGCTCAATGCAAAGTCTGAGCATCGGGTTTTTGCAAATGGCTCGGTCGAAGAACTGTCGCAGACCGCGTGGCGCATTCAGTACCCTCGGGAATTCACTTCGTCGTCGTTTTTTGTGCACCTGACGAATCGCGCGTTGTCGGTGAATGAATTTGAGATCCAAGGGCGCGCTACGAAAATTCCCGTCGTCGTCTACTCAACGAGCGCAAGCCTTGTGAATCAAGCCAGCCGTCGTTTACCGGCACTCTTTCGCGAGCTTGAGCGTGACTTCGGCCCCTATCCGCATCTCCGTTTTGTTGCCTACATGGGCACGTCCTCTGGGGGAATGGAGTACGCCGGTGCTACGATCACGAGCCTCGCAAGCTTAGGTCATGAACTTCTCCATTCCTGGTTCGCACGAAGTGTAATGCCTGCCGACGGCCGATCGGGTTGGATCGATGAAGCCATCGCTCGCTGGAGAGACTTAGGTTATCCACGTGCTTCGAGACTTTTGCAGCGGGATCCCACGCAGCTTGGGGGTCTTTCACGCTTCCAGCGCTCGACGCCGACAAATTCTTACTCCGATGGCGCTTCATTCCTTGCTGAACTCGATCTTCTTTTCAAAGATTCCGGCGGATTGAAGGCTCACCTCGAAACCTTCGCCCGCCGATATCGGTACAGCCTCGTAACAACGGACGAGTTTTGGTGGTTTCTCGAGACGAGCGCTCAGAAAAATCTCAATGAATTCTTCAGCCGTTACGTCTTTGCGGGTCGCCCTACCCAGCGTGTAGAGGGTTCACTCTTGCCGCTTGCGTTAGTAGAAACGAATGAAGATGCACTTCGCCAGGCGGAGGTTCGTGAACAACACGAATCGCTTCATCCTACACCGCTGACAGACGCGGAACTTTCAAAGCTCCGTTGATGAACCGGCTTCCTTCTCAAAAATCTTTTTGGCGCCAAGGAGCGACGCGAGTTTTAGTCCGCCGGCAACGACCGCGAATTTCCACGCCATCCGCGAACCAAACGCGCGGCCGATGAGTGCTCCCGTCTGCGCGGAATCTGCAATGCTAGTACGATAGTGGTGGAGGAGAAAATAGATCTTCTGCCCGATGCGCTCACGACGTTCTCGCTTGATGTCCTCATCTGAAAAGCTGAGCGGATCCTTATAAAGCGAGGTATGAACAAGTGCGAACCACTTCGAAGTTTGCGCCGACCCCTTGGACTTTTGTTGCTGACCAAACGAGCTACGTCCATCGGCACGATCGATTAAGCTATCGAGCTGAGCTTCAAACTCCGCACTCTCAAGATGCGTTTTCAACCTACGCGCAAGTAATGCGGCTTCTCCTTTAACCTCGACGCTGATTTCGTGCGCGAGCTGAAGACGATCCCGTGCGAAAAGCATTGTTTGTTTGGCGAGAATCCTAGCGTCCTCTTGAGACTTGACGAGATCCTCGCGAAACGCGGTATCCAAACGCTGAGCCACGTTATCGAGAGTTCGTAAAAGTTGTTGGATAGGATCCATCTCCAAACTCCTCCAAAACCGTTAAATGGCCAAGTTAGGCGCTTCAGCGCGCCAATCCGATTTAGCGAAATTTGACTCTAAGGGTTTTGCCCTGAGCTTCAAAATCGTCATGAGGTCAATTAGGCAATGCGCCTTCAAACTCGTGGGCCTTGGAACAATCTCAGATTGAGACGGGGCTCGGAGCGCCTTTGTAAGTAAACTAATAAAATTTGGTTTAGCTCTTGAGCGTCTAGCTTTGTTCGCCGAAGATTTGAAAAGACGTCTGCTCCAGCGGATGTCGATTTTTTGGAGAACGGGTCGGCAGTTGCGGAGGTGAGATGAAAGTTTCGGCAGCACTCTTAAAATTCGCTGGAGTTTTCTTTCTCATCTTTTTGATCATCGTCACGTATTCCGCCTACGCCTCGGGTCAGTGATGTTCCTATCCGTCGAAGGCCGCTGAAGCACGGGTCGAAGCCCCCGCTCGAAATTGAAAATTTGGTGACGTTGGGCCGTCTGCGATTGTCATCGCGTGCGGGAGGGCTTAGAGTTGCCGGCATGACGGATGGCAATGATCCCAAAAATCCTTTCAAAGGCAACTCTGACAAATCTTCCGCTGACGGCGAGCTCACGCCCCTTGAGCGGTACTTAGCGAAGCAGAAGGCACAGTCGGGAAGTGAAGAGGCTTCATCCAGTAGCAAAGCTTCAAACCACGAAATGAATGACGAGGGAGTCGAATACGGAGCTCCGCCGATTCCTCCTGCAGCTGCGTCCACCGAGTCGGCGAGAAGAACGTTGGGCGGGCCTCCTGCCGAAGGCCTCGCGGTGACGTTGGTTGCCGCAGGCTTTTGGGTTCGGTGGCTTGCATTCGTGATCGACACCATCATCGTTGGATCCATCGCGGGTGTTCTCAGCTTTGGACTTGGTTTTGCGCTTTTCTTTCTGCCGTTTCCCGAACCCATCTCGCTTCTCTCAAGGCTCGTGGTGATCTACTTCTACTACGGCTGGTTCTATTCGGAGAAAGGGGCGAGCCCCGGCAAGATGCTTCTGGGATTACGCATCGTCGAGACCGGAACCCATCGCAATCTCAATTACACGCGGGCCTTCCTCCGGGAATCCGTCGGCAAATTCATCTCGGGCGCGATCCTGCTCATCGGCTTTCTTATCGCAGGCTTCCGCGAAGACAAGCGCGCGTTGCATGATTTGATTTTCGAGAGTCGCGTTGTGAAGTGGCCCAGTTGAGTGTTGATGGTTTTGAAGTGATCATCGGGCGAAGCTCGACGTCCAGGTCTCAGAAGGAAACAGACTTGTAATCCGAACTCTTTGCGAGTGGTAGGTGACCGCGTCCGGAGAACGGATATTGCGAGCCATGCTGCTGTGTGAGTCCTCTCATTTCAATGCATTTATGATGCGTCGGGATTTCCATCAACATCGAAAGGGTCCATTTCTGAGACGGACCCGGGTTCCCGCTGTCATCCCTCCAAATCATTTGAGAGAATTGTAGCCAGCAACATCTTTTGAGAGAGACGGCTATGACTCCCGACACAGGCGCTTCTGTCGCCGCGGCTTCAGCGGCGGCCCCATCACACGAGTTTATCGAAGGCGTAAAAATTCGTCTGGCGCCGGCGCCAGTGGGGCGTCGCATTTGCGCAGCTCTCATCGATGTCGGGATCGTGTCCGTTATCATGTGGATCGCGGCGATACCGTTCGCGGTAATCCTTGGCATTTTTGCGGTCACTTATGTCGCGGCGAAAGAGAAAGCCGGCGATTCGGGAGCCCTCGTTTTTCTGATCATCTTGATCGTTTTAGTTGGACTCCTCGTTCTTGCGATGTTGGGCTCCATGCACGCCTACTTCATCTATTATGAGTTCAAAAGGGGAGCGACGCCCGGCAAGCGCATCCTTGGACTCCGAGTCGTTTCAACCGATGGCGCGCGCCTTACGCGTGGCCAGGCGATTTACCGAGATATGGTGCGCTGGTATGTCGACGGACTTCTTTTTATACCGGCTTTCGTTTCGATTTATCTAACCGAGAAGCGTCAGCGCGTAGGTGACTTGCTGGCGGGAACCATGGTGGTTTACTCGGCAGGAAGCGAAGACAAAGACTCCTTCATGTACGTTAAGAGAGAGGATTACCTAGCGCTTTCCGCGCACCTCGAGCCTCAACCTGTTCCGCTCGACGCGTGCGAGAAGTACCTAGAATTCGCAAACAAAGCTTTTTTGCTCGGTGAGGAAGGTAAACTCACAACTGAACGCGCCGAGTGGCTCACGTACGCTCGCCGCCATCTCATCAAAACGGAAGCACTCGGTCTCAATGATTTGACAGTGCTTCGTTACTTCGCTGAATTTTGTTTTCAATCTGATCTCAAACGCCGCATGAAGGAGAGTTGAAGACCATGTCGACTGACAATAACGGAAAAGAAACAAGCTCCGCACTTGATCGTTATCTTCAGAATCAACCGACTACTGAGGGTTCAGGCTCGAATTCTTCGGCAGCAGCGGGAATGGGTGTAAGACCTGGGGATCTCAATCTCAACTTGTCTTCGGTTCCGACAACAAACGTTGAGCCCGGAGGTTTTTGGATCCGATTTGTCGCAGCCGTTATCGACGGCGCGATCATTGGACTGGTTACGACTCCGATTTCGCAGCTGCTTCCGTTTGCGACAAAGCCGGATGCAGAAATGATCCGTGATAAAGGTTTGGGCGTGTATTTTGCGGCTCTGAGCGTGGTTTGGCTCGCGGGTCTTGCGATCGCATTGATTGCTCAGTTTTTCTACTACGGCTGGTTTTACAGCAAAAAGGGTGCATCGCCCGGCAAAATGCTCTTTGGTTTGAAGGTACTCAACGCCAACACCGGAACGCATCTCACTTATGCGCAGGCATTTGTTCGTGAGGGTCTAGCGAAATATTTCCTTTCGTCGCTCTTTACCTTCGGCATCGGTTACTTGGTTGCAGCGTTTCGCGATGACAAGAAAACCCTTCATGATCTCGTTTGCTCGACGCGTGTTGTTCGCGTGAAAAAGCAATGAGCGGACGCGGGAAATTCCTCGGAACTCGCCTGCACGACATCTCTCGGCGCTTGACGAAGAGCCTCGAGCTATTGGCAGGCGGGAAGTCAAATGGTCAGCGGAAGCTCGATGTTGCCTTCGAAGCTATCGAGTCCTACGAGCGTTTATCGAGTGAAGTTTATCGATTAAGAAGTATTTCGGGCGCGGACGTTCAAAGCGCCCGGGCGGCGGCAGAAGATCTGCTCGATACATCTGCCCACGAGCTCGTGAATCTGACCGGATCGAACTCAAAATCGGATTCGGCGTACACGCTTTTTATTAGCGAGTATCGGCAGATCTGGCGTCGCCACTTTGGTTTGTTTTTCTTTGCGACTTGCTTCTTCCTCGCGATGGTCCTTGTTGGATGGAATGTGGGAGTGCATCAGCCGGATTATCTTTCACTTATTCTACCTCAACAATTCCTCGAGCAAATTCACGATAACAATGCTTGGTTCCGCAAGTTGAACGAAAATCCCTGGTCGGGGGGATTATCAATCGCGCTTAATAACATCAAAGTCGCGCTCACCGGATTTCTATTCGGGGCCCTTCTCGGATTTGGTGGCCTATTTATCCTCGGTCTGAATGGTTTTTACTTTGGGGGAGTTCTCGGATACTGCCGCACGCATCAATTCGATCTCCCGCTCCTCAACTTCGTTGCGAGCCACGGCCCCCTGGAGCTTACGATCATCATCGCGAGCTGCTTTGCGGGTCTTTTGATCGGAAGAGTTTTTTATCTCCGCCCTCGGCGCTTATTCGCGTCGCGTATGCGCGAAGCGGCCCGAGAAGCCGGCGTGCTTGCTCTGGGCATCATCCCATGGCTGATGCTCGCCGCGATCTTTGAAGCTGGTATCAGTCCTCGCGAACATATCTCAGTGACTTGGAAAATCGCGGCCGGGATTGCGATTGCATTGGGATTTTGGACCTGGTCTCTCCTGGAACTGGCCCCTTTCGCTGTTGATCAGAAATTGAAGAAGCGGAAGTGAGGGGTGGGATTCGCATTAATTTCAGAAAGGGACGAACGGCTAAGCGTGCTGCGTTGATCGTTACACTATGATGGCGTTTGGCATGGGATTCACGAGCTTCCAGTTGTGAAAGAGAACGTAGATTGCGAGATGTTGGTGCAGGCGCTGGGCCTTCTTCGTCGTGTTCCACGTCCGCCGGAAGAGCCGGTTCACGTTCGCTCGAAGCATCGCTAAAGTGTGGTTAATGTCGAAAAGTGGATCAAAGCCTCCGACCTTGAGTTCGCCTTGGCCGATGACGGCCGCTTTCCTTCCCTTGAAAACTTTGTGAGTCGCTTCCGGAAAGAACTTCCGAATCGATGGTCCATAGTGAGGGCAGAGGTCTGAGCAAACTTCCGCATGCGGAGAAATGTGAGGAGAAAGCTCCTCAAAAAGCTTTTCGCGCGCACCTCTGCGTGTGTCTCGACGAGGACCGTACTTCACGCGCGAGAAAGCCGCTTTGGGACCCCGCGCGGGATGTTGCGCGATTGTAAATCCTAGGATGCGTCTGCCTTTCTCTATGGCGACCAGCACAGACAATGGTTTGAGCCTCGTATGTTCGAAAGTCTCGAGCTCATCGATGAGGACGTCAGTAGCCGGCGCGAAATTATTCAGGTCGGCTTTTGAGAAAAGTTCGGCCCATTTTGCGAGGAATTCGAACTTCCGCACGATCGTTTTTCGATTCACGCGTAGGTTGATCGCGAGCCTGCGCTGCGAAACGCCACTCGCGTAGTACATCATGACCAATCCGTTGAGGTGGCGCTTTTTCTGACGGAAACTCGGACTATAGGTCGCGGAGGAAAAAGTGCGACCGCAACGCCTACAGCGATAGCGCTGATGTCGTTTCTGATCGACGGCACGAATGAAGAATCCGAATCGCACAACGCCTGTCCGGAGTTCGTTCTCCGTCGGATTCGGTTCGCAATGGGGACAGGCCAAGTCGTGCATGGCTAGCGAAAAAGCAAGCCCTACGCCAACCCATACCCATACCCATACCCATACCCCGATTCAGCTCTATCAACACCCAAAGGGTCCAGTTCTAAGAGTTCCTTAGCAATCCATAAACACCCGAAACGGCGCCCATCCAGTCTTTGTCTTTGATGACGAGGCTGCTGCCTCCGAGGCGTGAGAGCTTCTCGCGGAAGAGGAGATGGCGTTCCTTCGCCCAGTAGCTGTAGAGGAGATCCGCGTAGTGGTCGGCGAAGTCCGTGGTTGTTGGCTCGCCTCCTTTTTCCTCGCGAACGAAATTCAGCACGCGATCTTCAAGATCGATTTCGCGATCGTTGAGGCTGAGCGCGAGCACAAGGTGCGTGCGGCAAACCGGTGCGAGCGACTCCAGCAGCGCCTCCTGGACGCTTGGCTTCGATAGATCGGTGAGTACAACAACGATCGAACGCGAGCCCGCAAGTTGGGAGATCACCCGCGGCAGCAAACTGTAATCCGTCTCTTCGTCCCGAGGCGAGAACTCCTCGGCCGCTCGGTAAAGCGAGCGAAAGCCCGAAAGCGTGCGTGTCTTGCGAACCGATGTGTGCACCGAACGTGAGAATGCAAAAAGGCTAACGTGATCCTGCGAGCGCACGGCGTTCTCCGCCAGCGCTAACGCCGCTGAGATGTAGTAATCTACTTTGCGCGAACCCTGAATTTCCCCGGACATCGCGCGTCCCGTATCGAACGCGATCACCAAGTGATGGCTATGATGCTCTTCAAAAATCCGCGTCATCAACTCGCCGAAACGAGCACTCTTCTTCTGATCGATATGCCGAATTGAATCCGGGTATTGGTATTTGCGAACAGAATAAAAGAGATCGGCCGATCGCGCTCGGGCCTGCAGGCGCGCTCCGCGCGAAAGCGCACGTTGCGATTGCAAAATTTCGATGAACGCCTGCTCACCTAAATTCGTTCGCTCCGGACCCGCGCGAAGTTCGACGGGCTCGATAGGAATCTCAAACGTGCGGCGGAAAAAACCAAGCGTAGAAAGCGTTGTCATCGGCCATTTCTCAACGCGCAAGTAGCCGAGTCGACGGACGCACGCTTTTAGCGAATGCGTGGCGGATGGCTCTTTGAAAGAGCTCGGGGAAAAAGTCCACTTCGTCTCGTCAAACGAGAAGAGCTCAAGCGGAGGAACGAGAACCGAAATTTCTCTTTGAGAAAGCGCCCGGCTATTTCGCGCGTGCCACGCAATCTTGAGTTCCGTTTCCTGATCCAGTGACGGCGAAGCTGGCGCAGACAGGTCAAGGGTGAAGTCACCTTGCACCGCGAGCGTTCGGCGATCCCATAGCACGAGGGAAATGAGCAACGCCGTCATGCCGAGCGCAAACCAAAGGGCGAAAGGAAAGATGAGTCCGAGAAGACTCACAAGTTGCAAGAAGCCATAAAGCGCGAAGAACCGCCCCGTCAGGGTCATGCGGGGAATTCCGCTTTCTTCAGAATCTCGCTCACGATTTGTTCTTCTGATTCTCCGGCCATCTGCGCTTCGGGGGTCACGCGAATGCGGTGACGAAGCACGTGGGGCGCTAGAAATTTCACATCATCGGGCGTTACGAAATCACGACCCGCTATGGAAGCGACAATCCGCGCGGCTTTCGCGAGCGCGATGCCTCCGCGCACGGAGCTTCCAACCGATAAAAGAGGATGGGACCGCGTGAGATTCAAAATGCGCGCGATATAATCGAGGAGGCTTTCATCAACCCGAATCGCCACGATCTCCCGTTCAATGGCGGCACGATCATATTCAACAGCTTTCAATTCCCCAAACGGCGGAGGTAGAGTTCCTTGGAGTGTTCCACGCATCACTCGCGCATCGGTTTTGAGATCCGCGTGAGTTAGAACAAGTTTAAAGAGGAACCGATCTGTCTGCGCTTCCGGAAGTGGAAATGTGCCTTCGAGATCCTGAGGATTCTGTGTCGCCATAACGAAAAAATCCGGGCTCAGTTCAAAGCGCTGACCTTCGACGGTGACTTGACGCTCTTCCATCGCTTCGAGAAGTGCAGATTGAGTTCGCGGAGGAGTGCGGTTGATCTCATCGGCCAGGATACAGTCGGCGAAAACAGGACCCCTTAGGAATTCGAAGGAACCCTTTGCCGGCTGGAAGATGTGAGAGCCAATGATATCGGCCGGAAGCATGTCACTCGTGAACTGGATGCGTTTGAATGAACGGGAGAGAAGGTGCGAGAGAACTTTGGCCGACAGGGTTTTTCCTGTTCCCGGAGGCCCTTCAATCAGAACGTGGCCCCGCGCAAGCCATGCGATGAAAAGAAAATCAATCAAGTCCTCGTTGCCCAAAAGGTAGTTCGTACCGGCAGTTTCGTGGATGCGCGTACGTAAAGTTTGAAGGGCGGTGGTCATGAACTTCTCCCGCGGCTTTTCAGCCAGTTGTAGTGAAACAAAACGAGTCGGCGCGCAAATTTGGACGAGACTTGGGAGGAAGAGGCGTCTTGTTGAGCGGATTCCTTCGCCATCTCTGCGGCAATTTTTTGGAGTCGCTCACGTTCCCGAGGTAGCAGCCGCTCCAAGAATTTCAAATGTCTTTCCGCAGCCTCTTGGATCGATTTCGAATCGCCGAGTACGTTCCGCAAAATTTGTTTATTCAAAGCGTGATAGGAACGACGAGGACGCGCCTGGGGTGCTCGAAGCCCGACTTCGTCGTAATCGCCCGTGCCAAAGAAGAAGTAGAGGAGCACTCCAATGAGGAGTCCTAGCATCGGAAGAATGATGGAGGGATCCGTCACGAAATCCGCCCAAGTTTTTTCCGTCATCAGCAGATGGTAATCGTCAAAAGCGGCAGAGTTTCCGGTGAGGGCCAAGCGCACTGCGAGTTTACGATTGTCACTCCGTCCGATTAGTCCATTTGCAAACGGCGCAATCCCCGCAAAAGCGATGACCCGGCCTTTACCGATGCGACCTTCTCGCACATAACAGTCGACGGAAGTTTGATAGCAAAGCGCATCCTGGAAGCGGAGGCGACTATAAAACTCGTAACTCTCTGAATCTTTTCCCGGTGCAGGAAAAAGAAATTGCGGTCGTCCCGGGCTCGCTGCAGGTTCACGTGGAGACTCCGCTTTAAGCGTTTCGCCGTTCCGAAAGCCCGACCACTCGTTTACGAACGCGCTGATTCCGGCGCGCGCAAGATACGTCTTAACACGCTCGTGCGTGTCTTCGTCGTGGAAGGCAACGATGAGTTCACCACCTCCTTCCACCCAATCGAGGAGGAGCTTATCTTCTCTCGCCGTTGGCGGAAGCTTCGGTGATAGCAAAAAGTAAATTTCATAGCTTGCGAGGTCCGATTCTTTAAAGAGCGCGCGTCGTTGACTGGTCGCTCCTCCTGGGTTGAGGCGCTCTTTCAGAGCATAAAAAACACTCAACCCGGATGGTGAGTCGGCGGCAGTCGTGGGATTTCTCGCGGCTTCGCGCCTGGTGACGAGCAGTGATTGGCCGAGCATCACGAGAAGGAGCAGAATTCCGCCCGCAATGATGGCGCGATCCCAATTCATCTTCATTTTCAACTTTACCGTCATGGCACCGACTCCGGAGCCGGTTCGAGTCGTCTCATCTCGGCGGCACAATTTTCATAATCCATCTTCGTGGGAGCTAAACTCCGAAACATGGCTTCGTAAAATTTTGAGGTCTCGGTCAGACTCGGCAGAATTTCTTTAGGCGTTCCGTCTGCACTCAGTTTGCGTCTGAGAAGGTGAAGCCGCCATCTCAGTCGTGTAGCCCGTGCCCAATTTTCGTCGCGGATGGCTTCTTTGATTTCATTCACGAGGCGTTGATCTGGATCCAGCGGAAACTGACCCTTTGGATTAAGAAGCGTGCGACTGTCTTTGGGTGATCGCGCCAGGATGCGACTCATCCAAACGGCGAAAAGAACTAGGCCGATGAGTAAGAGAAAAATCCCGAGCGGCGGAATCCATGCCATCAAGTCTTCGGTTCCCACCGGGCTTTTGGCATTTGGAAAAAGATTTTTGAACCAGGAAACTAGTTTTTCGATCAGACCCGGGGTGTGTTCCGTTGTCGGCACCGAATTCAGATCAGGCAGACTTTCACCCGTAAGATTTCGACCTTTTAGAATCTCGAGAACTTCTCTCGCACCACGATCCACGTCTTCCGTCGCAATGACCTTCGGCAACGCCTCGGTCAAAGGCGCAGCCGATTCTGACGGCAGAGGTGAGGCTGAAGTGGACGGAGGAGAAACTTCCATGTTCTCAAGATCGTATCGGGCAACTTGCGTCGGCTGCAAGCGCCTTCATCTCCCAAAAAATGGTCGTTCCTTATTCTCGTTGGAATGCGCGACTGAATGCGCGAAGTGCCTCGATTTGTTTAGCGAGGTGTGAAGACGTATCCTCGGGAGCTTGCACCTTCGAGAGAGCATCACTTGCGACACGTGAGGCTTCAGCTTCCTTTTTCTGCGCTTGGAGAATCTTCGAAAGCAAAAGGGCCGAGTCGATAAGGTTTGCGCCATACGCGTGCTCAACCGCTCTCTTGCCTAAATCTTCAGCTTTCGTCCACTCCGACCTCTCTTGAAAGAGAGCCGCACGCTTGTAGTAGTACGTGTACTCATTCGGGTAGGCCTGCTGAAGCTCACCCAGTACGCTGTCGATTTCCCCATCGCGACCGGCGCGCTTGAGATAACGCACCAAAATCAATCTGCGCCCGCGATCTTTGGGCGTGATGCTCTTGCGGGTGAGATCGATTGCTTTTTCCCAACTAGCCGAAGCGTCCTCGCCTAAGAGCGCTTGGGCGCGAGCCTTATACGCCCAGAAATCACCTTTGAGGAGTTCAACATCATCGCGAGCAGCGTCGATGCTCAGAGGATTCGTTTTATTTTTTATCTCGCGATCCGAACTAATGATCGCCTGACGTGCGGCTTTCTTCATCTCTTCAGGTTTGTTTTGCGCTTTGTAGAGTTCGGCTAAACGTAAATAGCGCGACGGTGTATCAACCGATAGGGGATACGTCTCAACGGCTTGTTTGAGTTTTTCTTCCAACTTGCCGGCTTCTGCTGGTTGATTACTGCCAAGCAGATGAATCTCTGCGATTAAGAGGCGTTCTTTTTCGGCGGTCGTTGCCTGCAGGTAGCGAACAGCCTCGTCGAAATTGAGCGAATCATACGCTAAGCGGCCCATCTGATCGCGAGCGGCACGGTCTCCTTTGTCGGCTTTCGCGCGAAGTTCTGAAATCGGGAGAAGTTTTCGTTTGTTGAGTGCCCGAAATTCCGCGAGTACCGTTTGTTTAGGTTGAAATCCGTGCAGCCTTGCAAGCTCCTCACCTTCGGCGTTCACGACGAGAAGAGTTGGCATATCCAAAACGTGATACTTGGACTTAATGGCGCCGCTCCCTTCCCAGTCGGCATCGATGCGAACTTTGACGTAGTCTTTAGTCACCGCCGCAAAATCTTTGGTTTCGAGAACTTCGTGTTCGAGCTTCAAGCAAGCCGGGCACCAGATGGCCGCAAAGTCGATGAGGACTTTCTTCTTTTGGGTTTTTGCGCGGGCAAGCGCTTCGGTAAGTGCATTTTGGAGGAAGCCGTGTTTCTCGACCACCTTTGTTGAAACCTGACCTGGCGAGGTTGCGTCGGCAACCTGGCCCCATGGGCGCAAGGTGACTTTGTGGTCGGATGAAATCTGAACAGCGGCCGTCTGCTGCTTGCAGAAAGTATTGGCATCATCGCAGACGTAAAGATCTAGGCGAAGTGGACTCTCCCTTTTTTCAGGGACGGCATAGGCGAACTCGCGCTCGGATTTTCGAACGGGGGAGAGTGTCGACTCACCGACGCGTGCGCGATTGGGCGCATCGAGGTTGAAGTGGTGGCCGGCTTCCGGAACGGCGATGAGTTCTGCTTTGGACTCAACAGTTTTGATTTGAACGGTGTAGTTCATCGTCTGAGCTTCCGCTTGGTTAAAAGTGAAGGCCGCCACGAAGCCAATAGCCAAATTAAAGAAGATAAAAGCCAACCGAACGCACAGTTTCATTATCCCACCTCACCTAATAGGAGTGATAGGGCTTTGGCCGCCGGGTCGCAACCAGAACTGGTCCCTTTGACTGTTGATGTCGTAGATGTCGATGAAAAGGGTCAAAAAATGAGTCCGGACGACGCGTGCGGTTCGTCATCCGGAGTCTTAGAACTAAAAATATTCTGGTGTCAGATTGCCAGGGCGCCGGGAAGCGCCCTTTATTTTGATCGATGGGCAGGGGTGGGAACCATCAACACTCAAAGGGACCAGTTCTAGGTTAGCTAGGCTGCGCTCCGATAAGCATCGAGCGATGAAGCCTGCTGCTTCAGTTGCTCGCCGGATGTGGACTTCCACACCGGGGGGTTCATTTCGATTTCGGCCATGAGGAGGCGCTGCGCTTCGCGCACCGCCGAGACCATCTGATCCAAGCTGTAGTAGCGAAGATCGTTCGTAAGGTGCTTCCAAGTGACGAACGAGATCAAGCTCCCGTCCGCGTTCACTTCGAAGTGTCCCATTTTCATTTTGCTATTGAGGCGCGCTACGAGATCAAAGGATTTCGTCGGCTCCCAAGCGGCGATGTAGATCGCAGCCGAGCAAGTGAGCATCGGAATTTCTTCCGGGATGCGCATGATGATCTCGAGATTCGAATCAGGTGCTGTAATCGTCGCGACGTAATTGCGCGAGAAGTTCACCTTGTACTTGTAATCTTCCTTGAGCATCGAAGCGACTTGACCGAACACGCGCTCGGTAGAACCCTGGAAGATGCTACGTGCGTAGTTGATGAAGCGGTTACGACCGATGCTCTTTGAAAGATAAGTGCTGTAGTAAAGATCGTAATTGAATGTCTCGTCGGTGCCGACGCTGCGAACGATGCGGTCTTCGAGAAGGCGCGCAAAACGGAGGAGCGAGAGGACATCCATCGCAACGTTTTCGGCTTCGTCGCGAGTGCGACCTTTCTGGCCGATGAACGTCGAGCGAATTTTCAGCGTGCGCTTTCCGTGTTCTTCGTCGACGAGAATCGTCGTTCCGCGAAGACCTAAGTTCTCGGCCGCGATGAACTTATGAAAGTCCTCGGCCGGAACGTCCTGCAGACACTCGTAACGGAGCGTGATGCTTGATTGAAGGATCTGGAACTGACCCTTTTCGTCGGCATTGCTGCCGCTAACCTCGACTTCCCAAGCAGGGAAGGCTGGAAAGCTAACCGACAGGGCGCTCGCTTTGTTCAACAGGCGAATTTGCGCGTCCGGGAAAGTCGAACGCAGCCGAATCGCCAGTCTGGGGAATGTTTCAACCAACATACCGCTCCTCCCGAAGACCGGACCTTTTGCCTGGCTTTGCAACCAGACCTCTCATTATTCGGCCGGACTCCGGTCGGGCTTAACGTTTCCGTCTATTAACTTTACGTAAATGGGAATTCTAGCGAGTTACTTTGCAAAGTGCCGTGGGAGTAATTGATTTCACTAGAGAAGTTCCAGGTAGCGGTGCTGCCGCGCTCGGTTTTTCTCACAAAGAGACGGCGCGCGATTTGGTCTTTCAAATCAGTAACATGGGAGATGACCCCTACTAAACGACCGCCGTCTTGGAGTTCACCCAAAGCCTTCATTGCTCCTTCCAGAGACTCTGGATCGAGAGAACCGAAGCCTTCATCGACGAAGACCGCATCTAAACGAACTCCCCCGAGTTGAGACTGCACAACATCCGCGAGTCCCAGGGCGAGACAAAGCGAAGCCATGAATCCTTCGCCGCCCGAAAGTGAAGCGGTCGGGCGTGAGGTGCCGGAGTAGCTATCTTCGACTTCAAGCTCCAACCCCGCACTCCGACGTTTATCGCCTTGGGCGCTTGCGCGTTTCAAAATGAACTGGCCGCGGCTCATTTGAAAAAGTCGCCGCGAAGCTTGCTCAAGAACTTCATCGAGGCGAGCTGCGAGAACGAAGCGTGGGAAGTTCACTCGAGATAAGTTGTAGGGTGGATGGCCTCCGGCTACCCCAGCCAAGCGGCCAAGAGTTTTGTAGCTCGTTTCTTTTGCACTCAGCTCCCGCGCAACTTCTTGCAGGCGCGCGGAGGCTTGGCGCAGCTGGCGAATACGGTCTTCAATCGCGTGCGTCTCTCCGCGCGTGCGGTTTCGTTCTTCATCGATCGCGCGGTACTCGGCTTCGCGCGCTTGAAGCTCGTGCGCCCACGCAGGCAGATTCTCAAGTTCACGCGTGGCCTCTTCAAGCTTGGCTACGACGACCGCCCAATCGGCTTCGAACGTGCGGCGTAGCGATTCGATCCTTTCGGATTCGTTCGGCTCAAGGCCGGCGCGGCGTGCGGCTTCGAGAGTCTCAAATCCCGAAGAAGCCAAGGCAAGAGAGCGATCCTCGATGGAAGACGCGAGCTCCGACAATTTGATTTTGATTTGTTGAGTGAGTGTCTCGATTGTGGCGCGTGCACCGGCTTCATCGCGAAGGGCCGCTTCGTGTTTTTCGTTCACGGCGGCAAGCTGCGTCTCGAACTCCTTAAGGCGTAGCGAGAGAGCTTGACCCTCTGCCTTGATCTTTTCGAGATCGCGCAAATGAGCTGGCACCTGCGACTCGAGACGAGAGACCGTTGCCGCGGCTCCATCGACTTTCGATCGCTGCTCATCGCGCGAACGCACGCGGGTTTGGTAGAGTTCACCCAGCTGCGCCATTTCCTTCTCCAGTTGCAGAAGGGACGCGCGAGAGGTCTTAAGCTGACTCTCGGCTTTTTCGGCAGTTGCAATTTGGTCTTTGAAGGTGTCTAGCTCCGAACGAATGATTGCGAGTTTCGCACTCAGCTCGGTCTGCAGGTCGACTTCGCTGGCCGCGTTTGATTCGATCAGCGCAGCCAGACGTTTGAGGCATTCTCGAATTTCGTTCGTCAAACTTTCATGACGAGCTTTCGAAGAAGAAAGCGTTTCAGACGCAAGCTTTGCTTGTTGTTCGGCGGCTTCGAGCATTTCAGCCGACGGAAGCTCGCGTTCCAGGTGTAGGACCGCTCGCGCTGGATGTTTATCGCTCCCGCAGACGGGACAGGCATCACCATCTTTGAGTTCTCGCGCAAGCAAAGCGGCTTGGGAGAGGTGGTAATCCAGCTTTAGTTTCTTGAGAGCGGATTCTTTCTCTTCGCAATTCAGCCGAGCTTGTTCGATTGAACGTTTAAGTTCATTCTCGCGTCCACGCAGCTCACTTAAGCCTCGCGATTCTTTTTCGATGCTCTCGAAAAGAGAGTTCTTGATACGGCACTCGGCGCGAAGAGCTTCGAGTCGAGCCGCCGTGTTGCTCAAAGTTTCGATCTCAAGTTTGAGCGCCGTTGCACGGCTCTGCGCGCTATTGAGAGTTTTCTCGGCTTCGCTGGTTTTTTGTTCGCACTCGTGGAGAGATTGCTTTGCTTGAGCCAACAGCGTTTGGTCTTCCAGAAGTTGCTTTGCGTTTTGCCAAGCAATGCGTAAATTTTGCTGCTCATCTTTAAGCGCCGCAATTTCAGGAGCTCGCTGATCAAGTTCAGTCTTCTTGCTCTGACTTTCTTCTAAAGAACGTGCGGCCGTTTTGGCCCGTACATCTTCGAGCCGCTTAGCTTCTTCAAGCTCCGCTAAGTTTTTCTCAATGAGGCCGACGGCCCGGTCAAACGATAGAACCGGACGCGAACGGCGGTCGTTTTCTAGTTTTACGATGTAGCTATCGATCTCGGGCTTTTTCGTTTGGAGAGTTTCAAATTTCCTCTGGCAAGCCGTGTGATCGTCCCGGAGTTTGGCAGCCGCTTTTGCGCGATTCCATCGCTCCGAAGCCTCGCGGTATCGATCTTCGATATTGGAAGCGCCAGAGCGTAACGCCTCAAGCTTCCCTTCATCATCTACGGTCTTTTTTTCGAGGTCTTCTAGGCTCTGCGCTTCAAATGAACTCAGGTGCGCCTGCAGGTTTTGGCGGAGTGACGTGATCTCCGCGTGAAGGCCTTTTTCCTTCGCGCTCAGATGCTCGGCAAGGCGTCGGAATTTCTCTGTGCGGAAAAGAGCTTCTAAAAGCTCTTCGCGCTCATCGCTGGAGGACGATAGAAATTTGCGAAATTGGCCCTGGGGCAAGACGACGACTTGGCGGAACTGCTCTTCGCTCATTCCCAAAAGATCGCCGACAAGTTCGTCCGTTTTCTTGTCTCCGCTCGTTAACGGGCGCCAGTAATCCTCGGTGTCGATTTCTTCCGCGCGACGGCCGGTTTCAAGTTTAAAGAGCTCACCTTTGGGAGTCGCCGTTCGCGTGCCTTCACCGCGAAGTTTTTTGAGAGTTTGCCGAGGGCTTCGCAGCACGCGGTACAAATCAGCCCCTAACGCAAATTCTAAAACGACTTCGGTCGGCGTCTCAGGTGCGGCGAGATCGCAGCGCATCCCTTCGGCCGATCGGTCCGCGCCGCTTGAGCTTCCAAAAAGGGCGTAGCAAATGCCATCGAGAATCGAAGTTTTTCCTGCGCCGGTCTGGCCGTGGATGAGGAAAAGTCCTCCAGCCGCGAGCGAGCGGAAGTCGATGATGACTTCTCGAGCGTAGGGTCCGAAAGCCTGCATGCGAAGGCGAAGAGGTCTCATCCGACACGCTCCTCACGCTCAAGCTCGGCGATCGCTTCGATGAGGGCCGAGCGCTCCGAAGCATCGAGATCAGCGCCGGTTGAAGCGTGGAAAAATTCGGTGAAAAGCTCAAGCTCGCTTAAGCTTTCGCGCTCACGTTTTCGAGAGAGAGCCGGCGACTCTTCCGGTTGGTAGCCGCCCGCGCGCGAGACGTGCAGAAGGTTTGGATAAACGCCACGTAGTCTTAAGTAAGCGTCAAGCACGGCACCTTTATCGGTGAAACCGGCGATGACGTAGTCGTCACGTTTTGCATCTTCGGATGCATTTGCGATCAGCTCCGCCAACTCGCCTTCGACATAACGAAGGTCGCGCAAGCAGGGAAGCGAGTGTTGATTCACCGTGAGTTCTGATGCGTTCGTCAAATGAATCTCGAGTACTGCTTTCTCATGACCCACTTCACTTTTCGAGTAGGGGAGGAGTGAGCCTGAGTAGCGAACGCGTTCATCGCCTGCACGCTGTGGTTTATGCAGGTGACCGAGTGCCGTGTACGCAAAACCCTGAAACGCGGAATGCGAGACGTGACTGGAGCCACCGATAAAAATTTCTTTTTCGGAATCGGAGACTTCGCCACCCGCAACGAAAGCGTGACAGAGAAGTACGGCAGGGCGTGCGCAAGTCTTTTTCTCAAGGAGCTCGCGGCAAAGAGCGCGTGTGGCCTCGTCCGGTGTTTCAAATTTCGGTTGTTTAAGCGCTCTCGCGACGACCACCGGTTCAACAAACGGAATTCCGTAGACCAAAGCTTCCGCCCCGTTATCGCCTCGAATGGCGATTGGCGTAAATGCGTCTTCCACGCGAGAGAAAATCGTGACGCCTCTCTCACGTAAAAGCTGCGAGGCGAAGCCGAGTCTTTCGCAGCTGTCGTGATTACCTGGAATCAAAAGGACCGGAAGGCGACGTTCTCCTGCGATACGGTTCAAGAAATCGTCAAATAGAGTAATTGCGCTTTCGGGAGGTAGTGGCCGATCAAAAAGATCACCTGCAATGAGCAAAGCGTGCGGCTTTACTCGATCGATTAACTCGACCAAACGATCTAGGGCGAAAGCCTGATCTTCGATTAGGCTTTTCCCATAAAGAAATCGGCCAAGATGCCAGTCGGATGTGTGGAGAAGGCGGATCATGCAGGGAATCCTTCAACAACCTGATCTCGTTTCTTCGATGGGCCGAAGCTAAACAGTGCGCGAGTCATTCAACCAGAACAGTTGAATCCTCATTTTCAAACGCACTCGCGGACGTCGGCATTCGCGAGATCTTAAATTTACATTTGCACCAGGGAGCGTAATCTATCCTGGTATCAAACACGAGTAAGCCTGGTAGCGAGGCCTTAAGACCCGGATAATTGGTTCTGGGAGCGACTTCGCTGGTTCCAAAGGGTCACAAAAGGGCCGCTTGAAATCAACACCTTACTTACACCCGTCCGTAGAACGGCCCAGAGCGAACTGAAAATCGGGCCAGAAAGTCGAACGGGCCGTCCGGGCCGCAAGGAGAAATCCTGCGGACCATGAGAGAAGAGGGAGTTATGAACGACAACAAACACATCCTCGCTAAAGCGAGTGGGGACGAAGCTTCTGCAGGAGCACCGTCACCTGAAGAAAAAGGATCCGGCACGAGTGAACAGCGTCGTCGTGAGCTCGCGGATTTTTTGCGAACACGTCGCGAGAAACTCAAACCTGAGCAGGTCGGCATTCAGCAAGGCTCGCGCCGCCGCACGCCGGGGCTCCGTCGCGAAGAAGTTGCCGAACTCGCGGGAGTCGGCACGACTTGGTACACATGGCTTGAACAAGCTCGCGACATTCAGCCGTCAACGGAAGTTTTGCGGAGACTCGGACAAGCTCTTTTGCTGAATCCCGCTGAAGTGCGCCACATGTTTGCGCTCGCGGGAAAAGCCGCACCGGTGGACGCCGACATTTCCAACGAAACGATCACGCCTAGCCTTGAGCGCACGCTTAACGTTGCGATCTCGCAACCGGCGGTCCTTCTCGGAAGTCGATTTGATGTGCTCGCGATGAACGCTTCGGCTGACAAACTTTTCTTTAGCATCAAGGACTTGCCGAAAGAGAAGTACAACTGGCTTTACTACATCTTCTGCTCTCCTGAGATGCGCACACGTCTTGGCTCCGGATGGGAGCTCAACGCTCGCCGCGTTCTCGCGGAGTTCCGCGCGGCCTTAAGTGAGTCTCTCGATAATCCTTGGGTTCTCGAGATTGTTGAGATGATGAAAGCCGAAAGCCCTGAGTTCAACCAGTGGTGGCGCGAGCACGACGTGAGAGATAATCACGTTGTGAAAATCGAGGCGTATGAGCCTAGCAAAGATCAGGGACCACAGGTCCAGTTTGAGCGCACGGTGCTGCGCCCTTGGGAGCAGCCTCGCTATCGTATCCTCGTCTTCATGCCTTTAGCTTAAGCGCAATTTCAAAGACGCCCGTTGGATCGACCTCTCGTCGCTAACGGGCGTCTTCTCCTCACCTGTCGCCACTCCCTAAACAGATGTGATTTTCCTTGAAGCGGTCGAGAGATCGGTTGCCGGGCGCAAACCCGCAACCTATCATTTATGCCATGAGCAGCCGCGAATCTTCTCCATCAGCAACGATCCTTTCTCGTCACGGCGGACAATCGCTTCGTCCTTTTGCGGAAACTCCCGATAGCTCCTCGCTTAAACTTTTGTTCGGAATAGAGCGCAAGACTACTTGTCTCGATTTTAGTTTTCATCTGACGGGTCGCGGAGGGGCTGATCTCGAGAAGCTAGTCATACCCGCATCGAAGCCTATTGAAGATCGCGTGCGGCGCGATGAGCTCTGGAAGAACACGTGTCTTGAGATCTTCGTAGGAGCAGCGGGCAAAACATCATACCTCGAATTGAATCTCTGTCCTTCCGGAGATTGGAACGTTTATGCTTTCGATGATTACCGCGTCGGCATGAGGACAGTTGCGGGCGTCGCCTCGCCTTTGGTGAAGCACGAAGCTTCGCTTAACAAAGACTCCTTTACCTGGACCGCACGACTTGCGGCCGAGGCTTTGCCAAATCCCGAAGTTGAAGCGCTTCTCGCCTCACGCGACCTTGTCATGGGCGTGACCGCCGTGCTGGAATATCGATCTGGGGTGCGAGAGTACTGGGCTCTTTGGCACGCGGGAACGAAACCGGATTTTCATCTCCGCGAAAGCTTCAAGCTCGCGCTCTGAAAACGAAAAGGATTTCGATCATGATTCAACTTGGCATTGATGTTTTACTTTCCTCACCGAAACTTCTCGCGGAGCTCCAAGGAAAACGCGTGGCCGTTCTCGGTCACCCGGCTTCGATGACCGGAGACTTCCGCCACGCGCTCGATGCTCTCGCTACGAATAAGAATCTCAAAATCACGGCGGCATTTGGACCTCAACACGGTATGCACGGCGAAGTCCAAGACAACATGCAGGAAACGGAAGACTATATCGATCCTGTTTACAAGATCCCGGTTTTCTCGCTCTACGGTGAAGTCCGTCGGCCGAGTGCCCGCATGATGGAAACTTTTGACGTTTGTTTGATTGATCTCCAAGACGTCGGCACGCGGATCTATACTTTCCTCACGACACTTCTTTACGTGATGGAAGAAGCCGCAAAACACAAAAAATCGGTGTGGGTTCTCGACCGTCCGAACCCCGCAGGTCGTCCGGTTGAAGGGACGTTGCTTCGCCCCGGATGGGTGAGCTTTGTTGGTGCGGCTGAAGGTCTTCCGATGCGCCACGGGCTTACCCTAGGTGAAGCAGCCCTCTGGTTTAAGAAGCGTCTCAAGATCGATTGCGATCTTAAAATCGTGAAAATGGAAAACTATGATCCCACAAAAGGCCCGGGCTATGGTTGGCCACTTGGGGAACTCACGTGGGTCAATCCCTCGCCGAATGCTTCAACGCTTTCGATGGCGCGCGCTTTTCCAGGAACGGTGCTGATCGAAGGAACGCAACTCTCCGAGGGACGAGGAACCACGCGACCTCTCGAGACGCTCGGTGGACCTGGTCTCGAGATGCCTCGCGTTTTGGTAACCATGCAGAAAATTGCGCCGGAGTGGATGAAGGGATGTCGTTTGCGTCCTTGCCACTTCTTGCCGACTTTTCAAAAGCACGCCGGTCGTATCATTCCGGGCTTTCAGATCCATGTGGATGATCATGCTTACAATCACGAGAGCTTTAAGCCCTACCGGCTTGTTGGCTTGTGGTTGCGCGCGATTCGCGAACTTTACCCCGATTATCAAATTTGGCGCGATTTCCACTACGAATACGAGAAAACGCGCTTGGCATTTGACCTCATCAACGGCGGACCCCAGCTTCGCGAGTGGGTGGATGGAAAAGGTGCAGCTCGTGACTTCGACGCGATCTGCGTTCCGGATGAAAAAGCTTGGCTCGAAGATCGCCGCGAATTCTTGCTCTATCCGGCTTGATTTTTTTCCTCAGTGAGCGAGGGGAAAATCTCTTCGCTCTCTTTCGTAAAGAGGATGCTCATAGCGGCCGCGATCAAGATCAAACCGGCTCCGGCCCACTGAGCTGTTCGCAAAGTTTCTCCCAAGAGAAAAATCGCAAAGAGCGTCGCAAACGGTGACTCGAGCAAGAATAAGAGACTTGCGAGGGAAGGTGCGATCACTTTCTGCGCGCGAACTTGGAGCGCAAACGCAATCAGCGTTGAACCAAAGCCAAGCATCGCGAGACCAATGAGCGAAAGATCCGCAAGTTTCGGCGCAGGCCACGGCTCAAGGAAAAACGAAAGACCTAACGGCAAAGCTCCGGCCCAGATGGATTGGAAGTGATTGAACGCGAAAGCTGATGGGAGCTTCGATTTGATCACCTCAAACCAGAGGATGTGCGCACTCGCCGCAATGGCGCACAGAAACGTCAGAAAATCGCCCGTGTTCAACCGAGCATTCTCGCCAGTGATAGCGCCCGTGAGCGCGCCCGGAATATCGCAAATCAACGCAACTCCCAAGAGAGCGAGAAGCACGTAAACGAAGTGATAACGCGGCAGACGGCGTTTGAAGAACACCATCTCCAAAACGGGAACGATCAACACGTACAGAGTTGTGATGAAGCCACTCTTCGTAGCCGTTGTGTAACGTAATCCGTAGGTTTGGAGAACCAAAGTCGCACTGATTAAGAGGCCCGGAATCGCGGCGAGCCAGAAGGTTTTGCCATTTAAGTCCGCACGAAACTTCTTATTGAAAGCAGCGAAGATAAATCCAGCGGCGACGGCAAGAGCAAATCTCCAACCGGTAACAGCGAGAGGTCCCATGCCTCGCAAGGCCCAGACGGCAGCAATAAATCCGAAGCCCCAAAGAGCTCCGGCGAGTGTGAGTTCAAGAACAGCGAGCGTGCGAGCTTGTCTAGTCATGCTCTGCAATTTCTTAGTTTGGTTCTGTCAAAGCAAGCTCCGAAAT
>SXGS01265261.1_pt1 | contig 27072 bp, 21 predicted proteins | sample 3174681 | NCBI WGS metagenome assembly SXGS01 (sample SAMN11356861, study PRJNA531348) | freshwater metagenome | isolation source: freshwater sample F1-80 | place: China: Fuxian Lake, Yuxi | collected 2017-12-25 | reverse complement strand
TTTGGGTGACCTCGATTGGGGTGGGTTGGCGAAGCGCGAACTCCGCCAAATTCCAGTTTTACCCCATGTTTATGGGGTCATCCAAATGGTTGGGCGCGCCTCAACCCTCACGGGTATGGCGATATGATGCATTGGTCAGGTCAAAAGGAGAACGAGTTGGTTCAAAAGGAAGCAGTGATACGCGAAGTCCATGAAGCCGCCGAGCAGCGGCTGGCGATCATCGAGAAATGGGAGATGATGCGCAAAGGGCCCGCGGAAGTTTGATTCCCGAAGGTGAGGGGAATGCGGCGGTCCGGCTCAGCCGCGTGTTACCTTTGAATTTCCATGGCGGACAACAAACTCAGTGTAATACCCCTCGGCGGACTTGGCGAGTTCGGCATGAACATCATGGCGTTGCGCTACGGAGACGACATCATCGTCCTCGACGCCGGTATGATGTTTCCGGACGACGAACTGCTTGGCGTCGACATCGTTACGCCGGACCTGACGTACCTTGTCGACAACCGCAGCCACGTGCGCGCGCTTATCCTGACGCACGGCCATGAGGACCACATCGGGGCGGTCCCGTTCTTCCTCGCGGAATTGAACGTACCGATCTACGGTACGGCGTTCACGCTGGCGGTGGTCGAAAGGCGGCTCGACGAGCACGACCTCGAAGAAAAGCCGAAACTGAATATCGTAAAGCCTAAGCAGATTGTCGAGATCGGGCCCTTCAAGATCGAGTTCATCAACGTCACGCACTCGATCGTCAGCGCAGTCGCCCTCGCGGTTACGACGCCGCTAGGCGTGGTGATGCACACGGGCGATTTCAAAGTGGACCCGACGCCGATCGACAACGAACTGTTCGATCTGCACACGTTCGCCGATTACGGAAAGCGCGGCGTGCTGCTCCTGCTTTCGGATTCGACCAACGTCGACCGGCCCGGCTACACCGAATCGGAGCGCGCGGTGAGGCCGCGCCTCGAGGACATTTTCAACCGCGCCGAGCGCCGCGTGGTGCTCTCCTGCTTCAGTTCTTCGGTACACCGGCTTCAGACGATAATCGACCTTTCACGGGAATTCAAGCGCAAGGTCGCATTCATCGGGCGGAGCATGACATCGGTGAGCGAGATCGCCCATTCGCTTGGACTGTTGAGCATTCCCGACGGCGTTCTGGTGAGACCGCAGGACGCAATGTCGTTGCCGGCAAGCAAGGTGACGCTGATCGTGAGCGGAACGCAGGGCGAGCCGATGTCTTCGCTGTCGCGTGTGGCGGTTGACAATCACAAGCACGTCTCGGTTGAGCAGGGCGACGTGGTGGCGCTCAGCTCGCGCATCATTCCCGGCAACGAGAAGAGCATCTTCCGGATGATCGATCATCTTGCCCGGCGCGGCGCGGACGTGATCTATGGCAACATGAATCCGCCTCTGCATGTCTCCGGCCATGCGAGCGCGGAGGAGCTCCGCCTGATTCTGAACCTGGTTCGGCCGCGGTTCTTCGTGCCGATTCACGGCGAGTACCGGCAGATGGCGAAGCACGCGCGTCTCGCGGAGCATCTGAAATCGGCGGGCCTTGAGGAGAGCTTCGTTCTCGAAACGGGGGATACGCTGGTTATCGATGGCCGCGGCGCCAGGCGGGGCCCGCAGGTTACGGTCGGGCGGGTTTGCATCGATTCGGGAACCATTGACGAGGTTGTGGAGGACATCGTCATTCGCGATCGCAAACATCTGTCGGAAGACGGCATCGTGCTGCCGATCATAGCAATCAACAAGCATACCGGGCGCAGTGAAACGCTTCCGGAGATTGTGAGCAGGGGATTTTCCTCCGCCGAAGACGGTTCGGATCTCATGATGGCCGCGCGTCAGGTAGTGGCTAAGACGCTCGAATCCTCGTCGCTCGAGGAGATGACGGACTGGGGCGTAATGAAGGAGAAAGTCCGGGCGGACCTCAAGCGGTACATCGTGAAACACACGTCACGCAGACCGCTGATCATGCCGGTGATTTTGGAAATCTGACATGACCGTCGCGCCGGCGTACGTCGAGGACGCCTCCGGTTTCCGCGGCCATGCCGAGCGGGTGCTTGTACCGCTAACGGAAGCCGAACTCCTCGACATTTTCCGAGAGGCTTCCAGTGGGGCGATCCCTGTGACGATCGCCGGCGCGGGCACCGGCGTCACGGGTGGCCGGGTGGCACAAGGCGGCTGGGTGATCTCAGTGGAGAAATTCAATCGCCTCGAAGTCCATCAGGGCCGTGCCATCGCCGGACCGGCGGTGCCCCTTGCGGAACTGCACGCGGCGTCGGCCAGGACAGGCCAATTCTACGCGCCTGACCCCACGGAGACCGCGGCGTCGGTTGGCGGCACGATCGCGACTAACGCCAGCGGTTCACGCAGCTTCCGGTACGGCGATACGCGGCGGCACATTCTACGGTTGCGAACGGCGCTGATGAACGGGCGGATCATCGACGCCGCGCGCGGGGACGCGATCGATTTCGAGGTTCCGGCAATTCGCCAGCCGCAAACGACGAAACATACCGCCGGATATCGGCTCGCGCCCGGCATGGACTGGATCGACCTGATTACCGGTTCCGAAGGTACGCTGGGTGTGGTTCTCGAAGCCGAACTGCGCCTGCTTCCCGCGCCAAGGGATTTGCTCGCGGGCGTCGTGTTCTTCGATGGAGACGAACGGGCGATCGACGCTGTCGATCAATGGCGCGGGGCCGGACCGAGGATGCTGGAGTACTTCGACGGACCGTCGCTGGACTTGCTGCGGACGAAGTTCCCCGAGGTGCCGCCGGGCGCGCGGGCGGCGGTTCTGTTCGAGGCGGAACTGGCTGATCCAGGCGATGAAGTGATTGAAGCGTGGCACGAACGTCTGGTCGAGTCGCAGGCGCTGATCGAGGCTTCCTGGTTCGCTACTACAGCCACCGACCGCGACAGGTTCCGCCGCTTCCGCCATTCTTTACCGGAACTGGTCAACGACAAAGTGCGGCGGAACGGGTATATAAAAATGGGGTCGGACTATGCGGTGCCGATCGCCCGGAACCGCGAAATGCTGGCGGTTTACCGTCAAGTGCTGGAGCGGCATTTTCCGGGGCGCCACGTGGTTTTCGGACATATTGGCGACGCGCATCTGCACGCGAATATCCTGCCGGCATCGGATGCCGATTTCGCTCTGGCGAAAGACGTGATGACTACGCTTGCCCGCGAGGCGCGTTCGCTCGGCGGCGTCGTGTCCGCCGAACACGGGCTCGGCAAGCGCAAGGCGCACCTGCTCGATCTCCAGTACGAGCATTGGGAAATCGAAGCCATGAGAGCGGTGAAGCGGCGGCTCGATCCGCAGTGGCTGCTCGGCCGCGGCACGCTGTTTACCGCGCCGCCGCCGAGTTACAACGCGAATCAGACGTATCAATGGAACTACGACAACGCGCCCGCCACACCACAACGGCTCGACGTCCCCGAATGGCCTGGCACATGGGACTTCTGCGGCATTCCGTGCCGTTCACCGATCGGGATTCCCGCGGGACCACTGCTGAATAGCCGGTGGATTCTTTACTACGCGCGCCTCGGTTTCGATGTCCTGACGTACAAGACCGTGCGGTCTCGCGAGCGAGCATCGTTCGATCTTCCGAACCTCGTTCCGGTCGATGAGGGGGCACTTTCGAAATCGTGGGCAATATCGTTCGGGATGCCGTCGAAGGATCCGGCCGTCTGGCGCGAAGACGTGGCGCGCGCGCGCGGGGGCCTCTCTGAAGAGCAGGTGCTGTCGGTGTCAGTGGTCGCTTCGCCTGAATCTGACTGGAGCCTGCAACAGATCGCGGATGATTTTGCGCGCTGTGCCCGCTGGGCGGCCGACTCGGGCGCTCAGGTCATTGAAGCCAACCTTTCCTGTCCGAACGTCTGCACGAAGGAAGCCGGATTGTACCTGTCTCCGGAGGCTTCGGGACGCGTGGCCGGAACCATCCGCGACGCCGTACCGGAGTTGCCGCTTGCGCTCAAGATCGGTCTGCTGCCGGGACCGCGGGAAGCCGAGGCGCTGGTCGAGGCCGTGGCTCCCTATGCTACGGCCATCAGTACGGTGAATTGCATAAGCGGGTGCGTGCCGGGGTATTTTGGCGGCGAAAGCCGCGGCATCGGCGGCGCGTCGATCGGCCCACGGTGTCTCGAAGAGCTGCAAATGCTCGCGCCCATTGCAATGGGGCGTGTCCGTATGATTGCGGTAGGCGGCGTATCGAGTGCCGGCGATGTGGGGGTCCGTCTCGCCGCCGGGGCGCATCACGTTCAGATTGCGACCGCGGCCATGCTCGATCCGCATTTCCTTTCGCGGAAGTGAACTTTTTCGGGCCTCGCTGCGTCTTTCCGTTGATGTCACATCAACCTTCGATCGCGCAGCCAATGGTCAAGGGTCTGTTCGCGGCCAGTTGTCTGCTCTCACTGGTTTCCTGGTACACCACCCAGCAGGGGATGGCGTTGTACCTCTCGGTCTGGTTTTCGCTGTTGGCCTCGCTTGGAGTGCAGACGGCGCTCGTACTGGTCGCGTGGCTTATCGGATTCACGAAATCGAGGCGGGGCTTGCTGATCGCCGTTTACGCTGTTACGGCGATGGTTTCGGTGGCTTTCTCCTACGTGAGCCTGTACACCTGGTTCTCCGCGCGGGAGCGGCCGGCCGCGGCCCAGCGGAAGCTGTACGATACGCTGAACGACGCCACAGGCGCGACCCAGGCGCTAGTCAACGCCGCCCTCGGCGAGAGCCGCAAGCACGTCCTGGCGCTTGAGGAGATGACCGTCGCGGAGAAGTCCCACGGGTACATCTCGCGCAGTCAGGACGCCGACCCGTACCTGGATAAGGTCCGCGGGGCGGTGGGACGGGAGGCGCGGACGTACGACGGTGCTTATAGAGACGGCCCTGGGACTGGTCTGCGCTACACGGCGTTTGACCGGTACACGAAACTGGCGAAGGAGTCGTCCGCACGTCTCGAAGCGGCGGAAAGGTCGCTTACGGCTTTTCGGGGAGCGCTAAAGCCGCTCGACTCGACCGAAAGCCAGTTGCGTGCCTTCCGGCAGGTATACGACGCAATCCCGTGGAGTGACGTTGAGGAAGCTACCCATGCCGCGCGCTTCGACAGGCCCGCCGTCCCGGCGTACGCCGATTTCGTCGACCATTCCGCATCGGGCCAGGAAGACCTGCTCCTTGCTTTCGAGGAGCTGTTCACCGCGCCCACGGGCCGCCACGCGTTCTCCTTCGCGCTGGCGGCCTTCATCGATGTCATTGTTTTCCTTCTGGCGTTTGCGTCGGGGCCACATTTTTCGGGCAGCGCAGGGCAGCGGTGGGTCTCAGCTTCCGCGGCGATCGATTCAGTGGACACGCAGGTCTTTACGAGCGGTTTCCTTCGAAAGCTTACGCCCGGGGCGCGGGGCATCGCCAGTGTCGAGGCGCGTATTCTCACGCCGGGCGAGCAACAGTTATGCCTTCTCCTCGCGGCCAGGAAACTGGCCATCGCGGATGAAAACGCGGACGGTGTCATCTACCGGATCGACCACGCCGCCCACGAGGAGCTACTCGAATCGCTAAGCACGCAGCGATTTCCGTTGCGCGCGGCGGCAAGTCGAGCGACAATGTAGGCCAGTCCTTGAGGCGTTTGAAACGGCTTCGCCGGATGCCGGCATGATTCCCCGTGCGCAGCCCCGGAGACCTAAGGTTTCCCTCCCATGAGCGGCCGGTTTGACGACGGTGTAGAATCGATGTGATGCAACGCCGAAATTTTCTATCCATTTCGGGCACGGCCGCGGCCGCTTCGCCCCTTTTTCCGTCTTCCGCCGAGGCCGCGCAACAGGGCGGCGCGCGCAAGCGGGCCCTCATGAAGGTGGGATGCCAGAGCGGTCCACTCACCGACAAGCAGATGCAGTTTTTCAAACGCCATGGCGTCGAACACATCTGCGCGAACCCAACGGATCCGAAAGATCTTGGCTATTACACGGTCGACGAGCTGAAGCGCGCGCGCGACGTGGCAGGAAAATGGGGCATTAGCGTGGACCTGGTCCCCATGCCGTTTCTGTCGTCTTCGCACGTCGACCGGACGAAACGCGCCGGCATCATGATGGGGACGCCGGAGCGTGACAAAGAAATCGAGCTCGTCCAAACGGCCATCAAGAACGCGGCGGCGGCGGGTATTCCAGCGATCAAATATAATTTGACGCTCCTCGGCGTCCTCCGATTGCCCACTCGCGACAAGGGGCGCGGCGGCACGACGCTGAGCACATGGCGGTTCAAAGACGCGAAGAACGATCCGCCGCTCACGCGCGCCGGAAAAGTGAACGCGGACATGATGTGGGAGCGCATCACGTACTTCCTGGACCGCGTGATCCCCGTTGCGAACGAATACAAAATCCGCATGGCGCTGCACCCAAATGATCCAGGCGTGCCGCCCATCACCGGCTATCAGGGAGTGGACTGTGTTCTGGGCACGATCGAAGGGATGAAGCGGTTCATTACGATCAAAGAAAGCCCTTACCACGGCTTCAATTTTTGCCAGGGGACGGTTTCGGAAATGCTTCAGAATCCCGCGACCGAAATTCTCGACGCGATCCGTTACTTCGGCAGCCGCAAGAAAATTTTCAACGTGCATTTCAGGAACATTCGCGGGAAGCGCGATAGTTTTGTCGAGACCTACCCGGACGAGGGCGATGTCGATTTCGTAAAAGCGATCCTCGCGTACCGCGAAGTGGGTTACGACGCCATGCTGATGCCCGATCACGTGCCGCATCACGCGGACGATCCAGGCGGACTTCAGGCTTTCTCGTTTGCCTACGGCCACATCAAAGCGCTGATCCAGGCCGTGGATCAGCTCGGTTGAGCGTACCTTACATTACAGAAGGCGACGTGCGGCGTCTGCTGCCGATGGCGGACGCCGTAGGCCTGATGCGCGTGGCGTTCCAGGAATTGCAAACGGGTGAGGCCGTGAACCACCCCCGCCGGCGAATCGGACTTCCCAGCGGCAGCACTCTCCATTACATGGCGGCCGGGGATGCCAGGTATTTCGGGACCAAGGTCTACTCAACGCATCCGAAATACGGCGCGAACTTCTGGTTCCTGCTCTTCCGGACGGCGGACGCGAAGCCCCTGGCGATCTTCGAAGCGAACGCTCTGGGACAGATTCGCACCGGAGCCGCGAGCGGCTACGCGACAGATCTGATGGCGCGTCACGATGTGGACGACGTCGCGGTCATCGGGAGCGGTTTTCAGGCTCGAACGCAAGTAGAAGCGGTGCTCGCCGTGCGCTCTCCGCGGAGGGTCCGCGTTTGGAGCCGCTCCGAGGAGCGCCGCAAGGCGTTTGCACGTGAATGCAGGGATATGTTCGGCATTGAAGTGCTGGCCACCGCGACCGCGGAAGAGTCCGTGCGAGCCGCCGGAATCGTGATCACTGCCACGAACGCGAAGGATCCGGTGGTGGAAGATGCCTGGATTGGACCTGGAACGCACATCAACGCGATGGGATCGAACCAGGCGACCAGGCGTGAACTGCCCTCTGAGCTGGTTCGGCGCTGCAACCCGATCGCGGTTGATTCAATCGACACGGCTCGCATGGAATCGGGAGACCTGCTGATGGGATTAGGAGAATCGGACTGGTGCAGGGTTATCGAACTGAAAGAGGCGCCGAAGCGCACGGATCAGGAGTGCATCTCCCTGTTTAAGTCGCATGGGCTGGCAATTGAGGATGTCGCAGCAGCCGGTTTTGTTTACGAGCGCTTATCCTGAGTGCAGTTTTCCGGTCGCGGTGAGGGTCTTGAATTCCAGAGTGTAGTGCAGCTCCAGACGGAAAAGGCGACCTTCGTTCCCGGCCACCGATCCGGAAATCCGTCCGAGAGCCGCGTTCCCTTGGCGTTGAACAGACCTCAATCGGCACCCCCCATCCCGGGAATCATAAGCCATTACCATTCGCCAGCGCGCGATGGCCAAAGGCGAATGGGGCCGGCGGGCTGTCGAAGCTTGTTCCGGGTCTGCAGGACAACGCCCCAGGGTTGGATGCGGTACAAGAATCATCCGGATGCGCGGATCCGCCGGAAGTTTCGAGCCGAGGCGCAGGCGTTGAAGTGGAGCTACAGCGGCCTGTTGTGGGCAATGGACCGAGTCCTCAGGCCCACGAATGAACGCGTGGCAGGCATGATTCGGGCGTTGAGCCGCGAGCTGCGGCGGGAGCTCGGGCTCATTTCCAGGCTGCCAGAGTGGTCGCTTGGGCCGCTAATGCCGGCAACGGCGAGACGTGAAGCGCGCCGGCTGGCCGAAGGCGTAACGTACGAGCCGGGGACAATTGTGGAGCGGACGAACTGGCAGGCCATGGAGATTCGACCGTGATTGTTCCCCAGGCGGACTAACCGCACGTGGAACCGTGGCGGTGGGACAGGCCATCGCCATGTGTGGCCCGTCATTTTCGTGGAAGAAGGCGGCAGAAAAAACGATCGTATGCCCCACCGACCGCCTGCCCTTCCACGCGCAACTGAGCCTGTAACTCCCGCGGCGCGGCGGAATTGAACTTCGCGTCGCGGTCCATGTCAGCCGCAATTACGCCGGCCCTCGCGAGATGCGTGATATTCTATTCGTCGGCGATCGTGCAGAGACCGCTGTGATTTGTCTCTGTCCGAATGAGATATCCTGTGTTCTTCTCCCGGGCTTCGACAGTAACGCCTGGCACGCCAGTGGGGTCCGACGCGGCTCCCGTGATGGCTGCGAAGGTGCTCTGCCGAAACCGGTGACGGCGATCAGGAAGGCGGGCACAAAGAGGAAAAGAAGCCGGCGATGCATTCGAATGGCTTCTAAATGGCAGGCGACAAAAAACGATTGTCTTGCGCCACCGGCTGCCCGATTATGGGAGGAGCGGCAGTTTGAGCGGGAAGGAGGTCACGTGGGACGATATCGGGAGAAGATGAACCTGGCGTGGCCGATGGTACTGCTGGCATGCCTGCCGGCGACGCGGGCGCAGGATCGACTGAACCAGTGGCGGGCCGGGCCTGCCGTCGCGCTCGACGCGAAGCTTCACCATGTGCAGGGAATCGATATCGAGGACGGCATCCTTTGGGTATCCTCCGTCGATGCCAAGGCGAACAAGGGGTACCTTGCCCGATTCGAATTGAAGAGCGGACGCCTGCTCGCGCAAGTAGAAGTGCAGGAGGGCCGGCGGATACATCCGGGCGGGATCGCTCTCGACGCCGACTCGATCCGGGTACCCGTGGCGGAGTACAACCGGCGGGGACCGACGACGATCGAGCGCCGGAATAAGAAGACGCTCGAAAGAATCGACAGCTTCAACGTCGACGATCACATTGGCGCGATCGCGGTCGGGCCGCGCGGACTTGTTGGAGGCAATTGGGATAGCGTGACTCTCTATCGATGGGATCGTGACGGCAAGGAACTGGGCCGGACGCCGAACCCGAATGGAACCGCGTATCAGGATCTCAAATTCGTGGATGGCCGGATGATAGGGTCCGGTCTGATATCGCGTGGGGAAGGGGCGATCGAGTGGCTCGATCCGGATACCTTCGCGCTGGTGCGGCGGGTGCTCGTGGGCAAGACCAGCCGCGGCATACCGTACACGCAGGAGGGGATGACGTTCCGCGATGGAACGCTTTATCTGCTGCCGGAAGACGGCCCCAGCCGCCTGTTCAGCTTTTCGGAGAGATAGTGTTATCAGGAATACGAGCGCACATGATCTGGCTGATGCTTCCCGCGGCGGCTTGCGCGACGGTGCTGATGGGTCAGGAGCCGAGTCCGGCGCTCACGCCCGCCGAGGTGGTGCGCACGCAGATCACGGCGCTCAAGAACAACGACAAGCCGAGGAAGGACGCGGGCATCGCGACGGCGTTTCGCTTCGCGTCACCGGGGAATCGCGCCGCGACGGGGCCGCTCGACCGTTTCATTCTGATGGTGAAGGGTCCGCTCTACCGCCCGCTGATCGATTTCCGGACGGTGGAGTATGGCGAGATGGAGGTGAAGGGCGACGCGGCGCGGCAGATCGTCCGCGTCACGGAAGGAGACGGCAAGACTGCTGTGTATTTGTTTACGCTCACTAAGCAGAAGGACGCGCCGTACAAGGATTGCTGGATGACGGACGGGGTGATGCGGGTGGCGGATCAAGCCGGGCCGGCGAAGATCGCGGGCATGGCGTTGAAGCGGTCCACCTGCGCCTTCACGCGCCGGGCACTTTCCTCATCGGATTCATTGCCGCCTTGCCGTTCATCAACGCAATCGTAGTAGAAGATCTTCTGCGGATAGGCAATCTTGACGCTCAGTTGGCGGAGGGCGTTCGTCGTGCTGAAGGATCGAACATGCATGAACGTCCATCCTCGCATCGCTCGATTTTGTCGTAGCTGATCGCGGATCATTCAGGAGACGTCGCATGACATTATCTTTCCTCGAAAACTCGCGAGCTCCGATTTCAACCGATGTCGTCTGGCCCCGTCGCCCGCGGCAGCGTCGCGCGTCTGCGCAGTCGAAGCGAGTGATTTCGCTAAGGATTTTTGGCCTATATTGGAGAGTATGCTCAAGCAGATGTTGACCAAGTGCCGGTTGCGAAATAGCGTTCTCAATCGGTTGCCGGTGCGGCCGGCGATCGTTTTTTTCCGCCGGCCTTCTAGCGCACATTCGGCAGGCCACAAACGATGGCCCCGACCGGGATTGGCGCCGCTTGCGCTGAGCCTGTTCGCGCACGCCGCCGCCCTTGCGGCCGACTCCTGGCCGCAGTTTCGCGGGGCCGATTCCACGGGCGTCTCGGAAGACAAAGGTCTGCCCGAAAAGTGGAGTTCCACCGAGAACGTAGCCTGGAGAGTGGACGTTCGCGGCAACGGCTGGTCCTCCCCCGTCGTTTGGGGCGACCGCATCTTTCTCACCACCGTCATCAGCAAAGAGGACAAGGAGCCGCCCAAGAAGGGCCTGTACTTCGGCGGCAATCGTACGGCACCGGCCGACGAACACCGGTGGCTCGTCTATTGCATCGACTTCAAGACCGGCAAGACGCTGTGGGAGCGCGAAGTGCATCGCGGCGTCCCGGCGTTCTCGCGACACTTGAAAAATAGCTTCGCGTCCGAAACTCCCGTCACCGACGGCGAACGCGTCTACTTCTACTTCGGTAACGTCGGGATGTTTGTCTTCGATATGAACGGCAAACCCGCGTGGTCGCAGAAATGGGGTCCGTTCAACACGCGCTTCGGCTGGGGGACCGCCGCGTCGCCTCTGCTCGACGAGGGCCGCGTGTACGTTGTGAACGACAACGACGACGGGTCGTTCCTGGTGGCGCTGGACAAGAGAACCGGCAAACAGATCTGGCGCGTGGAGCGCGACGAAAAAAGCAATTGGGCCACGCCCTATATCTGGAAGAACGGGCGGCGGACGGAGATCATCACGCCAGGCACCACGCGCATCAGGTCCTACGATCTCGACGGCAAGCCGCTGTGGCAGTTGGGCGGCATGTCGTCGATTGCGATTCCGACGCCGTTCTCGAAGTTCGGCATGCTCTACGTGACGTCTGGCTACGTGGGCGACCAGGTGCGGCCGGTGTTCGCGATCAAGCCTGGGGCGCAAGGCGACATTTCACTCAAGGGCGGTGAGACTTCGAACGCGAGCGTGGCGTGGTTCCTGCCGCAGGCCGGACCGTACAACCCGTCGCCGATCGTGGTGGGCGATCACTACTACACGCTGTTCGACCGCGGATTCCTCACGTGTCACGATGCGCGGACCGGAAAAGAAATCTACGGGAAGGTGCGAATCGATCCGGCGGCCGCGGCGTTCACGTCGTCCCCATGGGCTTACAACGGGAAGATCTTCGCGCTGAGCGAGGATGGCGATACGTTTGTGATTCAACCCGGGCCGGAGTACAAGCTGCTGGCGAAGAACACGCTCGATGAAATGTGCATGGCGACTCCGGCGATCGCGCGCGGAAGCCTGATTATACGGACGGCGTCGAAACTCTACCGCATTGGCGGAAAGTAGCGGGGCGAGCGGGCGACTGGTCAAGCAATTCCATGGAGGCGGCTGCGCCCTGAGAGCCGCGAACCGCCTGTTTGCGGCCCATGGATGGCTTGCTGTTGCCGCGCCCAACCCGCCGGAATCACAGAGCCAGACTAGCCTGAGTCGATTGAAGTGGGGGGCGGCGAAGCGGCCAGGAAAGTTCGAAACGCGGAGACAATGGGGCACCTTAGGCGTATGCCTTGTCTCCAGATTATCCAAGTTGCAGGATCTGCCTGAGGCCACCGTCCTTCGTCCTTGATTCAATGCCTTCACCGAAATCACAACGCAGGGCGGTGTCGTGCGAATCTCAGAACCGGGCGCAGGATCCAGCGTCAGCTTAACGCTGCGCCACTACTTCAGCCGTCAGCTTGTCGTCGGGGCAGGGAAAGCAATCCGGCCATGGATCCCACGCCTGGGTCCTGCTGCCAGCGGCGAACGTCAATGCGAAGACGGCGATGAGAAGTGCTTTACGGAACATGTCTGTTTCTCCCTTTCCTTTAGGTCGATAGCGGCCAGAGGCTTAACGCTGGGCCACTACTTCAGCCGTCAGCTTGTCGTCGGGGCAGGGAAAGCAATCCGGCCACGGATCCCACGCCTGGGTCCTGCTGCCAGCGGCGAACGTCAATGCGAAGACGGCGATGAGAAGAGCTTTACGGAACATGTCTATTTCTCCTTTTCCTTTAGGTCGATAACGGCCAGGGGCTTAACGCTTGGCCACTAATTCAGCGGTCAGCTTGTCGTCGGGCACGGAAAGCAATCCGGCCACGGATCCCACGCCTGGGTCCTGCTAGCAGCCGCGAGGGTGAGAGCAGGCAGCGCAATGGGAACCGCTTTTTCATAAGTACTAGATAAGGATCCTCCCTAGAAGGATCCCTTTTGGAGGTACCATTTGGCTAAAGTTGTTGTATATCTAAGAATAACGGCTTCATTCGCGTCCAGTACAAAGTTCAATATATTTTTCACTTTCAGAACAAGAGCCACGGTTCACACTCCCGGTGTCGAGATTCCGGTTGCAGGAAGCGCCAACGTGGTTGTAGAATCAGGGTGTGGTTATCAATGCGTGACGGAGGGGGGGTAGTGCAGTTTGAGCGCGGCGCGGCCTCAAACCTTTGGCGCAATACGCTGTCGCGCATTCCCACTACGTTCGGCCGGCTGGTATATCTGAATTCCCTGCGTAACGTGAACAGCGGGGCCTATGAGCACTACGGACTGTCACAAACCTTCGGGGAGGACGAGGCTGACCAAACGTTGCGTCGCAGCCACAGCCAAACCTTTTCGGAATGGCTCAGGTTCGGCCTCGAAGCGCAGAAGGCCGATCTCGACACTTACCTTTCGGCACTGGAAGGGGACCGCGGCGAAATCCTCAGGAATTGGATTCAGTTGAAGCCCTATCGCAATCTGGCGCCGGTGAAAGCGAGATCCGTCGAAATTGAATTGTACTCGAACGACTTCGAAGTTCTCCTTGAGGTCCTCAAGAACCAGTATGGCGTCGGCTCCCCTGATCGAGACGCATAGCCACGCCTGTCACCTGCCCGATCAACTCGATTTCCGCTGGATAGGCGAATATCTTCATCGCGACCATTGAGGCCGGATGGGGCTGAAGGATCAGCCGGCCATCGGCCAATGTGCACCAACTGCAAGCATAGCCTTCGCGATGCTCGAAGAAGTAGATGGGACGCTCGAATTCATTCGTCCATCCTCCAGCCGAAATCTTGCGGACGGTGTCGTCAATCAGCACGAGCGACCCCGGCTGAATGAGCGGGTACATCGACCAATCCTCCGAGCCGATAAAGCCGTAGCGCCGGCTCCTGACATCCGCGCCGCTCAGCAATGCGAGCGGCAGCTTGCCCCATCGCTGGATCATCCGGCTGAGGAAAGTGGTCCGCTTCAGGTCGAGTCCGGGATCAAGCGTTATAGGGATCTGTACTCCCTCATAGTGGTCCGTGGATCGAAAGCTGATAATATGGGTTTGTTCGTGTGTGATCTGGGCGGCGTCCGCCGGCAGCGATGCAATCGGAACCTGGTACCATTCGAGCACTTCCAGAATATCCAGCCGGTAGATAGCGCAGAGCGAGTAGATTCTATAGACATTCGGCACCAGGCCTTGGTTTTCGATCGCCGAAAGCTGGCTTAGCGCGATCAGGTACTCGGTGCTATTGTGGATTTCAGAGATTTTCTGGCTTGCCTCAACGACATCGCGAAATCGAAGATCCAACCGCTCCCTGGCACGCTTCAGTTTTTGTCCGGCGTCCATGGTAAGATCTTCTTCGCGGGTCGTAGCCCCTGTCCTTGGTATGAGTGCTGACATCGTCGGCTCCTCCAGCCCGTCGCCGAATCGGACGCTTCATCTGGATTATATCCGGTGGTAGTACTGGGATCAAGAGGTATAGGGAAAGTTTGTTCTGATTTCGAAACAGATAATGTCAACGGTGAACGTGATTGTCGGCGTAAGTGGAGCTAGCGGTTCAGTTTACAGCATCCGACTGCTTGAGCGGCTGCGCGATGTCCCGAACGCTGCCGTTCATCTGGTGATGACCCGTTCGGGAGAGAGGACACTGTTTCTCGAAACCGGAAAAAGGGGCGCAGACCTCAAAGCGCTCGCGGCGTACACCTATCCGGTTGAGGATATCGGGTGCCGCATCGCCAGCGGATCGTTCCGGAGCGAGGCAATGGTAATCGCCCCGTGCTCGGTTCACACGATGTCCGCCATCGCCTGCGGCATCAGCTCCAATCTATTGGTAAGAGCCGCCGATGTAATCCTGAAGGAGCGCCGCAAGCTCATTCTCATGGTGAGGGAGACCCCGTTGCACCTGGGGCATCTGCGGACGATGACACAATTGGCGGAGATGGGAGCCATCATTGCGCCGCCCATACCCGGATTTTACACGCAGCCTGAAACGGTCATGGATATTGTCGATCAAAGTGTCAACCGCGTCATGGATCTCCTCGGGCTGCCCGTGCCGGGAGCGCGCCGCTGGGACGGTCCGGCGGGAAGCGAAGACATGTCGAGCGCCCGTGAAAATGAGTAAGAAACTCGAAAAGGCCTCGTTTCAGGGCGAACGCGGCGCGTTCAGCGAGATAGCCGCCGCCCAATTGCTGCCGGGAGCGGAGGTGGTTCCATGCGCGCGGTTCGAGGACGTTTTCAAACGACTGAAGGACGGCGAGGTGACCGCGGCGGTAGTACCCATTGAAAACACTCTCCACGGTTCTGTTTACGAAAACTACGACCATCTCTTGAACCACGATTTGCCGATCGTGGCGGAGACCCGCGTGCGCATCGTTCACAACCTGATCGCCGCACCTGGGGTCAGGTACAAGGACGTCAAGAAGATCTACTCGCATCCGGTGGCGCTGAACCAGTGCCTGAAGTTCTTTGCAGCCAACGCGGAGTTCGAGCGGGAAATTTTCTACGATACGGCAGGCAGCGTCAAGATGGTGATGGAGCGAGGGCTGCGAGACGCGGCAGCCATCGCTTCGGCCGCCGCCGCCGGGATCTACGGCGCGCGCATCCTCCGGCGTTCGATCGAGGATGACCGGGAGAACTTCACCCGGTTCTTCCTCCTAAGGCGGCCGGAAGCGGCGTCGCGGGCGGCCAGGAAACCCCGCGACGGACATGTGAAATGGAAAACGTCGCTGGTTTTTACGACCCGCGACTCTCCTGGCGCACTTTTCCGCTCGCTCAGCGCGCTTGCGCTACGCGATTTGAGTCTTACCAAGATCGAGTCACGCCCGTTGCGAGGCAAGCCCTGGGAGTACCTGTTCTATGTCGATTTCCTGGGCCACATAGACGACCCCGCTCCCAGGAATGCGATTAGCCATCTCCAGGAGACCTCGGACTTCCTGCGAATTCTGGGCTGTTATCCGGAGTGCGGCAGGATATAGCCGATCGTTCCTGTTTCCCCCCACAGTTCTGACATCCGTGTCCAATACCCTCGGCGCGCCGCGCAAGGCAGGCGGGGAACGTAACGGAGAGCGGCCGACGCCGGTGCTGAGTTGACCTGGTCGCGGCTGGAAGGACGCACGTGACGCATGCTCCAGGTATTTCAGGCGCGAGGCCTATATACTACAATCGTGACGAAGAAGATGCGCTACGCCATCAGACACGTTCCCTGTGACGAAGCGGAATTTAGCTTTCGTCCTAAGCGCAGTATCTCAGCCGCGACAGGAACGCGATTCCCCGCCGGAGCCTCGGGGATTTGGAGCTGTTCCTGACCGGTTTCATCCCGTTCGCGTTTCTCGCCGCCGCCGCGCTCCCGCAATTCGTGGACATGACGGCTCAATCGGGAATCGCTTTTAAGCACGAAGCCAGCCACAGCGCGGAAAAGTACCTCCTCGAGTCCATGTCCGGGGGAGTCGCCATTTTCGACTACGACGGTGACGGAAAGCTCGACCTGTTCTTCGTCAACGGGGCCAGCCTTCCCACTATGGACAAGTCAGGCCCCCGCTACTGGAACCGTTTGTATCGCAACAATGGAAACTTCACTTTCACCGATATCACCGAAAGGGCAGCAGTTCGCGGACACAGCTACGGAATGGGCGCCGCTACCGGCGATTTTGACAATGACGGCCGGATAGACCTCTACGTCTCGAATTACGGCCGCAACATCCTCTACCGCAATCGCGGCGACGGCACGTTCGCCGACGTGACGGACCAGGCCGGCGCCGCCGCCGCAGGTTGGTCCGCAGGAGCGATGTTCGTCGATTATGACCGGGACGGCGCGCTCGATCTGTTCGTCTCCCGCTACGTCGACTGGAATTTCTCCCACAACCCCTACTGCGGCGATCGGAAGCCAGGCTTCCGCGCCTACTGCCATCCCGACCAGTTCAAGCCGGTGTCGCATTTGCTGCTTCACAACAATCGCAACGGAACCTTTACCGATGTGAGTGTCAAATCAGGCATCGCCAAGGCGCAAGGCAAGGGACTCGGCGTGGCGTTTCAGGATTACGATCGGGACGGCTGGCCCGACATCCTGGTCGCCAACGATTCCTTCCCTCAACAACTGTTCCACAACAAGCGGGACGGCACGTTTGAAGAAGTGGCCCTAGCGCTCGGTCTCGCCTACGACGACGATGGCCGAAACTTCGCCGGTATGGGCGCCGACTTCGCCGATTACGATAATGACGGCTGGCCCGATGTCTTCATCAACGCCCTGGCCAACCAGCGCTACAGCCTGTTTCGCAATCTGAAGGAGAGCTTTGAATACGTCACAGGAGCCTCCGGTGTAGGAAAGATCACCGCGCGGCACTCAGGCTGGGGCACGCGTTTCCTCGATTACGACAATGACGGGTGGGTGGATCTGTTCGTCGCCCAAGGCCATGTAATGGACAACATCGAACTTACGCAACCCGGTCTCCGCTACCTCGAGCCGCCTCTGCTCATGCGCAACGTCAAGGGGAAGTTTGAAGACGTCTCGATGGGGAGCGGAGAGATCTTCAAGACTCCACTTGCCGCCCGGGGAGCCGCCTTCGGCGACCTCGATAATGACGGCTTCACCGATGTCGTCATTAGTTGCAATGACGGCCGGCCTGTGATCCTTAGGAATCATGGGAACACAAACCAATGGCTCACCGTGAATGTCGTGGAGCGGGCGGTGGGCGCGCGCGTGAAGCTCACCGGCGAATCCGGGGCTATCCTCGAGCGCCTGGTATCCACGGCCGGCAGCTACCTCTCGGCGAGCGACCCGAGAGTCATGTTCGGCCTCGGTCAGGACCGCCGTATCCGTTCCATCGAAGTCACATGGCCGGATGGCGCGGCGCGCAGGGTGGAGAACCCGGAACCCGGCCGCATCGTCAACATCGCTCCCCGGTGACACGGGCCTGATCCACTCTATTTGGGTTGAATCAGTTTCCGGTGAATGTCAAGTTCACGCTGCGCGGGCACCGGCTGGTTCAAAGCGCGGTACGCGCGGCTCAGCAGGAAGTGCGCCGTGGGATGGTCTCGACGCCCTGAAATTACGCCTTCGAGCAGGGGAACCGCCTTCGCGGATTGGTTCGTCTGGAGATAACACTTCGCGAGCTCGGTTTGCGCCTCTGAGAATTGAGGCGATAGCCTCACCGCGTCTTCGAGAAGTGGAATCGCCGCCGCGAATTCTCCTCCTTTCACACGGATCAGCGCGCGCTCAAACAACGCAAGGTGGTTCTGGACATCGCGCGCGAGTTCCGCGGCCGCTTCCTCATCCTTGCCCTGCCGGCGAAGCACGTGACCGAGGCAGAAGTGCAGACCGGAAGTTTCGGGCGAAAGCCGGAGCGCCTCACGGTAGAACTCCTCCGCCTTCGCGTAGTCCTCGTCGTACTCGGCGCTCAAGCCTTTCGCCTGCGCCAGCCGGGCCGATTGGGGAGCCACCTGCTCCAAGCGGTTCATTAGATCGCCGGCCCGTTGTCCATACGATTCGTTAAGCCAGAACAACGAGTCGTCCGAAGCCGCGGCAGCGCGCAAGGCCGCCAGTGCCGGCGGTTTGTCCTTCAGTTCCGGACCGGCTTCAAACGCAACGGCTCGAATGTCCGTCCTTCGCATTTCGAGCAGGCCTGCATACGCTGGAAACACTTTCAGCCCAGCCTGGACCACTCCTTGCGATTCGGCCGTCTGTCCCAGTTGCTCATACGCGTAGGCCAGAAGCTGGTGGGCCTCCGGGTACCGCCGGTAGCGTACGGCTACCAGCAAAGGACCCAGCGCTTCCCGCGACTGCTTCCGCATGAGCAGGTATTGGCCCAATCGAAGGTTCGAAAGGAACGCGTTGGGATTCAACGTCAATTCCATCCGCGCGGCGGCCACCGCCTCCTCCCTGCGCTGTAGCTCCCAGAGGATCTCGGCGCGCTCCTCATTTAAACCCTTCAGAGCCGGGCTACTCTGATGGGCCATACCGAATTCGGTCAACGCATTCACCGTGTCGCCCCGTGCCAGGTGGCGATGCGCCAGATGCTGATGCCGCCGGGCGGAGCTCTCTCCGCGCGACGACAACAGGTCCGACAACTGCCGAGCCCGCCGGGTGTAGGCCTCCGCGGCCGCAAACAGAAATTCCGGGTCGGAAGAATACTTGCGCTCGATCCGCTCGAACTGCAAGATCGCCGTCTCGTAGTCGGCCAGCGCGAGGCAGGTAAATCCCAACCAGTATCGCGCCTCGTGATTGCCAGGCTCGCTCCGTAAAGTCCGTTCCAACACCACGCGGGCTTCGGTGAACTTGTTCCGCTCAAACAGGGCGCGGCCTTCGCCGAGCCACGCGAGCGCGAGGAGAAACCACATACTCATTGAAAGTATACTAAGAACCGGATGACTCTCCCGCTTCTGTTGCTGCTCCAAATATCGGGCGCGCAGCTGTACGAATCCGGGCGTTTCGCCGAAGCGCGCGACGCACTGCTGAAGGACGTTAGGTCGGCCAGGGCCACGGCTGAAACCCACTTCTGGCTGGGGTACGTCGAACTTGCACTCGGCAACAAACCAGGAGCGATCCAACCCTTTGAAGCGTATCTCAAGTCAAACCCGAAAGACGAAGACGTTCTCTATGCACTTACGAGGACGTACGCTCAGCTCGCCGAAATGAGCCTTGAACGCATCTTCGCTCTCGATCCGAACTCGGCCCGCGCCCACCAGATGCGCGGCATCCGCTTCGAACTCGAAAAGGAGTGGCCGAAGGCGATTGGCTCATACGAAACCGCACTGAAGCTCGCGCCCGAGATGCGCGGCGTCTGGTCGTCGATCGCGCGGATCTACGCACGCGAACTCAATGACCCCGCGCGATCTCGCGCCGCCGCTGCCAAAGAAGCGCGCCAGCCTTCCCCCTCGCCTGGAATCGCGCTTGTCGAGAAAAAACAGCCTCGCGACGCGTTCCCTCATCTGCTTGAGTGGCGGTCGGCGGAACCTCGAAATGCCGACGTTTATTACTACCTGGGCGAAGCATACACCGATCTCAAGGTCGACACCATTCAGCGTCTTCGCACCGTGAACGCTTCCTCCTACCGCCTGCACCAGGTCCTCGCCGAAAGTTACGCGTCCACTCATCGGCGCGAAGAAGCGATCGAAGAATACCGTGAGGTTTTGAGACTTCGTCCGGGCCTGCCCGGCGTGCAATTTGAACTCGCGCGCCTTCTCACCGATTCGGCGCCCGTGGAAGCCCGCACGCTCCTGGAGCGAGAGCTTCGGATCGATCCGGATCACTTCCTGGCGAAGAGTCTGTTGGGTCAACTCCTTGTCGCTTTGCACGAATCCGAACCGGCAGTTCCGCTGCTCGAATCGGCACTCGCCGCGCGAGACTCGCTTTCCGGGGCGCGCAAAGCATTGGGCAAGGCCCTCGTCGAAACCGGCAAGACCCGTGTAGCCCTCGAACACCTGCTACGCGTAGCTCGTGAAAATCCCGATGACGAAGAAGTTCATTTTGTTCTCGCGAAAGCCTATCGCGCGCTAGGCATGCCAGCCGAGGCGGCAAGGGAAATCACCCTCCATCAGCAGGTGACGCGAAAGTTGGATGCGCGTTAGTTCACCGCCGCGCCAGCCGTTGGTTCGCCTTCACGTTCTTCAGCGTCTCGCGGCGTCCCCCGCTGTAAACGATCTGAATCTCGTCCGCCGCTGCCGCCTCTCCGAGTCCGAAATGCAGCCGGTGATCGCTTGAACTCAGATAACCGGAAGACCACCGCGCCTCGCCGAACTGCGTCATGCCATTCGTCCGCACCGTAACGCGTGCTCCGGCCCGCGCCTCCACTGTAATCCAGTTCCCAGCCGGCTTACCCCGGTTCTCGATTAGCGCCGGCGGCGCGTCAATGTTGTTGATCAGGATGTCAAGGTCACCATCATTGTCGAAGTCTCCAATAGCGGCGCCCCTGCCGGGGAGGGGCGAGGCCAACAGGGGCCACTCGGCAAACTTGCCATCGCGCAGATTACGGAAAATCAGAGGTCTCTGCCGGTACCCCCCGCCCATCTCGGGGTACACGTGGCCGTTCACGACGAAGATGTCCAGCCACCCATCGTTGTCAAGATCCAGGAAGTTTGTCCCCCAGCCAAGAAACGGAAGCGTTGCGCGGCCCAACCCCGATGCCCAAGTCACATCCTCGAAGAAACCGTCCTTGCCACCCCGGTAGAGCGGATACGGCTGCCCCTCGAAAGTCGTCACAAAAATGTCCTGCACGCCGCGGTGGAACAGATCGCCGGCATCGACACCCATCGAAGATTGAGAGAGCCCGTCCGGAGAAAATGCCGCGCCCGCTTCCACCGCCATGTCCTTGAACTTGCCATTTCCCAGGTTACGCCAGAGCTGGTTCGGTGTATCGTCATTCGCCACATAGATGTCCGAACGTCCGTCGTTATCGTAGTCGAGCGAGATAACTCCCATGCCGTGATGCGGACCCGTTACCGTCCGGATGCCCGCCTCCTTCGACACCTCCCTGAACGTGCCGTTCCCGTTGCCGTGATAAAGCGAATGCGGATCGGACTGAAAGCCCTGCGGACCGCAGAATACGCTCTTGCCCTGGTACTGGCAAACCGAGCTCCTCTGCACCGGCCTGGAAATATCGAACTTGACGTAACGCGCTACGAACAGATCCGCGCGGCCGTCGTTGTCGTAGTCGAAGAACGTTGCGCCCGTCGACCACAGTCCCTGGGCGAGCACGCCGGCCCGCTCGGCCACTTCTTCCCAACCATTGCCCTGCTGATTCCGGAAGAGCCAATTGCGTCCGTAACCCGTGATCAGGAAATCATCCCAGCCATCGCCGTCGTAGTCGCCGACGGCCACTCCCATACCCATTCCCTTCGCGGCTAAGGGAACCTTCTGGAATGTACCGTCCCGCTGATTGCGAAACAGCCCGCAAACTGTTTCTCCGCTAACCAACAGGGCATCCTGCCAGCCGTCCTTGTCGTAATCGATCCATGCCGCGCCCCCGCCGATCGATTCGAGAATATAGTCCTTCTTCGCGCCTCCCTGCCGGTTCACGAATCCCGCCAAACCAGCCTTTGCAGTCACATCCAGCAACTCGACAGCAAAGACCGGCAGGCACCCGTACAGGACGAGAGCGAATCTAAAAATCAAGACGGAAGCCGAGCTGAATCGTGCGCGGATTCCCTTGTCCGGTGATCCTGCCAAAGTTGGGATTCGTCAGGTCCGTGATGGGATCGCCCAGATTCCGGCGATTGAACGCGTTGAAGAAGTCTCCGCGGAACTCAACCGCTCGCTTCTCGAGAAAACGGATCTTCTTCATGACCGAGATGTCTTCGTTGCGGGTACCGAATGCCCGCACGTTCGGCAAGTACACGCCGAGATTCCCGAACGTGAATGCGGTGGGCGTGGCAAACGCGGCGCGGTTCAACAGAATGTCGCCGGCCTGACCCGTCAGGCCGTTCAAGGGTTGAAAGTCCGCCCGGCCCGGACCCGTGCGGATCGGCACATCCGAAACCCGGTTCGGCCGCAGATGCCCGTTAAAGATCGGCAGGCCGTTAGGAACCGTTATCCTCAGCGGTGGCGCAGCCTGGTATTCGTGAATCGAAGCCACACCCCAGCCGCCGAACACCTTGCTCATGGGTCCGGACTTGAGCCAGGGCTTGCCTGCGCCGAACGGCAGTTCGTAGAAATAGCTCAACACCAGCCGCTGCGGCCGGTCCGTGTTCGCAAGCGACTTCTCCACGCGCCGGTTGAACTGATCCTGCGGAGGCGCCAGCGTCCCATTGGCATTGAACGCGACGTCCGTGAGTGTCTTCGAGGCCGAGTAGGAGACCAGGAATTGCAACCCGTTCGAGAACCGCTTCTCCGCCTTGAAGAGGAAGGCATGATACGTCGAATTCCCCGCCGGGGCGTTGAAAGTTGTAATGTCCTGATACTGGGGGAATGCGCGAAGAGCCTGCGACAGCGTTCCATTGAATCCCGCGTACGGCGGCGTGAAACCCGACGCCCGCACTTCCGCGGCGTTGATGTTCGAACGCAACAGATTCCCCAAGCCCAGGCTTTGCGGGTGCACTTGATTTAGCCGGACCTGAGCGTTGTTCGTAATGCCATGCGCCACGGTGCCCACGTAAGAACCTTCGAACAGAATGTCCTTTACGGTCCGCTGTACATTCATCTGCCACTGGCTCGTACGCGGCAGCCGGCCGCTGCATCCCGCGCAAGTGAGGGACGTCGACGTGTTCTGGTTGTTGGCCACGGTCGGATTCAGGAACGGCGGCGGATTCACGATGCCGGCCGGCCAACCCTGGTCTATGTTGAACACCGGCGTGATGCCGCCGTCCTGGCTCGATATTCCGATTGCCGCGGCGTAGCCTTGGAAACTCAGGTTGTTCCCGATGATCGGAGCATAAAACATCCCGTAACCAGAGCGTATGATTGTCTTCGGCGACAACTGATAGGCTAAGCCGAAACGCGGGCCGAGACCTCCCATATACGTGGTTTGAAATCCCCTCCTGTTCTTGTCGCCGAAAATCACCGCGCCCAGACGATTTCCCGCTCCCGGGTTCGGCGCCGTGGAGTCGAACTGGCTCGTTCGGCCCGCCACTTCGTACCACGGATTCTGCAGTTCCCACCGCAGGCCATAGTTCAGGGTGAGCCGCTTTGTGATCTTCCAATCGTCCTGGATGTAGGTGCCGAAGTAGCGCGAGCGTAATCCGTACGGAATGCCTCTGGAAAGCGACGCGCTATTCACAGCGCCGAGAAGGAAGGTGGCGTACGAGTGGCCGGTACTGCCTACGTTCGGCTGGCTGGTGGCGAATTGGGAGAAATTGTACGTGCCCATCTCGTTGCCGAGCGGGCGGAAGTTAAAATGGAACCAATCGAGGCGAGCGCCGAACTTGATGTTGTGCTTACCCCGGGTCCAGATCACGGCGTCCTGCAGATTGTAGTTGTCGTCGCCCTCGTAGCGGAAATCCGTGTTTGCGATTGCGCCGAAGCCTTGGCCGTCGAACGTCGAGGCGGGGAAGCCGCCGGCAAATGCGCCCGGCACCTTCAGTCCGATATCGGCCGAACTCGAGGTGGGATTGCCGAAGCGTGTGTAGCCCGCCTGGATTCGATTGGAGAGGTTGGGACGGATGAAATAGTCGTCGCTCAACACCACGTTGCGCGACTGTGGGTTGTCCACAAAACCGTCGGAAACCCGGGGAAGCGGGCCGCGTGAGTGCGTCCGGCGCGGATTCTGATAGCGCACGTTGCCGCTGAACTTGTTTTTATCTGAGATTTGGTGGTCGATCTTCACCAGGAAGGAATCTGACGGCTGGGTCGCCGGACCCACGCCAATGAAGTTGCCGGAAAGTTGCCCCGGCACGTTCGACGCCGGTATGACGTTCTGGATGGCCTTCGCGAAGCTCCCGAAGCGCGACGCGGGAATCTGGTTACCCGGAAACTGCGTTCGTTGACCGGCGGCGCCGGCGGTCAACGGATCGAAGATCGGATTGATGCGGGGGTCGGAAAAATCGCCTTGGCGCATCGCTGCCGTCGCCACGGTAGTGGTTACGCCTTGCGGAATATTGATGCGCTGGAATCCGGTGAAGTTCCCGAAATAGAAAGTACGGTTCCTGCCGCTGTAAAGCCTCGGAATGTTCAGAGGACCGCCGATTGAAGCCGCATATTCGGCCTGCCGGGTGACGTCCGGAATCCGTGCATTGTACCGGCGCGAATCCAAGATGTTATTGCGCAGCAGCAGCGTCATGTTGCCGTGAACGTCGTTTCCGCCGGACTGCGTGATCATGGTCACCACACCGCTCGACGTGCGCCCGTATTCGGCGGGCGGCACCACGGCTTCAACCTTGAATTCCGCGATTGTGTCATAGGATGGATGGGCTTGGTCAGGGCTGTTCGTTGCGGCGTTGTAGGCCACCGGCGCGCCGTCTACAAGCACCTCACTGGCAAACGCACGTCCGCCCGTGATGTTAGCCCCGAAAGCGCCACCGGTGGCGCCCGGCGTCAGTCTTACAAAGCTCGTGGGGTCGCGCAATGCGCCCGTCAACTGGAAGGGCAGGGCATTGAGCATCGTTTTGTTCACCTGATTGCTCACCGTGGAGGACTCGGGTTGAAGCAGAGGCACCTCCGCCTGCACTGTCACGCTCTCGCCCACCGCGCCCACCTGCAACGACACGTCGACGCGAAGAGTGCGGGCCGCGTCCAGCACGATCTTAGACCCGACGTGCTCTTTGAACCCCGGAGACTCCACCTTGACCTCGTACGGGCCGGCCGTGAGGGAGGGAACGTTGAAGACGCCAGCCGAGTTGGTTTCCGTTGCAGAGGCCACTCCCGTCGCTGTGTTACGGACTGTCACCTTGGCACCGGCGACAACGGAAGAGGTGGCGTCGGTAACCAGGCCAGTGATGGACCCGGTTACGCCTTGTCCGAAGACGGACGAAGCGAAAGGGATGAGTAGCAAGCACCCAATGGAGACTTTCATAGTCTAGGTATAATAGTTCCGAATTTCAGCCAAGTCAAGAGGATTAATTGGGTGGTTTTCGGATTACGTTCTTATTCAGCGCCGCACCCGCAATCGCCGCGTTCCTCGGGGGTCTGAGGAGTCCCCCGCTTGCGGCGCAAACCTCCAGTTCATGCGAAGCGGGAAGCGCGCTGTTTCGGAGCAAGGATTATGGGGCGGCTCAGGGAGAACTCTGGAAGTGTGTCCTCGCCGGGGCTCCCTCCCGCGATTCCGGATGGCTGCTGGCGCAGACATATCGCGAGTTGAAAAACTACGATGATGGATTCGCACGGCTGGGCCGCAGTCGGCACGCGGATGCCCCCGCCGTGGATCTTCTCTACATCGAGGGATTCCTCCAATTCCGTGCAGGAAAGCATCGCGAGTCCATTGACATCCTCGGCCGCGGATTCCAGATCGATCCGAAGGACTGGCGCATTCACCAGGTGTTTGCCTTGAACTACGTCGTCCTGGAAATCGCGGAGGGTGCGCTCCAGGAACTACAGGTAGCGATTCAACTCAACCCGCGGAATGCGGAACTCCACTACCAGTTGGCGCGCTTCTTCTACTCACAGAACCGCGTTACGGAGTCGGTGGAGGCCTCGGAGAAGGCGCTCGCGCTCGAACCGGATTATGCCGATGTTTACACGAACCTCGGTCTGTGCCATGAGTCGCTCGGCGAAGAATCCAAGGCGCTCCTCAACTACGAAAAGGCCGTCGAGATCACTCGCCGGTTGCAGCGCCCCGATGAGTGGCCATTTCTGAACCACGCCTCCTTTCTGATCAAGCGGGGAGAGACCGAGCGGAGCCTGGCTCTGCTGGCAGACGGTCTTGCACGGAATCCGAACTCCGGGAGGGCCTATTACCTGCGCGGTAAAGCGCTCCGGAAGTTGGAGCGCCTCGCTGAAGCCAAGCGAGACCTTGAGCGCTCGATCGCGCTAGATCCCAAAGACCCCACTCCATTTTACGAACTTGGATTTCTGTTGCGAACGTTGGGCGATTCGGCCGGATCTAAACGCATGTTTGAAAACTTCCAGACGCTATCGAAGCGGCCCCCAGCCAGACAACCCTGACCATGAATGCCGGGGACGTGCGCATTTTTCCGGTGTGGGCAGCAGCGGCGGGATTCCAGATCGCGGTTGTCAATGGCGATTCCGAATCCTGGAGCCGTCGGCAGGCAGTTGGCGAACGAAGGCCCGCACTACTTCCCGATTAGGCGATCGATTCGAAGGCGTGAGCCGGTTGACGCGGCTTGCGGCCTCATCTCACTCACTCTCCGAACGAGAGGTCTTCCGCGCATTGCATTGCAGGACAACCGGAAGAAACTCATCCGCAACTTGTTGCCCGTCCGCCGGCGCCTTCGGGCTTTCGTATTGACGCGCCGCGTTGGCTGTCGTTTCCGCGTGCTTTGGGCTCGAGCCAGGGACCTTCCAGCATCTTCACAACAGTGGAGTAACATCGAGCATCCCCTCATGATCATGCGAGCCTTGACATTCGTCAGCGGAATGGAAAAAATAGGCGGCAATGGACCTGCGAAACTATCTGTTCAGCATCCTGATTTCGTTAAGCTGCGGGGTTTTGGGCCTTTTCGGTGTCTACAAACTCTTCGACTGGCTTACACCCAATACTCTTCACTTAACAAGCTTTCTGTGATATTCTATTCTAGAGCACAGCCTCTCGTGGAGGTGACTCATGAACATCAAGTCGGTGGAATCAGCCACGTTGGCGGCGATAGA
>SXGS01654225.1_pt1 | contig 27088 bp, 21 predicted proteins | sample 3174681 | NCBI WGS metagenome assembly SXGS01 (sample SAMN11356861, study PRJNA531348) | freshwater metagenome | isolation source: freshwater sample F1-80 | place: China: Fuxian Lake, Yuxi | collected 2017-12-25 | reverse complement strand
GCGGCTTGAGCTTTGGTGGTGTTGGCGTATTACTCCCTCTCCCCTTGGGCGTGGGCGGGGGTGTGGGAACCATTTGGCAGACAGCGAACCAACTGCCAGTTGAATCCCTCATCCGGCCTTCGGCCACCTTCTCCCAAGGGGAGAAGGACGGGCTCGTCGTCGATCCTCCACACGAAATCAAAACGACCACTTGCCATCTCGCCACACGACGATTACTGTACTGGCCATCTAGTACAGGAGGCGCGGCATGTTTCTCCGCATTGATCCGGACAACGGCTTGGCGATTTACGACCAAGTCGTGCGGCAAGTGAAATTTGCCATCGCGAGCGAGGCTCTCAAATCAGGGGATCTGGTTCCCTCCGTCCGCGAGTTGGCTCGCGAATTGGCCATCAACCCGAACACGGTGTCGCGAGCGTATCTGCAACTCCAGCACGATGGTGTGCTCGAAACCGTGCGCGGTCTCGGTCTGTCGGTGGCCACTGGGGCAGCCAAACGCTGCCGAACCGAAGGAGCGAGCCTGATTCGCGAACGGCTCGCGCAAGTCTTCGACGAGGCCCGGCTCAGTCATCTGGACCCCGATGAACTTCGCAAGATGGTCAGTACCGAACTGGAGTCGGCACTGAAACGGAAGGATTGAACGTGGGGCAGGTTCTCAACCTGCCCGCCCCTTGGCAGGTTGAAAACCTGCCTCACGAAAGGTCACCACATGGAACCGATCATTCAACTCAGCGGCGTCACGAAACGTTTCGGCCGGGAGATCGCACTCGACGAAGTTTCCTTCGAGGTGCCGCGCGGAGTCGTCTTCGCGTTGCTTGGCGAAAACGGAGCGGGGAAGACCACCTCCATCCGCTGCATGTTGGGGCTGGCCGAACCGGACGCGGGCGACATCAAAGTTCTCGGCCTCGATAGCCGGCGCGAGCATTTGAAGATTCGGCAAGCGGTCGGCTACATGCCGGATCGGCCGACGCTGTACGACTGGATGACGATCGCTGAGCTCGGCTGGTTTACCGCCGGCTTCTACGGCGGTCAGTTCCTATCGCGCTTCGAGCAACTCGCACGGCAATACGAACTGCCGCTCGATCGGCCACTGAAGGCGTTGTCGAAAGGGATGCTGGCCAAGGCCGCGCTCGCACTGGCATTGGCTCACGATCCGGAGTTGCTAATCCTCGACGAGCCGACCTCCGGCCTCGATCCGCTCGTGAGGCGTGAGTTTTTGGAGCAGATGGTCGATCGAGCCGCTGCTGGCAAGACCGTCTTCCTCTCCAGCCATCAAATTGCCGAAGTCGAACGAGTCGCCGACATGGTCGCGATCCTGCGCGGCGGCAAACTGGTTGTGGTCGAAAAGCTCGAAGTCCTCAAAGATCAAATCCGCGAGCTGACCTTCACGCTGGCCGACGACCTTCCCGAACCGCCTCGTGTCCCCGGCGAAGTCCTCCGCCAACAACGCCGCGCCCGACAATGGCAACTGCACGCTCGGCATCTGTCCGACAGCGACATCGCCGCCGTCCGAGCCACTTTTGGAATCGTCGAGTTGGAGGTCCGCCGGCCAAGCCTCGAAGAGGTTTACGTCGCCTTCATGCGTGGCAACACGACGACTGCTGCCGTGACCCCGAACACCGAGGTGCCCGCATGAACGCCGCGATTCTTCAACGTCTGATTTGGAAAGAATATCGCTTCCTGCGTTCGTTCTGGCTGTCGACGCTGCTGCTCGCAGTCGGTACGTGTGTCGGTGCTTGTTGGCTGGGGAAGTGGTTCACTCACCGAATGCCAATCGGCGAAGATTTCTTTTTTATTGCCACCGTCGCCGGTTGCCTGTATTCGTTGGGCGTGGGCAGCATGTCGTTCGCGACAGAACACGAGTTATCGACCGTTGAGTTCCTCCGTCGGCTGCCTCTGAACGCGAAGCATCTCTTGGTCTCAAAAGTCGCCGCGGCAGTGCTCAGCCTGGTTGGGCTGAAATTGGTGCTGTGGTTTGTGGCCAGTCTGTTTTGGATGGTTACGCAGAGTCCGGTCAACGTGCAATCGGTGTGGATCATTTGGTCGCGAGGCTTGCTGGTTGAGTTGGAGTTCTTCGCGTGGGGAGCCGTTTGTTCGTTGCTGTCTCGACAGCCGCTGCTGACGATCACGTTGAGCGTGGGACTGCATTCCCTGCTGGTTCACATCTTGTTGCCGAATCTGCTGCGGCACGCTGAGTTTTGGGGCATTCTGCGCGGCTATGAACGGGGCATGCTGGGCCGAGCGATGTTCGCCGTGCTGCTGCTGGCAACGCTGACAGTGCTCTCGAACAAATGGCTTCAGTCTGCCGAGCCGCTGTCGCTCGCCCCAGCTTGGTGGAAGCGATTTTCGGTTCGACCGCGCGTGAATCAGAACCGCTGGCTCACGAGGAAATCCTCGGCCACGCTGATCGGCCAGCTCGTTCGTTTGAGTTGGCTGCAATGGCGGCAATCGCGAGGTCTGTGGGCGGCCTTGGGAATCCCATTCGTTCTGGCTTGCGTCTGGAAATGGACTCATCTCCTAAGGAATGATGATCTCAGCGCGCTGCTCGTGACCTCGACCGGCCTGTTGTGTGTTGGCTTGGGTGTGAGCGTCTTTCACGGAGAACAAGTCCGCAATCGCTTTCGCTTCTTTGCAGAGCGGGGCATCAACCCGGCACGAGTCTGGTGGGGACACCTGCTGTTGCCGCTGGCCGTTGCCGTCACCGGATATTTGTTGGTTCTCGTCCCCGAAATGCTCCCACGGCTTCCGTTCGGGGAACAGCCGCGAGTCTTTGAGCGTTACGTCCAGCCTGTGCTGCTTTCGACGATCACAGGTTTCGCCACCGCTCAGTTGATGGGACTTTTGTTGCGCAACGCACTCGTGGCCGGCGCAGCCACACTGGCCGCGTTGATCATCCAAGGGGTTTGGTTCGGCATTGTGTTAGGCTGGAGCTTTCTCAACGTTGAGACGCAACTGGTCATCGGTTGTCTGGGATTCGTTCCTTTGCCACTGAGTTTTCTCTGGATCAGCCGGTGGTACGCGAGTCACTGGATTCTGGAACGGCAGAGCCGAGCTGTTCGTGTCCGGCTGTGTGCGTGGTTCCTCGTGCCGTGGCTGCTGGCCAGTTTTGGGATGATCGCATTTCGTATCTGGGAAATTCCCGGCATCGGTGTAGAGCCACCGACTCGCGAAGAACTGTTGACTCTCAACGACGACGAGCGTCAAACCGCAGCGATGTATCAAGCCGTGTGCGATGCAATCGATCCACCAGGTTCGGATGCCGTGACGACGAATCATTTGCAAGATTCTGGTGGCGATCCCATTCAGGAATTGCATAATCAGATCGCCGCACGGGATCTCGCGATCGAGAAACGATTGCTTGAATCTGCCAAGCTGATTGAAGACTTGATGACCGCGTCGCGCCGGCCCACGGGGGCGATTGCCGGAGATCCCACTCAGCAACGGCGAACCGTCGATTTGTTGTTCCGAGCGATCGTCGCGGCGGAGCGTCAAGCCGGCGACGCGAAGGATTGGCCTCGCTCTTTGGAGTTGTGTTCGACGGCCATGCGAGTTCTGGATCACTGGCGACACAGCGGAAGTTGCGCCGATAGCATGTCGAGTCGTGATTATGAGCGGCGTGTGTTGGACCTTCTGAGGCAGCGGCTGGCAACAGTCACGCTCACGGCTGACCAATATCGCAGCGTGGCTCGTCAAGTCGCGTCTTGGGACCAGTCGTTCTTCACCTCCACATTCCCTCGCAATTGTGGTTGGAGCTACCGTGAAGCCATCGACCGCCTGCGTAGCGGTTGGCTGCCCGACGAATCTTCTGGATGGGAAGCGCGAAGAGTCATCAACGAGTCTTGGTTCCGGCAATGGTTGCCCGGTGAAACAACTCGTGCTGACCGGCTGTTGCGGCTCGAATATGCAATCGCGCGAACCGATCCCTGGCGTGATCAGAGCCAAGTGATTGGTGGCCAATCAGTCGTCGCACGGATGAATCAAGTGACAGTGCTGCGCTGGAAAACTCCCATCGTGCCAGCGCTGATCGGTAACGTTGCCGCGCATGGGGAATGGCCAGCAACAACGCAAGCATTAGTGATCGCTCCCATTCCCGCTCGGAATCTCATTCTGCGAACGTGGCTGGAATTGCAGGCCCAGAAGATCGAACTCGGCGAGTGGCCTGCATCGTTCGACAGCTTGGAGACAGAAGACAGGTATGGCGAATTGATCGAATACCGGCCTCAAGGAATTTTGGGAAAGAAGGCTTCACGACCGCTTGTGGTACAAGGACTGATTGCAGAGCAGCTCGTCCTCCAAGGTGATGAGCCTTGCTTGGTCTACTTCCGCACTGCCAAAACTCGAATGCCGCTGCCGGACGCTCTGATCGCGGCTGAAGCAGAAATTGATCGCGAGCAAGCTGCGGAATCTGGCGGCATGATGGGCGGCGGAATGTACAGTGCAGCGTGGAATGATCGTGACCGCAAAGCGCTCAGCTTGATTGTGGAGCTGCTCGACCCGCCAGCGAAGCCGCAGTGAACGGAGCCGTCATCGCTCCGCGTGGTGAGCCGAGCGGTTCACAACCAACGACAAACGAAAAACTCTTTGCGGCCAGTCCACGGTAAGCTCACAAAACGCGAATGCCGCAGTGAGTTCAATCACTGCGGCATTCGCTATCCATTGGAAATCACTCCAATCGCGTTGCCGATCAGATCTTCTTTGGAATTCGCATGGCGTAGAACGAACGCCAGACGAAGACCAGCGAGATGGCCAACATCACGACGCCGATGAACGGCGTGTAGTTGGTCGTATTGTTGGCGTCTGCGGCGTGCTTGAATTCCAACGCGATCTCCACCGCCAGCAACCCGAACAGGGTCGAGAACTTGATGATCGGGTTGAGCGCGACCGAGGTCGTGTCCTTGAACGGATCGCCGACTGTGTCGCCGACGACGGTCGCTTCGTGCAGGGGCGTTCCTTTTTCTTTCAGATCGACTTCGACGTACTTCTTGGCGTTGTCCCACGAGCCGCCGGCGTTGGCCATGAAGATCGCCTGGAACAGACCGAACACCGCGATCGAAATCAGGTATGCCACGAAGAAGTTCGGATCGAAGAACGCGAACGCCAGCGTCATCGTCATCAGCGCGATGAAGATGTTCCACATGCCCGATTGAGCGTACTCGGTGCAGATGCGGACGACGGTGATCGAGTCGTTGATGTCGGCCTCTTTCTTGGTGAGGTCCATATTCTTCTTGATGAATTCGACCGCTCGGTATGCGCCAGTGGTCACGGCTTGCATCGACGCGCCGGAGAACCAGTAAATCACCGCACCACCGCAGATGAAGCCCAGCAGCACGGGTGCGTCGGTCAGGCTCAGGTGCAGCAGACCAGCTTTCTCAAGCAGCAGGATGATCGAGAAAATCATCGTCGTCGCACCGACCACAGCCGTACCGATCAGTACCGGTTTCGCCGTCGCTTTGAACGTATTGCCGGCCGAATCGTTCGATTCCAAGAAATGCTTGCCAAGTTCAAAGTTGGGATCGAAACCGAAATCACGCTTGATCTCTTCTTTGATGCCGGGGATGTGCTCGGTCTGAGCGAGTTCAAACACCGACTGAGCGTTGTCCGTCACCGGCCCGTAACTATCGACGGCGATCGTCACCGGGCCCATGCACAGGAAGCCGAACGCGACCAGACCGAAGGCGAAGACCGAGGCATGTGCCGGATCACCCATGACAGCTCCCAGACCCAACATGCTGATGAAGTACGCGCCGGTCATCAGACCCGCCATCAACATGCCAGTCCAAAACGCGCTGAAGTTGCCGGCGACCAGACCGGAGAGAATCGTCAGGGAGGAACCCCCTTCACGGGACGCGGTCACGATCTCATGGACGTGCTTGGAATGCGAACTGGTGAAGACCTTCGTGAATTCGGGGACCAGCACGGCCGCCAACGTTCCGAAACTGATGATGCTGGCAAGCTGCCACCACAAGCCTTCCAGAACTTCACCGCCGACCTCGAGGTCGCGGATCAGCATCCAGCTCATTCCGAACGAAGTTGTGATGCACAGGATCGCGGCAATCCAAATCAGGCGAGTCAGCGGTTGCTCAAAATCGAATTCTTTGAGCCCCTTGTACTGCGATTCGGAAATCTTCTGGTTGATGAAGTACGAGGCTCCGGACATGAAGTCCATCAGGAACCGCATCGCGAAAATCCAGACGATCAGTTTCGCCTGAATCTCGATGCTCGGCACAGCCAGCGTGATGAACGAAATCAGGGCTACGCCGGTCACGCCGTAGGTTTCAAAGCCGTCGGCCGTCGGGCCGACCGAGTCGCCCGCGTTGTCGCCGGTGCAGTCGGCGATCACGCCAGGATTACGCGGATCGTCTTCCTTCACGTTGAAGACGATCTTCATCAGGTCCGAGCCGATGTCGGCGATATTCGTGAAGATGCCTCCAGCGATGCGCAAAGCCGACGCGCCCAGCGATTCGCCGATAGCGAAGCCGAGGAAGCAGATGCCGACCACCTGACGGGGCACGAACAAGAGGATGACCACCATCATCACCAGCTCGAGCGAGATCAAGAACAAGCCAATCGACATGCCCGCGCGGAGCGGGATGTTGACCACATCCCACGGGACGCCGCGCAGAGCGGCGAAAGCCGTGCGGCAGTTAGCGTAGGTGTTGACGCGGATGCCGTAGTACGCGACGCAGTACGAGCCACCCATGCCGACGACGGCAAAGAACAACACCATCAGCACTTTTTGAATCGGAGCAATTGGTTCCGGTGCGGCGATCTCCGTGATCTTGGCAATATTCGCCGTCCATTGTTCGGGAGTCACGGCCGACTGGAGCTTTGCGAGGTACTCGACTTTGTTGGCGGACTTCTGGCCTTTCAATGCTTCCAGCGACTTGAGGACATCATCTGGAACTTTCTCCAAGCGCAATTCTTGAACGGTACGATCCGTCATTTCCATCTCGCCCGAGTGGCCGAAGCCCATCAGGTAATACGAGATCGCTGCTGCGATGAGCACGAACAGCAGCAGCAAAAACTTTCCCTGCTGGATGAGGTACGTCTTGCATGTCTGAAAAATGATCTCGGCGACGTTGAGCATCGAGACGTGTGCGGGCAGCTTGTGAATCTGCATTCGCAGGTAAATACTGATTCCCAGCGTGAAACAGATGACGAACGACCCGCCGAAGAGCAGATTAAACGCACTAATGCCGCCCAAAGTGTCGAATGTTCCCGCTCGCAAATTCGGGATTGCCAAATCCGCTTCGCTCGCGGGAGCCACGGAGGCGGTCAGTAGCAGGACCGCGATGGCCCAGAGGACCGGTTTCAAATTCTTCAGTGCGGCAGCCACCGTGGCCAGCATCGCGACGCCAGTTCGCTTCATGGTTCCCTCGCTCCTTGAAGGCCGATTCTGTGATCAAATTCCTGCAAACATCTGCGGAGCACGCTCCGTGGACTGGATGAATTTCGCTCGTGTGCCGGTGCGATCGACCGCTTCATCACCATCACCAGTGAAACTCAGACTGTTAAACGGCCGGGGATAATAGGGGGGAGATTTCCGGTGAGCAACAAAGTTTGATGGGTAGTTTCGAGACGGTCTCGAATCGGATTTTCATGCCTTGCGAATGAAGTGGGCCGCGTAGCTGCGGACTTGTTTGCCGTTGAGGACATGCACGATGCGGAGTTGCTGGATCGTCTCCTGGCTGAAGCGGCCGAGCGGGACGTGGATCAGTTTCTTGCCGTGCTTCTTGGCGAGCCTTCGCCAACCAGGACCGGGAGGCGATTCGCTGAGCACCGCAATGTGCCTGCACTGGCTGTAGACGCAAGCGGCAGCGAGCAGTCGTTCCTCCATCGTGTCGCTGAAGTCGAAACGTGGGTCGGACCAGACCTCCGAGATCGGTCGCGGTGGGAACAGGAACATCGCACCGCCGTAGCTCGCGGCTCCGATGCCGGGACCGACCATCTCGCGGCCGAAGTCGGTTGCGAAGAGCGCCAGCGTTGATTCGTCGTGATGCTCGGCCATCCAAGTGATCCGCCACGGATAGTCGCGTGGGTCGGCGGGGGAATCGAAAAACATCAGCACGCAATCGAGAGTCCCGCGCGTCGGCGGGCAGACCTTCACGTACAACTCGCCGGTGTGAAAGTTCCGCAGCGTCTCGCGGATGTCGAGTCCGTCCTTCAGGCTGGTCGAAAACTTCTCGCTGCGGGCAAGGTCGGCACCCAGCATCGCCAACGCGGCCTCTTTGACGTGCGTGCGAAACTTCTCGATCGCGACATCCTCTTCCGGCCACGAGCACTGATGAAACGGATTCCAGCGCTGCCGCCACTGATCCTGATCGATCTTCGGAGCCTTGGGCTTCAGCTCCAGTGATCGCCAGACGATTGCCTGTCCCGGCAAACGGCTTTTCATCCGCACGACATCACCATCCGGAAGCTGCGCAACACCGTTGGTCATGCGCAAAGTCGGAGTTCCGCCTTCAGGCGGCATTTTGATTTCCTCGTTGGCCTCGTCTGCCTGAAGGCGGGACTCCAACAAGTACTCGCGCGCTACCTCGGCCAGCGTGATCGCGAACTGATCGCCGGCGATTTGCTTCGCGGCCAGGATCAACGAATACAAATCAGGAGTCATCCGGCATTCGATCAGACACAGGTTGCGGACATAATGCAGAAACGTCCGCAATGTTTTCGGGGTGATTTTGCGAGCCCGTGACTTCAGCTCGCGGCGGTAGCGGTCGCGAGTCGCCAGCAGCAGCGCCTTCACGCCGTCGATCGACAAGTTCTCGTCGTCGTCCAGCGACAGTCGAGCTTGTTCGTACAAGCCGGTAATGAACGGCAACTCGCCGAGCCAAAACAGATGCGTGAGCGGATCGTTGGCGTAGGTCTCTGTCGGCTCGACGTCATCGTTCTCGGCGAGATCTTCGCGTCGGTCGTGAAAGGCATCTTTCACCCAGGGCCAGTCCATCATCGAACAAACGAAGAGAATCCGCTCATGCCGCCGTTCGAGTTCGCGCAGCCGATTCGCCATCCAGACGACACGTGCCTCTGGCTGACCTTCCGGAATGCGTGGCACCGTCGGCATCAGTCCCGCTGCAAAACGGTCAATCGACACTTGCTTGACCGGATACGGATCGGGATAGAACGCCGCGAGACTGACGAAGTTGGACGTTTCGACGTCGATGAACGCTCGCGGCATCCGTTCTTGCAGAGCGATCCGCAACGCGGCAATCACCGGCTGACACGGATCAATCGGGACGTAACTGCACGCTCTCATTTCGTCTTGGCGACCCGACTGCGAAGCGAACACATCGGCTGCCAATTCACCGTCACTTTCGCCTTCGTCTGGCTGCCAATTCTCAAACAAGGACGGCTCCGGCTGCACGACCAGCGACAAGTGCGGCAAGTCGCCGACTGCCTCTTCGACCCGTTCCTGAAAGGACGGCGGCAGCGGCACGGCCAGACAATCGAACTCCTGGGCCAGCATCACGCGGCGAACTTCAATGGCGAAATCCCCGCTGCCGTGAATCACCGGCAACACCCAAACACGGTCACTGAGTTGCAAGAAGTTCGAGAGCATTCGATCGTTGGATCTGGTCAAGGAGACGATTGTCGCAATCGTTGGCACTGTATCGTTCGCTGTTTGAGTTCGCCGCGCCATGGAACCGCGGGATCGCGATAACACGAAAGAGCGAAATCAGGAAAATGTAAGGATTTCGAAGTTTCGCACTTTCGAGCTTTCGCGATGAGAACCGCAGCTCATCCTTGTGACTCTGTGGTGAGTCAACGAAGTTAGTGTCGTATCAATCCCGGTTCGACCAACCAATTCTCGTCTTCGAAATTCTCGCCATGTATCTGCCAAAATCCTTTGAAGTGACCGACCCGGACAAGCTGGCCGAAGTCATGCACTGCTTCAGTTTCGCGACGCTGATCACGACGACCGAGCGCGTGCCGTTCGCGACGCACTTGCCGGTCTTGCATCGGTGTCAGCCCGGAACAGCGGGAGTTCTTGTCGGCCACGTCGCGCGGGCGAATCCGCAATGGCAACAATTCACGAACCAGACTGAATCGCTGGCGATTTTTTCCGGGCCGCATGCCTATGTCTCACCGTCGTGGTACGCGACCGAGTTGGCGGTCCCGACGTGGAATTACATCGCCGTGCATGCCTACGGTGTTCCTCGCGTCATCGAGGACGAGGCGTGGCTGGAGGTTCTGCTCGATGAGATGGTCCAGCGTTACGAATCGAACCGGCCACAGCCGTGGCCGAATCAGTTACCGGATGACTTTCGCCGCAACCTTTTGAAAAGCATCGTCGGGTTCGAGATGCCGATCTCGCGAATCGAAGGCAAGTTCAAGCTCAGCCAAAACCGGTCGGAACAGGATCGCACCAACGTCGTCCGCGAATTGAGCAGCTCAACGAATCCCAATGCTCAGGCAGTTGCCGATTGGATGCGAACCGAAAAAATCCTCCACCGCACTTGAAGGAAAACGAAAGCGCTCGCAACACCGCCTCGCCGTGCCAGCGGTGATGTTGCGAGCGGCTTAATCGCCCAAAAACTCTGCGGAGAATTAGCGGCCGAAGAATGTCTGACGGAGCCAAGCATTCTTGCGTTGTTCCATTTCCCACATCCCCTGGAACAAGTTCGGGCGTTGCTCCTGGTAGTAGTATTGTTGCTGTTGCGGCTGAGCGTATTGGACTTGCTGCTGCGAGTAGTCCGCGCGGCCATCATCCCAAGCCATAAACAGGAACTGCCGTTCGCGAGCGCTCGCCGAACCCGACATGGCGGCCACTCCGGCCAACGCGATCAAACCCAAAACCAACTTGCGCATACGATCCCTTTCGTGTAGTGCGGCGAACTCGCCGACTTGTTGTGCGGCGGACTCGCCGATGTGCCGGAGCCTCCAAAGAAGGAACTCCAAAAAAACGTCGGTGCGACCCAATCGCTCTTCGACGACTCTCGGTGATCGGCAAACTTTGCCGGTCGGCCGAACCGGCAAATGTTGCCGGTCAGCGAAACTCGCCGCGTGACTGGTGAGCGTGACGGTTGCAACGGTCGTGCGAGCAACCGTCGTTCGCCGCCAGTTACCGCCGACCAACCGCTGCAATCGGGACGGGCGGCGTGATGCCAAAATGCCACAACCCCGCAAAGGCTTCCCCACCCGGAAGCCGTTTGCCTTTCGGGATTCATGGCGCATTTTCCCTCAGCTTCGTGCGCGGAGTCTTCGCGGACTCGGTGTGCCGCGAGCGGTGTTGTGCGGAGCGGACAGTGTTCTCCACGAGGGTGATGACATGGATCAGTCGAGTGGTTCGGGAAGTCGCGTGACGAGTTCGGGCTGGTTCCGATCCGTCAGCACCAGCATTCGCAGCAAGTTGCTGTTGGGAATGTTTGTGGTCGCCGTGATTCCGCTGCTGGTGTTGGGTGCCGCGGTGTACTTCAGCGCCGAGCAAGCGGTGATGGCGAAGTCCGTCGCTCAGTTGGAGGCGGTTCGCTCGATCAAGGCGGCGCAGTTGCAGCAGCATTTCGAGTCGTTGGAAGCACAGATCGCCACGTTCGCCGAGAACCGCATGGTGGTCGAAGCAATGCGGGACTTTCGTGTCTCGTTCCGCACAGCAATCGAGGAGTCTGAAATCACCTCGGAGGAATTGGAGAGTCTCCGCAGGCAACTCCACGCTTACTACTCCAATGAATTCCATGACGAGTACCGCCAGCACAATCCCGACAAGTCGCTCGACGTCGGCGGTTTGTTCGATGCCTTGGACGACGAGTCGGTCTATTTGCAGTACGAATATGTGCGAAGCAATCCGAACCCGCTGGGCCGCAAGCAGCAATTGGACCGCGCCGGCGACCGCTCGACCTACAGTGATCACCACGCCAAATATCATCCGGTAATCCGCAGCTTCCAGGAGAAGTTCGGGCTGCACGACGTCGTGCTGGCGGACCTCGAAACGGGCGATGTCGTCTACTCGTGCCTCAAGGAGCTGGCGTTCACGACGTCTCTGAAAGACGGACCGCACGCGAAGAGCAACTTGGGCCGAGCGTTCGCGAAGGCCACAGCGGCCGACTCGCCGGAGTTCGTCGCGTTTGCGGACTACGAGCCGTTTGCTCCGTCCTGTGACCAGGCAGCGATGTTTCTGGCAGCGCCGATTTTCGACGAAGGCAAAAAGGTCGGCGTCGTCGCGTTCCAGGTGACGATCGACCGAGTCTCAACGATCTTGGGGGAGCGGACTGGCCTCGGTCAAACGGGAGAGACTTTTGCGGTCGGCGAGGACAAGTTGTTCCGCAATGACTCACGATTCGTCAGCGATTTGAAAGCCAACGGTCGGATCAAGGGGAAATCGACGATCCTCAACCCCGAAGTCAACTTGGACACCGAAGCCGTTTCCAGAGCGCTCGCCGGCAAATCGGCGACGAAACAGTCTGTGGACTATCGCGGTCGCGAGGTGCTCAACTCGTGGCAACCGATCACCATCCATGCTGGCAGCGACGTCGACACGGCCGTCACGTGGGGACTGATCTCCAAGATCGACCTCGCCGAAGTGCGTGAGCCGATCGAGCGGATGCATTTCACGATGCTGACGATCGCGTTGATCGCGACCATCGTGGTGCTCATTGCTGGATACCTGCTGGCCAGCAATCTCACGCGGCAGACCGACGCGATCACGAACATGCTCGGACAGATCGGCATCGGCAACTTCGAGGCGCGAGCGGCAGTCCTCTCAGATGACGAACTTGGCACGGTCGCGATGTCGTTGAATGCGATGTGCGACAACACGCTTTCGCTGATTCAGACGCGCGACGAGCGTGACCAGATTCAGTTCGCGGTGCAGCGACTGAAAGAAGAAGTGGCGATCATTGCCAGCGGCGATCTGACGCAAGAGGCCGAAGTCACCGACGATCTGACCGGCGGCATCGCCGAGTCGATCAATCACATGATCGACCAGTTGCGGACAATCATCGGCAACATTCACGAGGCGGCGACGCAGGTGACGACCTCGGCCGGTGACATCCAGAAGACGACCGTCGAAGTCAGCAGTGGCACCGAGCAACAGTCGTCGCAGATCGTCGAGACTTCTTCATCCATCGAGGAGATGGCTCGGTCGATTCAGCAGGTTTCACAGAACACCGAACGCTCTGCCAACGTCGCCATCAAAGCTCGCGAGAATGCGGTACAAGGGACACACGCGGTTCGCAACACGATCCAAGGGATGGAGCGGATTCGCGATCAAGTGCAGGACAATGCCAAACGCATCAAGCGACTGGGCGAGACCTCTCAGGAAGTCGGCGAGATCGTGCAGCTCATCGGCGACATCGCCGACCGCACGAGCATCCTGGCTCTCAACGCGTCGATCCAAGCCGCGATGGCGGGGGACGCAGGCAAGGGTTTCGCCGTGGTGGCCGAGGAGGTCGAACGGCTCGCCGAACGAGCCAATCAATCGACCAAGCAGATCGAATCGCTGATCAAGGCGATCCAAGGCCAAACGTCGGAAGCGATCACCGCGATGGAAGAATGCACGCAGGAAGTGGTCAGCGGATCGAAGCTGGCGACAGAGGCCGGGCAGGCGCTCGACGAGATCGACATCGTGTCGAAAGACCTGGCGGAATTGATGCAGTCGATGACGCAAGCGACTCGGCAACAGGCCGCTGGGGCGGAAGTGCTGACGAGGTCGATGAACGACATCTCTCATGTCACGCAGCAAACCGCGTTGGAAACGAAGCAAGCGTCCGTGTCGGTCGGCAATCTCGCCGAGTTGGCCGACGCGTTGCAGCAGTCGGTCTCCGCGTTCCGTCTACCGCGTACGAAGCCCCGATCCGCATCGATTTTCGACCACCAAGAAGTGGTCTCCACCAGTCCGATGGGTTCGCTGATCTTGAAGGCCTTGAAATAGGTCAGTCCTTCCAGGCTGACAAAGTCACTCATCACAATTTCGATACCTTTCGGGTCAGCCTGAAAAGGCTGACATACTCATGAGCCGCGAAGCGATCGAAAGTTTCGTCGATGAGATCCGCGACGATCTGCCGCGGATGCGTCGCGCCTTTGCGATCATCCATGCTTGGCCGGACGATCACGACGCGCTGCTCGAAGCCCGTCGGATGACGCACTCGATCAAAGGCACCGCCGCGTTGGTTGGCGTCCACACGCTCAGCGACATCGCGGAACGACAAGAGAATTTGTTGAAGCAGCTCGTGTCGGGTCACCGCGCGATGGACGATGGGCTCCGCGACACGCTGGAGCAAATGGCCGACACCATCGAGTCGTACGCCGCCGGATTGTTGGCGGGGACCGTTCCGGAACAACGGCTGCTTGCGACCGCGACGAATCTCTTCAACCGCCATCTGACGGACGAGTTGATTTCGCCGGATGCGTTCAATTCCGAACCGTCTGCCGAATACGGTGAGGACTTCCGTGTCGTCGTGTTCGGGCATCTGCGAGAGATGGCGGAAAAACTCGACATGTACCGCCGTGATCTCACTCGCTGGGATTTGTTGACGGACGTCAGTCGCTTGGCGCAGTCGCTGCGAGAGGACGTCGAAGTCGCTGGCTGGCTGGACTTCTCGAAGTTGACGCAGCGCGCCGCAGAGTTGTTGCAGCGGATGCTCGACCGCAGCGTGCCTCCCACGGAAGGCGCGGCAGATTGTCTGCAAGCCTGCGTCGATGCGCTCGAACAACGACTTGACCAGGACTTCGACGAAGCGATCCTGCGACAGCTTCATGACCGGATCGATGAACTGAGCAACGCTGGCCAGCCAAAGTGCATGGATGAGAACTCCGATTCCTGTAGCCCAGGCCCTTGTGGCCTGGAGGATTCGTTCCCGCAGAGGAATCAACCGACCCACAAGGGGTCGGGCTACAGTGAGGCGGATTCCATCGAACTCGATGATCGCAGCGAACTCTCCGAAGAGATGCTCACGGTCTTCACCGAAGAGGCCGAGGATCATCTGCGATTGATCTACTCGGCGTTCGCTGAGTTGGCGGCGAACGCCGGACAAATGAGCGCGATTCAGGACGTGCGCCGCTCTGCGCACACGATCAAAGGAGCGGCCGGCTCCGTGGGATTGCGGTTGGTCTCAAAGTTGTCACACCGCATGGAGGATTTGCTAGAGGTCTTGTTCACCGCGCAGCAGCCGGTCGTCGCCAGCACACTCGCGTTGTTGTACGACACGGCCGACGCCTTGCAGGATTTGGTTCGCGGCAACTTCGCAATTGAAGGCATGCAGGTCACGGTTGCGCAGCTTTTCGACAGCTACGACGCGCTGCTGGAGAGTTCCGAGTTCCGAGTTCCGAGTTCCGAGGAGTCCGGCCGAGAGCCGATTGCCGAAAGCCGACCACAGTTATCCTTTTCTCCGATCGAGGTCACGGAGATCGCCGATCAACCTTGCTCCGTAACCGCACCGGCCAACGAACTCGTCGTGCAAGATGTCTTGCCGATGCTGCCTGCGTGGGGTCGATGTTCCGAGCCGTTCATGGCGCTGCCCGCTCAGAACGCTGAGACGCCAACTCAACGGGATGGGCCGAAAAAGCACGGAGACACGCTGCGAGTGCCGCTGTCGCGAATTGACTCGCTGGTGCGAGAAGTCGGCGAGTTGATGATGAACCGGACTTCGTTCGAACAACGGATGTCCGACTTCGCGCGGTGTTTGGAAGAGTTGCAGCGTGGGGTCGTGCGAATGCGAAACGTGTCCCACGATCTCGACACGAGGTACGGCGTCGGTGCGCTGGGTGGACGCCAGCGGCTGTGGGGCGATGGAGCTTCGTTGTTGCCTGGTGGCCGACGATTACCCGGCGAATCGAACGACGAATTCGATGCGCTCGAGCTCGATCGGTACACCGAGTTTCACTTGTTGTCGCGATCTCTGGCCGAGACGACGACCGACATCGGCACCGTCGGCCAAGAGCTGCGAAGTCTCAAGGCGGACTTCGATCAGTTGCTCAGCCGGCAAGGTCGGTTGTCTCGCGACACACAGGACCGGCTGATGCGAATTCGGTTGTTGGCGCTGGCAACTCTGGCCGACAAGCTGCATCGGACTGTGCGAGTCGTCGCCGCTCAGCAACACAAAGAGGTCGAGTTGCTGATTCAGGGTGGTGAAACCGAAATCGACAAGTTGGTACTGGAAGAACTGGCCGATCCACTGATGCACCTCTTGCGAAACGCGGTCGATCACGGGTTGGAAGATGCCGCGAGTCGACAAGCAGCGGGCAAACCGGAACGAGCGACGATCCGAGTGCTGGCGTTTCAGCAGGGAACGCAAGTCATGATCCGCGTCTCCGACGACGGACGGGGCTTGAACTTCGACGCGATCCGAGAAACGGCGGTCCGGCACGGCTTGGTCACAGCCAGCGAGGCGGCGAACCGTAGCGCCGAGGAATTGTCGACGTTCATCTTTTTGCCCGGCTTCAGCACGGCCCGTGAGATCACGGAAGTCTCCGGCCGAGGGGTCGGCATGGACATCGTCCGGGACAAAGTCCAAAAACTGAAAGGGACAATTCGCGTCGATTCGCAGGCGGGGCAGGGAACGACGTTCACAATTCGTCTGCCGATGACGCTGGCGGTCACTCGCGCGATGCTGCTGCACGCTTCCAACGAGACGTTTGCGATGCCGATGCAGTCGGTCGTGCAAATTTTGCGGTTGGAGCGCGCGTCGATTGATCTGCTGGGGCCGTCGCCAGTCATCCGTTTGGGAGAAGAGACGTTGCCGTTCGTGTACCTCTCGGAACGGTTGGGACTGCGGCAACCTGCCGACAAGACTTCACCAACGATGCCGGTGCTCGTGCTGGCGGACGGGGATCGAAAGGTCGCGATTGCCGTCGACAAGATTTTGCCGGGGCGCGACATCGTCGTGAAAACGCTCGGAACGCATCTCCGAAAAGTGCGCGGCCTGATCGGCGCGACGCTGATGGGTGATGGTTCCGTCGTGCCGATTCTCGATGCGGCTGATCTGGTTCAGCCGATGAGTCAGACGATGTCCGCTGTTCCGACTCCGCACCATCTGACGAAACGTGAAGAGAGGCCGACGATCATGGTGGTCGATGACTCGGTCAGCGTCCGTCGCGTGATGGCGAATCTGCTAAAGAACGCTGGCTGGTTGGTACTCGACGCAAAGGACGGACTCGATGCCCTCACAACGCTGCAAAGCACCGAACGCGCGCCCGATCTGTTCTTGCTCGACATCGAACTGCCGCGGATGGACGGCTACGAATTGCTGACCTCGCTGCGGTCACGAGCCGAATACCGCGACACGCCAGTCGTCATGGTCACCTCTCGCGCCGGAGCCAAGCACCGCCAAAAGGCCAAACGGCTGGGTGCGACCGACTACGTCGTCAAGCCGTACCAGGACGCCGAACTGCTGTCGCTCGTAGGCCGCTTGCTGACCGTGCGGCACAACGAGGCCTTGGCATAACACGTCCGCGAATCGTGTTTTCCGTCCTGTTGCGTTTTGTCACCGAGCAAATCGGTAGAAATCGGCAGGAACCCTCTGGCGATGAGGCCCACGTCAAATATCGTGACCGCTCGCCAATCGGCGACGTTGTCCACTCTCAGATCTGAGTTCGATTTCAATTCTGTTTTTCCAGGGGCCAAAACATGAATGGCAAAGGGGCGGAAGTTCACGCGTGGTCAGTCAGCTTCCTGGCGGGGTCGGACAGCCCCAGTCATTCGACTCGCAAAGAGTGCGTCTTTTTGACCGACGGAGTCGATCTTGGACAGCTCCAAAACGAAGTCGAAATGCGCTACAGCGTCGGCGGCCGCAACGTGGACATCCTGGAAATCAAAGCGCTTGGGGCGATCGGGAATTGCAAAACCTGATTGCAAATTGCAAATTGAGAATTGGAAGGCGGCGACGGGTGAAGTGTCGCAGTCTGCTGGTGTCCCTGCCCTCAATTTTCAACTTGCAATTTGCAATTTTCATTTTGCAATCTCTTCGCCCCACGACTCATTTGCCACCCGCCATCTGACCCTCTACCTTCCCGCCCGCTGTCTGCGATCACGTCCTCCCCAGCCCCGGGAATTCCGATGATCCTCTCCGGCAACGAGATCAAAGCCCAGCTTGGCACGAGTATTGTCATTGAGCCGTTCGACGAAGCGCAGCTCAATGCCAACAGCTACAACCTGCGCCTGCACAACGAACTGCTGGTCTACGAAGAGATCGTGCTCGACATGCGGCGGCCAAACCGCTTTCGCCGTTACACGATTCCGGAAGACGGCTTCGTCCTGAACCCGAATCAGTTGTATCTCGCCCGGACGATGGAACGGACCGAGACACACAACCTCGTGCCGATGCTCGAAGGCCGCTCGTCGGTTGGCCGGTTGGGACTGTTCGTGCATGTGACGGCCGGGTTCGGCGATGTCGGTTTCTGCGGCTTTTGGACATTGGAGATGTACGCGATTCAGCCCGTGCGGATTTATCCGGGCGTGCCGATCTGCCAGATCTTTTACCACCAAATCGTGGGTGACATCACCGAGTACCACAGCGACAAGTATCAAAACAATCACGACATCCAGCCAAGCATGTTGTTCAAAGAATGGCAGGCTCAGAAAGACCCGCAATTGCGGCTGGCTTTCGGCGGCGAGCAACGGACGGAAATGTGACGAACTGAGAATGGCGGCTCGTTCGGAAATCGGAGTGGCTGGATGAAGTCAGCGGGGACGACTCACAAGGCGTGGCGGTTGAAGCAGGTCGTTGCGGGCGGGCAAACCGGAGTCGATCGCGCGGCGTTGGATGTGGCTTTGGAGTTAGGCATCCCGTGCAGCGGTTGGTGCCCGAAAGGACGTCGCGCCGAAGACGGGCCGATCCCAAAGTCATACCCGTTGCAAGAATCGCCCACGACAAACTACGCCGAGCGAACCGCATTGAACGTCAAGGACTCCGAGGGGACGCTCATTCTTTCGCGGGGATCGTTGCGCGGCGGAACCGCGTTGACCAAAACGTTTGCCGAGCGATATTGCCGGCCATGCTTGGTGGTCGATCTGCGTGACGCGACGACGGTGCAAGTCCACGATTGGCTCGAGGCAAACTCGATTCGAATCCTCAACATCGCCGGGCCACGAGAAAGTTCGCAACCGGGAATTGCACGACAGGCGGCGGCGTTTTTGCGGACGCTGTTCGACGATTCCAGCCCGACGCGCCAGCGAGGGGTCGTGCCCAAACCCCCTCGCTCGCGCGTCGGGCTGATATGAGACGGTATTGCCTCTCAACCAGCTGCGCCGAGGAATTGCAGTTCGCGTTCGGCCGCCAGCTTGGCGACGGCAAAGGCGCACGCGGCGTCGGAGACTCGCGGACCGAACAGCTCAGGCAACGAGGTGATGGTTGCGTTTTTTAATCTCGGCGTCTGTGCTGCAACTCGCCGAGCCAAGAACGAACCACTGCCGGAAATCAGCACGTTCTCGCAAGGCCACGGCATTCGCGAAGCGACTTTGTCGGCAGCTTCACACAACCTCTGAAGTTGTGTTGCAGCGATGTGCTCGGCGATGCGGCGTGTGTCTTCGGTCGTAATCTCTGTCGTGTCACCGCCGATGGAACGCGCGATTCGATCGTGAGCGGCAGCCAACGTCGCAGGTCGGCCGTTGGCAGTCAGGCAATCGGCCGTGTTCTCTGCGATGTCCCCCAGCGTGAGATAGACGTCGAAGATCGTCGCAAATAATTCGGCCGCGACGGCACAATCATTCCCGGCGAGCGGGACGCAATCCGTCAGCGCGCACAACGGAGTGCGGCGGACTCCACAGTAAATCAACTCGCCCGATTGCAGACGTTCGATGTCGGTACGACCCGCCGGTAACGGGAGCCCGTTAACCAACGGAATGAGATCCGTCGTGGTCGAACCAATGTCGATGAGCAGCGCCGAACCGCGCGGGACCAGGCGGCCCACGAATGTCGCTTGTGCGTGCCAGTTTGCAGCCGCGGTGAGTCGCGGCTCGTCACGCGCTTCTTGCGTTGATACAAATTCGCCCGACGTTTGCCAGACGAAAATCGGTCGTTTACCGGCGACGACTTCGACGGTTCTCAGCACGCGGTCGATCCCGTCCGACTTGGTGGCGAAGCAGTCGGCCAGTTCGGCAGTCATCGTCACGGCGAGTAGTTCGGCGACCGAAAAGTGATCCATGATCGGGACGAGCACGTCGATCAAGCGATCCGGCGAACGCCAGATCTCCAATGGGATCGACAACGCCTCGGCGGTCTCGGTCGCCGCTTTGATATTCGCTCCGCCGATGTCGAGACCAAGCACACGCATGTTTTGATTGAGGGTTGAGGGTTGAGGGAACAGACTGATGTCGCTCGCGAAGAGTACCGTTGCCGAGTCACTCCGAAAACGAACACGTCCTCGTGACGTCCTCGGAAAGGAAAATGTATCGATGTCCGATTGGCAGAAGTTGATTGCGGCGTCCGACGTGCCAGTCGGCAGCGGCCGAGAGTTCGCCGTGAACGGGCGGATCGTCGCTCTGTTCAACGTTGATGGGCAGTTTCAGGCCATCGACGGAATTTGTGCTCATCAAGGCGGACCGCTGGCGAAGGGGCAACTCGTCGATGGCGTGGTGACTTGCCCGTGGCACGGTTGGCAATTTCAGGTCGCCAATGGTCATCACTGCCTAAATCCCCGCATTTGTCAGACGACGTTTGAGGTCAAGATCGAAGCGGGCGATGTGTTCGTGCGTCTGTGACACCGGATCGGAGACGCAAAGACTCGTATTGACGCAATTCCGAGGGTGTGCAGAATACGCCGCCCTTCGTCCGGACTGCGTTGGAGTGACGCGATCCGCGACCGAGTGCCATGCGAACGAATCCTGTGACCGGGATTGGTTCGACTTGATCGATCAATTCCGTCTCGGCTAGCAAAGGAGTGCGTCTGCCGTGAGAAAAATTCTACTTTCATCCGCTGTGTTGGCCGGCTTGGCCAGCGTGTTCGTCAACGCCTACGGCCAAAATGCCGGCACCGGCGGCACCAAGAAAACGGCGACACCTGCGGCGGCCACCGCGTCTCAAGCCGAAGCTCCCCACAAGATCGCGCTGATCGATATGGGCCGCGTCTTCAAGGAATACAAGAAGATCGAAGTTCTCAAAGAGGACTGGAAAGCGGAGTTCTCTGTCAACGAAGAAAACGCCAAAAAGATGACGGCCCAAGTTCAGCAGGTCATCGAACAGATGAAAGAGTTCAAGCCCGGCAGTCCGGAGTACATCAACCTCGAGAAAAAGCAGACGGATCTGGGTGCCAAGCTCGGCGCGTTCAAACAAACCGCACAGCGCGAATTGCTCCGCAAGGAAGCCGACCTGCTCAAGACCGTGTATCTCGAAACGATGGACGTCGTCGAGTTGTTTGCGGAAAAATTCGGCTACACGCTGGTGATGCGCTTCAACTCGGACACGTTCGAGGGTGAGGACATGAGCAAGATGCAGTTGGTGATGAACCGCGTGATCGTCTACCACAAAGCGGAAGATGACCTGACCGACGGCGTCATCAAGTACCTCAACCGCCGGTCCGACGCCGGCCAACCGAAGGCGGCAAGCACTCCATCCGGTGCTGGTGGAAAAAGCAAGAACTAGTTCGGTCCTCGCGAAAGTCCGCGACATGCTTTGCCGGTCTCAACGCACTCTTCGACAAACGGTCGAAACGCAGGGGGTCGGTCTCTTCACCGGGACCGACGCCTGTCTGCGTTTCGTGCCGGCCCCAGCGGATCACGGGATTGCATTTCAGCGGATCGACGTCGCAGGCTCGAAACCGATTCCCGCCCGGATCGAGTACGTCTCGAACACTCAGCGACGCACGGCGATTGCCCGTGATGGCGTGCAGGTCGAGATGATCGAGCACGTCATGGCGGCGCTCGCGGGACTGCAAATCGACAACTGCCTGATCGAAATCGACGGGCCAGAGGTTCCGGGTTTCGATGGCTCGTGCCGGGATGTCTGCAATCTGCTGATCGCTGCGGGCATCGTCGAACAAGATCGTCCGCGCGAAGTCATTTCCCTTCTGATGCCGGTGCAAGTCAGCGCGGACGACGGTGACATTGAAGTCGTCGCTCGGCCGATGAACTACAACGGACTGGCAATCACCTACCAACTGGATTACGGCGATCGATCTCCGATTCCGCCGCAGAATTTGACGGTCGAGATCACTCCTAAAACATTCGTTCGCGACATCGCATTCGCCCGCACATTCGTGCTCGACTCAGAAATCGCGGCGTTACAAGCAGCGGGTTACGGCCGTCGCGTGACGCACCAAGATCTTCTCGTGTTTGACGCAAACGGAGGCGTTATCGACAACAAATTGCGAACCCCCGATGAAGCGGTGCGGCACAAGATCTTGGATTGCCTGGGAGACTTCGCCCTGATCGGCGCGGACCTGTGCGGCTATTTCAACGCCTATCGCTCTGGACACAGACACAATCACGACCTCGTTCGCCGGGTTCTGCTGACTCATCAAAGTTTGCAGTGTTCGGAGGCGGTTTAAGTAGGACGTCACATGGCCAACCTGATTCACTCCTTGGCGTGCGTGGACCCCCAAGCGGAACTCGGTGACAACATCGAGATTGGGCCGTTCTGCGTGATCGGACCGCATGTGAAGCTCGGCAGCGGTTGTCAGTTGGCCAACAACGTGACGATTCTCGGCCACACGACGATCGGCGAGCGTAATCGCTTCTTCTCGAACTGCGTCATCGGTGGCGAGCCACAGGACCACAGCTTTCAGGAATCCGCGACGTGGCTGGAAATCGGCGACGACAACGTCTTCCGCGAGGGCGTGACCGTCAATCGTGGAGCCGAGAAGGAAGATCACGGCACTCGCATCGGCCATCACAACATGCTGATGTCGAACTCACATGTTGCACACAATTGCTGCATCGGAAACAATGTGATGCTCGTCAATGGTGTGCTGCTCGGCGGACACGTCCATGTTCATGATCGAGCAATCGTTTCGGGTAACACGGTCGTGCATCATTTTGCCTCGATCGGCACGCTGGCCTTCGTCAGCGGAGGCTGTCGATGCACCGTCGATGTCCCGCCATACATGATGGCCGCGGGCAGCGACAAATTTGAAATCAAGACCATCAATGTCGTCGGCATGAAACGGGCCGGGATTTCCGATTCGACAATCGGGATTATTCGACAGGCCTACAAACAACTGTTCCGCGAGCACAAGGGGATCGCCGAAACGCGAGAGTTCTTCGCTCAACAGCAGCACGACATCCATCCGATCGAACTGCACACGCTGCTCAACTTCATGGATATGACGAGTGCTGGCAAACTCGGCCGAGGACGTGAGATCTTCCGCAACGCGCCCTCCATCAACACACAGGAACAACGCAAGGCGGCGTAATTTAGGGAGCGTTCATGTCGGTCTTGAGAATGGCTGTGATCGGAGTTGGGGCGCTCGGTCGCCATCACGCGAGAATTGTGTCGCAGATTCCCGGTGTCCAATTGGTGGCCGTAGCAGATCCTAGCGAAGCGCAAGGCCGACAAGTTGCCGAGTCCACAGGGACGAAATGGATCGCCGACTATCGCACGCTCATTGACGACGTGGACGCGGTGACGATCGCGGTACCGACCGGCTTTCACAGTCGTGTCGCCACCGATTTTCTGGAGAACGGAATTCACTCGCTGGTCGAAAAGCCGCTGGCCGCTGATCTGACCGAAGCGGTGCGACTTGTCCAAATCGCCGAACGAACTGGAGCCATCCTGCAAGTCGGCCACGTCGAGCGTTTCAATCCCGCGTTCCAAGCCGCCGCCAAGCTGTGCGATCAACCTCGCTACATCCGGGCCGAGCGGCTCAGTCCGTTCAGCTTTCGCTCGACCGATATCGGTGTCGTGCATGACATGATGATTCACGATATTGATCTGGTGCTGTCGCTGGTCCGCTCTCCGGTCCGTCGAATCGAGGCATTTGGAATCACTTTGATGGGTCAACATGAAGACGCCGTGCAGGCCCGGCTCACGTTTGAAGACGGCTGCGTCGCCGACCTCTCCGCCAGTCGCGTGCACCCGTCGACTCGCCGCGCTGCGACCATCTGGACAACAACTCGGTGTCTGAACGTCGATTTTGGATCGCGCGAGGTGACGTCGTACTCGCCATCGCCTCGACTTCTTTTTGGGACGTCGCCGGTTGATCGGGCTCGGCAACCGGGTGCCGACATCGAGCAACTCAAGCAAGAAGTTTTTGGCTCTCTTATCGAGATCCAAATGGAAACCCCGGCACCGCAAGACCCCCTCACGGCGGAGATCACGGAATTCGTGGATTGCGTCCGATCTGGAAGCTCACCCACGGTGACGGGGACGGTGGCCATTGCAGCGCTGACGGTTGCGGAGCGAATTCTCGGCGTCTTGACGGCACAGTCGCAAATTCGGGAGCCAGCCTCGATTGCCTACGTTCTACGAAAAGCAGCGTAACTGGCTGACTGAATAATGGGTTGCAGCCGCACTGCAAGACTCACAATCGCCACAATCGTGTGGCAAAGTCGCTCTTTTTGCGCACATCATCGCCTGGCACCTTGATAACAAGGAAAAACCGGCGATAATCCCGCGCTTTTTACTGGCCACTGGAAGTGGCTGGATCGGGTTTCGGCCTGATAGTGCTCAGGGAGGAAGGGGTTTGGACGGCGGCTTCGATTGGCGATTCCGCAGATCCAGACCACCCCGCTTGGCAAGCATCAATGGGTCGCCGCAATGCTGAAAAAGACTGAGCTGACGGAATATCGGACACTTTTGTTGAGCCTCCAGGCACGACTCCGAGGAGACGTCCAACACTTGGCAGATGGTGCCTTGCGCCGAGCCGACGGCGACGGTGACTCGAAAAGCCCGACGCACATTGCCGAGCTGGGAACCGACAACTACGAGCAAGACTTTTCGCTCAGGTTTGTTGAAAACGAGCAAGAGATTCTGGAAGAGATCTCCTTGGCACTAAAGAAAATTGACACCGGGACTTACGGCCTCTGCGAGAAGTGCCTGGAGCAGGGCAAGCCTCCCGCGAAATCGGTCATCATTAAAGAGCGTCTCAGAGCGATTCCATACGTCCGCACCTGCGTGCATTGCGCGGAACAGCAACGAACTCGGAAGTGGCGACGCTAGGAAAATCTGGCCCGACCCTATTTTGGCAGACCGACCTGAAGACACTTCAGCGAGCGCGAGTCGCGGGCGAAAAGTTTTCCGTTCGAAAGTGCTGGCAACGCGCGAGTCGTCGATTTGAAGACGCGGGCTCGTGCGAGTTCCTGATAGCGGCTGGAGTCTGGTCTCCAGAGGATGAGCTCGCCGTCTGTCGTCAGCAGCAGCATTTGGCCGTCGGCTGCGATCATCGTTCCGAAACCGATGCTCGGCTTTGACCACAGAATGCGTTTCGTCTTTGGATCGAGGCAGCGCAGCTCCGAGTCTTCGACGCGCTCCTGGCCGTGGATGCCGTAAACCAATCCGTCTTGAACCAACGGCGTCATGTACTGGCTGGAGAGCAAGTCGTCGCTGTTCCATTTCTCATCGGCGGTGGTCGCGCCGATCTTGGCGAAGGTCGCACCGACTCCGTAGTGAGCGGAAACCAGCAGGTGCCCATCGAGCACGATCGGTGTCGCTCCGTTGACGGTCGGGCCACGCTTCCCAAAAGGGAACTCGAATCGAACTTTGCCGGTATCGGGATCGAGCGAGACGGCTTTCATCCGTGTCACAAAGAGGGCGTGTTTCGTACCGTCGACGGTGGCGAGGATCGGTGACGAGTAGCTCGCCGCATCGTCGATCGCCTGCCACACGGTTTTTCCGGTGGCGATGTCGAACGCCACGATCCCCGCGCCACTTTTGTTCCCTCCGACGTTGACCAACAGTTTGTCACCCACCACCAGCGGAGAACTGCCGGCTCCGAAATAGCCTTCGGGAGCCTTGAACTCGGAGTGCGTGTCGCGCTGCCAGATCTTCTTGCCAGATTTCAGATCGAGGCATCGCAACGTTCCCTGAGCTCCAAACACAAACACTCGATCGCCAGCGACAATCGGCGTGCAGCGCGGGCCTTGGTCGTCGGAGAAACCGCTTGAAAAAGTCGTGGGACTGCCGGACTTCCATTTGGTCGTTCCGGTTTTTGCGTCGATCGATTCCGCGACTTCTTCGTCGCCGACGCGGTGAAACAGGACGGCGGTATTGCCGGCAACGGCCACGCCCGCGAAGCCTCCGCCAATGTCCCGCTGCCAAACGAGCGGCGGGCCGTCCTTCGGCCAGGACTCGGCAAGTTTTTCATCGACGGCCGCGCGGCCATCACGGTTCGGGCCGAGAATCTGCGGCCAATCACCGGCGAGCAATGTGCTCGCCGAGAACACGATGCCGCAGATCACACAACAAATGCGAATGCTCACGAAGGCGACCTCCTGTCACTGAGCGGCTTTCAGCAGCCGAATGAATTCTTTCACGAACGGTGTGTTGTCCATCCAGACGCGAGCGGAGACGAAGTTGCCGTCAACGACGACTTGCTGGTTGACATACTTGCCGCCGACCTGAGTGATGTCGAGCGCACACTTCGCGACGGTCGTCGCCGTCCGGCCCTTCAAGCAGTCGGCCGCGGCAGCGATCTCGATGCCGTGACAAACGGACGCGACCGGTTTGTTCTTCTCGAAGAAGTGCCGAGTGATCCGCAACAGATCTTGATCGTAGCGGAGGTATTCGGGAGCTCGGCCGCCAGACAGGAATAAGCCGGCGTACTCCTCGGGCTTCACGTCGCGGAAGGCGATGTCGGCCTGCAAGTGATATCCGGCCGTCTCTTGCGTGATATCCCAGGTCGAGCCGGGCGGAATTTCGTGCAACACCATGTGGTACAGCTTCTTTTCAGGACCAGCGACGACGACCTCGAAGCCGTCTTCGGGCAGCCGAAAGAACGGATACATCGTGTCGAGGACTTCGGTCGCGTCCCCGATAACCAGCAAAACTTTGGGCATGAGCGAACTCTCCTGAGATGGCGGACCTGAGCAATGTTGGCAAAGCATATCAGCGACGGCAGAAGTTGGGAGTTCCGCCGGTCGCCAAGTCGCTAGTGCCGCCATCGAAAGTTGATCTACCAGCAGACGCCATTTTTGACTCAACTCTGCGGACTTGGTCAAGGAGGTGTGTCATGCCAGGGAAGGCGGCGAAGGTGGTGGTGTCGGAGCGGCAATTCGCGATTTTGAAGG
>SXGS01479334.1_pt1 | contig 27088 bp, 22 predicted proteins | sample 3174681 | NCBI WGS metagenome assembly SXGS01 (sample SAMN11356861, study PRJNA531348) | freshwater metagenome | isolation source: freshwater sample F1-80 | place: China: Fuxian Lake, Yuxi | collected 2017-12-25 | reverse complement strand
TAATTGTTAATCTATTGTTTGCAACAATTTTATTAACAACTGCGCAATGGAGTGTTGAAAACAAATGGGGATTACTTTATTTATTATCGCTTCCAATTTGGTTGCACGGAATTTTGGCGATAATGATTATGGATATGATTGGTGCATATTGGGTTCATCGGTTGATGCATATTATTCCAATTGGCTGGAAATTACACAGGATTCATCACATCGATACAAAAGTTGATGTAACAACTGCACTTCGTGCTCATCCTGCAGAAAGTATTTTACGGGCTTTATTTTTGCTGATTGGAATTCTTATTGCTGGTGCAGAAATTTGGATGGTTATGGTTTATCAATCTTTGTCGGCATTGAATGCGCAATTTGAACATTCAAATTTAAAATTACCAAAATGGTTTGATAAGTTTTTGGAAATATTTATTGTCTCTCCCGATATGCATAAAGTTCATCATTCAAGAAAACAATTTGAAACCGATTCAAATTTTGCAAATATATTTTCAGTTTGGGATCGTGTTTTTGGATCGTATAAATCTGTTAAGAAAACCGATACAATTGAATATGGACTTGATGAATACCAAAATGAAAAAGATGATACAATTAAATCACTCTTAAGTAATCCATTTAGAAAATAGTAAATGACAAATTCTGCAAAAAATATTAATATACTTTTCATCGGAGATATAATAGGAGATCCAGGTTTTCATATTGTTTCAACTTTTCTAAAAGGACTGTTGGAAAAGCATAAAATTGATTTTTGCATCGCAAATGGTGAAAATCTTGCAGATGGAAAAGGATTATCGGAAGAAGATTCTAAAAAAGTTTTTGCGTTGGGAGTTGATGTATTGACAACAGGGAATCATGTTTGGGATAGATGGGATTCAAGAAAAGTATTAAGTAGTAATAAAAATATTTTAAGACCAATAAATTATCCAAAAGAAAATGGTGGATTTGGTTTTGGAGTTTTTGAAAATAAAAATAAAATAAAAGTTGGAGTTATAAACGCACAAGGGAGAACTTTTATGCAGCCAATTGACGATCCATTTAAGTCAATTGATTTTGCAATTTCAAAAATAAGTGAAGAAACAAAAATTATTTTTATAGATTTTCACGCTGAAGCAACTTCCGAAAAAATAGCAATGAGTTGGTATTTAGATGGTCGTGCTTCAGCATTAATCGGAACTCATACTCACACACCAACTGCTGATGCTAAAATATTACCAACAGGATTGGGTTATCTTACAGATGCAGGAATGACCGGTCCGTACGATTCTGTTATTGGAATGAGAAAAGATAATGCAATTCAAAGATTTTTAAAACAAACGCCACATAAATATGAGACAGCTATTAATGATGTTCATTTGTGCGGAGTAGTTTTGCAAATTGAAATTGAAACCGGTAAATGTAAATCAATTGAACAAATTATTTTTCCAACTTTTACAACAACACAATGATAATTGATGGAAAAAAAGTAGCGTCGGAAATTAAAGAGCAACTTGCAATTGCGACTAAAAAACTTAATTCTGAAAATAATATTATTCCCGGACTCGCTTGTATTTTAGTTGGTAATAATCCTGCTTCGGAATATTATGTACGAAGCAAAGTAAAATCTTGTCAGGAAATTGGATTTTATTCTATGCTCGATAAATTTAAAACAACAATTTCTGAAAATGAATTACTTGCACACATTGAAAAATATAATAATAATCCATCGGTACATGGAATTTTAGTTCAGCTTCCGCTACCTTCACATATTAATGAAGAAAAAATTCTTCAAGCCGTAAATCCGGAAAAAGATGTTGATGGATTCAATCCAATAAATGTCGGAAAACTTGTTAGTGGACAAAAAACTTTTATTCCTTGCACAGCTTTGGGCGTACTTGAATTACTGAAGTATTACAAAATTTCTACTTCCGGAAAACATGTTGTTGTTGTCGGAAGAAGTAATATTGTTGGAAAACCTGTCGCAAATCTTTTATCACAAAAAAAATATGGGAATGCAATTGTAACAATCGTGCATTCCGGAACGGAAGATATTTCAAAGTTTACGAAAGAAGCAGATATTTTAGTTGTAGCAATCGGCAAACCGAAATTTATAAATGCAGCGATGGTTAAAAATGGAGTAGTTGTAATTGATGTCGGTATAAATAAAATTATAAATGGAAGTGAATCTTTACTCGTTGGAGATGTTGATTTTGAAAATGTAAAGGAAATTGCTTCTGCGATAACGCCGGTTCCCGGTGGAGTTGGTCCAATGACGATTGCGATGTTGTTAAGTAATACTTTTCAAGCTGCACAAATTAGCATTTCGAAATAATATTTCGTTGTTTTTATGCTATATTTCACATATATTTTTTGACTTTTTTAGAAATTTAATCAATTTAGGAGTAGTAATTCAATGGGCATTATGAATCGTATGCGGGACAGTATGTCCGTAATTTTATTTGGTTTGATTGTTATATTTATTATAACAATCGTGTTTGAATGGGGAATGGATTATTTAGGTATGTCTTCTTCAGAACGCGATATTGTTGGTGTAGTTGAAGGGAAAGAATTAAAATATCAAGAATTCACCGAACAGCTTCGTCAATTTTCTGATAATCAGAAAAAACAAACTGGTAAAGAACCAGATGAAAATTCAACACGTCAATTTCGTGAACAGATTTGGAATAATTTTGTAAACCAAACTCTTATCGATAGAGAAATTAACGAGATGGGAATAATTGTTAGCGATCAGGAAATTGTTGATTGGGTGAAAGGAGATAATCCACCACAATTTTTAACTCAGCAATTTAAAGATTCACTTGGTCAATTTAACAGATCGGCTTACGAAAGTGCGCTAAACGATCCGCGAAATAAACAAATTTGGGTTGAAGTTGAAACAATGTTGAAACAACAACGACTCGCTGAAAAAATTCAAAGCGTAGTTGGTTCTTCTGTTCGTGTTTCTCCATCAGAAGTTTTAACAAAGTACAAAGATCAAAATACATTTTATAATGTTGAATATGCTTTCTTCGATCCGAATTTATTTATAGATGATAAAGAAATAAATTATACTGACGATGATTTAAGGGATTTATATATTTCCAATCTAAAAGATTTTAAGACCGAAGCAACACGAACTTTAAAATATGTACTTTTTAATATTCAACCTTCAAAAGAAGATACACAAGAAGTTATTTCGAATTTAGAAAGTGTAAAAAAACAAGTTAATGCAGGAATTGACTTTAAAGAAATTCAGAAAACTTTTACTGAAACTGAACCAACATATAATTTTTATGGACACGGTTCAATTACGCCAACTAAAGAAAAATTTGTTTTCGGTGAAAAAGCAGGAACTGTTGTTGGTCCATTTTTAGATATCGACGGAGTACATTTAATAAAAATATTACGAGATCGAAAAGGGAATGAAACCTTTATAAAAGCAAGTCATATCTTATTAACTGGAGATGAAAAAGCAAATTTAAAACTTGCACAAGAATTACTTTCACGCGCACGAAAAGGTGAAAACTTTAATTCGCTTGCAAAAAAATATTCGCAGGAACCGAATGCATCAACATCCGGGGGCGAGTTAGGTTGGTTTGGAAAAGGGAGAATGGTAAAGCCATTTGAAGAAGCTGTGTACAAAGCTAACAAGGGAGATATAATTGGACCGGTTAAAACAGAATTCGGAATTCACGTTATAAAAGTTGAAGGAAAAGATAATCGCGAAGTTGAACTAGCTGATATTTTAATTCCAATTCAAGCCTCGTCGCAATCAAAAGATAATATGTATCAAAGTGCCGCCGATTTTATTTATCTCGCAAAAAAAGAAAATTTTGATGAGACAGCGAAATCTCTAAATATAAAAGTAGAAGAAACTTCTCCATTCCAAAAAGGTGGATTTGTACCCGGACTTGGATTTAATGAAGCAATTAGCAGATTTGCATTTAGTAAAGATGAAGAAGAAATTAGTGATGTTTATTTTGTTGCAAATGGATATGCAGTTGTAATGATTTCAAAATCAGAAAAAGAAAATGTAAAACCATTTAACGATGTGAAAGATGGTCTCGTTCCAAAAATTAAAGAGAAAAAGAAAATTGCAAAACTTAAATCTATAGTTGAAAATTTTGCAAAAAATTTAAAGGCAAACGATTCACTTTCAAAGATTGTAAAAAAGGATTCACGTGTTCGAGTTCAAACAACTGGTGAATTTAATTTAGCCGGTTCAGTTCCAACAATTGGTCAAGATTATTATTTTACTTCGACAGTTCAAAATGCTTCAGCCGGAAAAATATCTTCGCCAGTGGCAGGTGTTCGTGGTTACTATTTATTAAACTTACTTTCAGTTTCAAGTTTTGATTCTTCAAAATATAATTCTCAAAAAGAATCATTAGCGCAACAAATTCTTGGCGAACGAAAGCAAAGAGTTCTTACGGATTGGTTAGAAAAATTAAAAGAAGATGCTGAAATTGAAGATAATCGGGATTTATTTTTTAGGTAAATTAAATTTTACAAATAAATATTCAAAAAGCCCTCAATTGAGGGCTTTGTTGTTTTAGTAAATACAGTTAAATTTTCAAATGAAATTTTTATTTCTCATAATAATATCGGCTGTTAATCTATTTAGCCAGATACCACTTGCATATACTTTAAAACCTGATGCGATTCCTGTAACAGGGAAATCCGGATTATACCAAAATCCATTTGCAGGTGGAATTGATAATCCGAGATTTCAATTTGTTGATATCGATGGCGATCAGGATTTAGATTTATTTATTATTGATAGCGATGAAGTGTTTCAATTTTATAAGTGTGAAGGAGTTGGTATTTATAAATTAGTTCCATATATAAATTTTGGAATTCAAACTATAAATTGGATAAAATTTATTGACATTGATGCAGATGGAGATTTAGATTGCTTTGGTAATAATTTAAATTTAGGAATTACTTTCAATAAAAATATTGGCTCAAAAACAAATCCAATATTTCAACTTATTTCAAATGGGATAAAAGATACATCGAACAATTTTGTTTCCTGCGAATTTTACGCTGTTCCTGATTTTGCAGATATTGATGCAGATGGCGATTATGATTTATTTTCAGGCACATCAAATGGACAAGTAACATTTTACGAAAATATCGGAACTTCAGTTCTATTTAAATTTCGTTATGTAACAGATTATTGGCAACAATTAAATATTCAGGGAATTGGTGGAATCGTACAAAAAGAAAAATTTAATCAACAAAAACATGGTTCCTGTGTTTTAGAATTTTTCGACGCAGATAGTAATAATACAATTGATTTATTTTGGGGAGATTTTTTTAACTCAAGTTTATATTATTTACAAAATATTGGCACAAAAACTCAAGCCAAAATGGTTTTACGGGATTCTACTTATCCAAAAGAATCTCCAGTTAAAACTGCCGGATTTAATATGACTCAGCATTTGGATTACGATGGCGATAAAAAAATCGACTTAATTGTAGGGTCATTATTTTTCACACAATCTACAAACTCATTTATTTTTTATAAAAACACCGGAAGTAACAAATTACCCTATTATCAACTTGCTTCGAATAGTTTATTGCCGATGGTTGATGTTGGTTCGAGAAGTTTTCCGACATTCTGTGATATTGAGGGAGATGGAGATCAGGATTTGCTAGTTGGTGGAGATCGTGGAAATATTACACTCTTCACAAATATTGGAAATAATACAAATCCACATTTTAATGGCAACGATAATGTAATTGCAACTTTAGTTTCTTCGTATTATGTAACTCCGACTGCAGGAGATTTGAACAACGACGGAAAACATGATTTGTTGGTTGGAGATTACTCCGGAAATATTCGATTTTTTAAAAATACTTCTTTAGGAAATAATATTTCCTTCTCACTTGAATCGTTTACACTTGATACACTTGATGTTGGAAGTAATTCTGCGCCGCTTCTTGCAGATATTACAAATGATAGTTTGTTGGATTTGTTAATTGGTAACAGCGCAGGGAAAATAATTTTCTACAAAAATATTGGAACCAAATCAATTCCAAAGTTTCAACTTACAACCGGTGTTACAGATTCAATTGATGTCGGATTTGACGCAACACCAGCAATTATAAAATTCGACAATCGAAATTATTTGGTAGCTGGAAATTCCGGTGGAGAAGTATTTTGTTTTGTCAACAAAGGAAGTTCTAATTCTCCTTCGTTTGAAAAATTATCGACTTCAAGTTTTATAATAAATACTTCAAGCATAAAACTTAATTCTGCGCCGGTATTTGTTCAACTCGATAAAAACTACACGGTTCCTTCATTGTTTTTAGGAAATGGAAAAGGGGGATTATTATATTTTACTGGTTCTATATATAACAGTGTCGATCGAAAAATAACACCTTCGGAATTTCAATTATTCCAAAATTATCCAAATCCATTTAACAATGAAACAATTATCAAATTCCAAATCCCTTTAAAAAGTAAAGTAACATTAAAAATTTATAATATACTCGGGAAAGAAATCGCTACACTTGTTGATGAGGAAATGGAAGAGGGATTACATTTTACAAAGTTTACTGCAAATTATTTATCAAGCGGAAGCTATTTTTACACCCTAAAATTTCATACATTTGGAGTTGATAGGACTCTAACAGAAAAAATGATTTTACTCAAATAAGGAAAAAATGCCCAAACTAATTTTATTATTTATTTCAACGATTTCAATTTTAATTAGCCAAACAATTTCAGAGCCATTAAATACAACTTTATACGGAACATTAGATCCACGTTCCGGCAGTTATGCAAGTTGCTACGGTTATACTGCGGCTAATGGAAAAGAATACGCAATTATCGGGAATCAATATGGAACTTCGATTATTGATATAAATGTTCAACCAATTGTAGAAGTAGCATTTATTCCGGGACCAAATTCTTCCTGGAAAGAAATGAAAGTTTATAAAGATTATTGTTATGTGGTAACCGAAAATAGAACAGCAGCAGGTTATGGAATACAAATTATTGATCTGAAAAACTTACCAACTTCTGCGACTTTGGTAAATACAGTTTTACCAATATTTACAAATTCAGTTACATTACAAAAAGATACAGTTGTCTCTTCGCATTCAATTTCAATTGAAGGGAAGACACTTTATTTAAATGGATCTCGAAGTCGTCCATCAAACTTTACTGGTGGAGTTATTGCACTTGATCTCACAAATCCTGTAAATCCAACTTCGCTTGGAATGTATCAAGGATTATACATTCACGATTCTTCTATTTATAATGATACAATTTATGGAGCTGCAATTTATTCAAGTGGCGGAGTTGATATTATTGATGCACGTGATAAATTTAATATGAAACGAATTGCTAAAGTTTCTTATCCAGGTTCCGGCACGCATAATGTTGATCTTACATCAGATAAAAAATATATTTTAACAACAGACGAAATCGGAACAGAAAATATTCTTCGTGTTTTTGACAGAACAAATATTTTAGATGTAAAACTTTCTGCAAAATTCCGCTCGAGTAAAACTGCAATAATTCATAACGCACACGTAAAAGGAGATTACGCGTACGTTGCATATTATACAGAAGGTTTACGAATCGTTGATTTGAAAGATCCATTAATTCCTGTCGAGGTTGGATTTTATGATACTTATGCCGGATCAGCAGCGCAATACGAAGGAACTTGGGGTGCATATCCATATTTTGCTTCAGGAAAAGTTTTAATTTCTGATATGACAACTGGTTTATATGTAGTTCAATTTTCTGGAACACTTAGTCCGAGTTCTGTAAAAGTTTCAAGAGCATATGTTACAATAATTGATTCTGCAAGTCAGTTGCCAATCCCAAATACAATTGTTGAAGTACTCGGCAATCCTAATACATATACTGCAAGTGGAGTAGGAAAAGTTGGAATTGGTGGGATTTACGATACTGCGACTATTAAAATTACACCACCAAATTCGCTATATAGTATTTCTTATAAATTATTAAATTTAAAACTCGATTCAACAATTTCGATTACAATTAAACTTCCAAAAATTTCAACTAGTGTTGCTGATGTAAAATATTTACCGACTGAACATAATTTATCTCAAAATTATCCAAATCCGTTTAATCCGCAAACAACTATAAATTATTTTTTAAAGAAGAATGAATTTGTAACTCTGAAAATATTTGATCTTTTGGGAAAAGAAGTAGAAACTTTAGTTAATAATAATTTAACTGCTGGAAATCATTCTGCAATATTCAATTCGGGAAATATTTCTAGCGGAGTTTACTATTACACTTTAAACACAGGTGGTCAGTCGATAACTAAAAGAATGATTTTAGCTAAATAATTAGCTCAAAGTTTTTGCGACTTTAGAGATTTCGTTAAATAGTTGTTGAATATAATTGTTATGCTCGGGTTTCATAAAAACACTTCGCAATATTGTTACTCCATTAGAATCAATAATAATTTCCGGATGAATTAATTTTATTTTTTGTGAGCTTGCTTTATACTTTGCTAAATAAATCGGTTTAACTTTCCTATTCATTAATAAACTAAATATTTTTTCAGAAGTATCAGAAATTGTAGAAGTTTTTAATTCTTTTGTAGCGGGGAAATAAGTAACAATATCAAGTTCGGGATTTATAAAAGGATGAAGAAATTCAGAATTGTTAATCAGTTTATTCCAATGTAAAGTGCATTCAATTGTTTTAGAAAGAATTAAACCCAATCCTGAATCCGGAAGAAGTGGGAATGCTTTCAAAGTTGCCCAAAAAGCTGCAGCAGAAGCGCCTGCTCTCGAACACTCTAAAGTAACTTCACCAAGATGTAATTCCTTCGATGTAAAATAAGTGTATGGCGAATCATGTTTATAAAATTTTCCAACTGAAGGATCTTTAAAAATAACACAACCGCAACCGTACGGTTGCAATCCCTTTTTATGAGGATCGACTACAATACTATCGCATTGATTTAATAATAAAAAACTTTTAGGATTTACAACAGAGGGATTTTTTTTAGAAAGTAAAGTAAAAAATCCACCGTAAGCTGCGTCGGCATGCAATCGAACTCCAAACTTTTTTGTAAGTAAAATAATTTGTTGCAAGTCATCAATTGCTCCTAATCCTGTTGTGCCGATATTTACAACTAATGTACCAATTTCATTTTTTGATAATTCTTTTGATAATTCTGTTAAATCAATTTTTCCATTTGGATGAGTTGGAATTTCAACAAAAGGAGTTCTAATTAACTCGCAAATTCTTTTGTGTGTGTAATGACTATCGGAAGAAAAAGCAATTTTTTTATTTGGATTAATTTCTCTTGCTACCCAAAGTGCTTCAAGATTTGCAATTGTTCCACTTGCAGTTAAATGTCCGAGCCAAATATTGTAGCCAAACATTTTAGCAAGTTCTTCTATAACCTCATTTTCTAATTCAGTTGTTGACGGTCCGCCATCGAGCGCATGATTATTTGGATTTATTTGCATCGCCATGAAATATGCAATCTTCGCAATTTGGTGTGGTGGCGAAATCATTTGTCCAATATAATTTGGATGAAAAAAAGGATAACTTTTATTTAATCTGGTTTGTAATTGTTCGAGAATATTTTCTGTTTTAGCAGAATCCAATAAAAGAGAATTATCCGTTTGAAATTCTTCCCAATTAGATTTCCATTTTAAGTTATTATCAATTACATCTAAAATAGATTTCTTGTAAGTCGAAATATCCATTGAAAAATATAAACTATGTTTCCCTTTTAAACAATATTATATAATTGAAGAAGTAAATATTATTCTTATTTTATCTACCATAATGGTAAATAATTCATATTTGTTGGGTGTTGCAATTGTACTTACATAAGAAGCGGTGAGTCATTTATTACATAATGAAATGTTAGAAATACTAAAAAGTAATATGTAATTTATCAAGTCTATGCTTGAACTAATTTCACTTTCAAAAAAATATGGTAACTTCAAAGCTGTTAACAATCTCAATTTGGTTGTTAAGGAAGGTGAATTTTTTAGTTTGCTTGGTCCAAGTGGATGTGGAAAAACTACTACTCTTCGTTTAATTGCTGGCTTCGAACAACCAACTTCAGGAAAAATTCAATTGAATGGAAAAGATATTACTGAGCTTCCTCCTTTTCAAAGAAATATAAATACAGTTTTTCAACATTTTGCTTTATTCCCACATTTATCAGCATTTAATAATATTGCATTCGGGTTGCGAATTAAAAAAAAGAAGGAAAATGAAATCAAGCAACAAGTAACTGAAATGTTAAAATTTGTTTCGCTCGAAGGAAAATCCGATTCGTTACCAAATCAATTATCCGGTGGCCAACAGCAGCGTGTAGCGCTTGCAAGGGCATTAATAAATCAGCCATCGATACTTTTATTGGACGAACCACTTGGTGCTTTGGATGAAAAACTGCGCGATCAAATGCAAGTTGAATTGTCAAACCTTCAAAAAAAAGTAGGGATTACCTTCATTTTTGTAACACATAATCAGGAAGAAGCACTTACAATGGCAGACCGAATTGCAGTTATGAAAGATGGTACAATAGATCATTTGGGAACGCCTGATGAAATTTATTTGAAACCTTCTTCAACTTTTACCGCTAGTTTTATTGGAAATACAAATTTATTTAAATGCGTTATTGAAACTAAGACTGAAAATTCTCTGATGTTGAGAACTGAAAATAATTTTGTATTTGAAAAATTTGATGCGAGCGGAGATAATATAGTGGGAAAAAATCTTACAATATCTTTACGCCCAGAACAAATACGACTTTCAAGAAATAATCCGCATAAAAATGAAAATGGTTTAAAAGGTATAATTAAAAATGAAGTCTTTTATGGTGATATGTCAATTTTTTGGGTTACAGTATTAGAAAATATTAGAGTTGCAGTAAGTATGCAAAACTATGTTGCCTCGGAAAATGTTTCAAAACCATTTCAAGAAGGGGAAGAAGTTTTTATTTGTTGGGATAAAAAAAGTGGACACCTCATCACAGAATAATCTTTTATATCGTTCAAGTAAATATTATTTACTTTTACCTTCTTACTTTTGGGTAATTGTTTTTTTTATTCTACCACTTATTTTATTATTCACAATCAGTTTTGCTTCAAAGCAAACTTATGGCGGATATGAAATTAATTTCCATTTAGATAACTACGCAAGAGCAATAGATCCGATTTATTTAAAAATTGCAATACGAACTTTTTTTTATTCAATTACTACAACAATATTTTGTTTTTTACTCGGTTATCCAATGGCCTATTATATTTCATTCACAGATGGATTTAAAAAAGTTGTGTTAATGTTTTTGATTCTACTTCCATTTTGGACAAATTTTTTAATTCGTGTTTATTCATGGAATACAATTTTAGGTTCATACGGACTTATTAATAGTAGTTTAATTTCTCTCGGCGTAATTGATACGCCATTTGATTTGTTGAACAATTATATTTCTGTCAACATTGGTTTACTTTACGGCGAATTACCTTATATGGTTCTTCCAATAGTTGCCTCAATTGATAGAATTGACAGATCTATTTTAGAAGCCTCTTCGGATCTTGGTGCGAGTAAATATTATACTTTTTTTAATGTAACATTGCCATTGTCAATGCCGGGAATAATTTCCGGAGTAGTATTTGTTTTAATTCCAACTCTTGGCCAATTTGTAATTCCAGATTTATTAGGTGGAAATGATTCATTTATGATTGGAAATATAATTACGAATCAATTTATAGTTGTACGAGATTGGCCTTTTGGTTCAACACTTTCTGTTTATATGATGGGTTTTGTTATGATTCCTCTTTATTTGTATTTGCGATACTCGAAATTAAGTTTAAATTCAGTTATATCATAAATGAGCAGAAAAAATGATTTAAAATTTGGAAGAGGGAAAAGCGTTATACTCTTAACAATTGTTGGATTTATTTTTTTATACACACCAATAATTGTTTTAATAATTTATTCATTTAATTATTCTAGATTTTCATCAACTTGGGGTGGATGGAGTTTGCAGTGGTATTATAAACTTTTTGATGACAGTTCGATGTGGTTAGCAATTAAAAATTCACTTTTGATTGGAATTGTTAGTACTATTTTTGCAACTATTTTAGGAACAATGTCGGCTCTTGTTATTAAAAGATTTGTATTCAAAACGAAAACACTTTTTACAAATTTACTTTTTGTACCAATTGTCATTCCGGAAATTGTTTTGGGGATATTATTACTTTTGCTATATAATTTAATTAAGCTCGAACTTGGATTAACAAGTATTATTCTTGCTCATATAACTTTTTCAATTCCATTTGTAACTTTAGTTGTACTAAATAACCTTAAAAATTTTGATTCAACAATCGAAGAAGTAGGAATGGATTTAGGAGCAACACCTTGGCAAATATTTTGGAAAATTACTTTTCCAAATATATCTACAGGAATATTAGCCGGAGCATTATTAGCATTTACTTTAAGTATTGAAGATTTTACAATTACATTTTTTACTTCAGGTCCGGGAGCTACAACACTCCCATTAAAAATATACTCGATGATTAAATTTGGAATAACACCAGAAATTAATGCGATCTCAACTTTACTAGTTCTATTTACAACAATTATTTTGGGAGTAATGTATTTTATTTTGAATAAGCAAGAAAAGAAAATATTAACTTAAAATTAAAAAGGAGTGAATATGAAAATATATTTATTTGTATTTCTATTAATAATAGGATGTAGTAAGAAAAATGAAAATGTTTTGTATGTCTATAATTGGTCGGACTACATTGATGAAACTGTATTAACTGATTTTGAAAAGGAATATGGAATAAAAATAATTTACGATACCTACTCTAGTAATGAAGAATTATTGGCCAAACTTCAGGCTGGCAGTGGTGGTTATGATGTGATATTTCCATCCGATTATATGGTTACAATTATGGCTCAAAATTCATTACTTGAGGAATTGAATATAAAAAGTCTGACAAATCTTAAAAATATTGATCAATTGTTTCTTAATCCAACATATGACCCGGAACAAAAATATTCTATTCCATATACTTCAGGTTTAACAGGAATTGCATATCGAACAGATTTAGTAACCGATGAAATTGATAGTTGGAAAATATTTTGGAATGCTAAATACAAAAATAAAACAATGCTTCTTAATGATATGAGAGAAGTTTATGCAATGGCTTTTAAAATACTTGGTTATTCTGTTAATGATACAGATCCAATTCATTTGGCAGAAGCGCAAAAACTATTGATTGATCAGAAAAAATATTTAAAAAAATATGAATCAGATATGTCAAAAGATTTTCTACTTACAAAAGAAGCTTCCATAATTCAACAATGGGTTGGTGATTCATATCAAATTATGGAGCAAGATTCTAATATTGCATTTGTAATTCCAAAAGAGGGCTCAATTAAATTTACAGATAACATTTGCATTCCAAAAGGAGCAAAGCATAAAGAGAATGCAGAAAAGTTCATCAACTATTTATTACGTCCGGATATTGCTGCTCGGATTATTAATGTAATATCTTATTCGATGCCAAATCTCGCAGCGCTTCCAATGGTAAATGATGAAATTAAAAATGATAAAAATATTTATCCTGATGAAGAACTAATTAAAAAATATGAATTTGTACTTGACTTAGGCGAATATACTTCTACAATGGAAAAAGCCTGGACTGAATTAAAAAGTTATTAATTTAATTCGGAAGTGTTAGATTATTTTCTTTAATAAAATTCAAACAATAGTTTTTAATTTCATCTCTCACACGTCTGAAGTTAGACAAAACATGTTTATCTGAGTTCCGCAATATTGATGGATCCTCAAATCCATGGTGAATTCTTATTCCTGTCCCGGGCAAATAAGGACAGACTAATTTTGCATAATCACAAACGGTAATTATAAAATCAAAATGAATTGAAGAATATTTATTAATATTATCGCTTGTGTGTTTTGAAATATCAATTCCTAATTCTGCCATAACTTTAATTGCATTGGGATGAACAAAACATGGATTAGTTCCCGCGCTAAATATTTCTGCATTATTTTTTAAAAAATATTCAAAAAATCCATGTGCGATTTGACTGCGAATGCTATTTCCTGTACAAATCACAATAATTTTTAATGGCATTATTTAGTCCCTATTAAAAACAAGATTATTGCTACTTATTAAAATTCTTCAGCAGAAGCACGTGTTATATTTGCTCCGGCTGCTTGTAATTTTTTTTCAATAGATTCGTAACCACGATCGAGATGATATACACGAAGAACTTCAGTCTCACCTTTTGCTGCCAAACCTGCAAGAATTAACGCGGCAGAAGCACGTAAATCAGTCGACATGACTTTTGCACCGGCTAATTTATTTGATCCTTTTACTGTTGCAATATTTTCCGAAAGTGAAATATTTGCGCCAAGTCTTTGCAGTTCAGGAACATGGCTGAACCGATCATAATAAACCGTATCAGTTATTTTTGAAATACCTTTTGCAACGCTCATAAGTGAAATCCATTGCGCTTGCATATCAGTCGGAAAGCCGGGATAAACTTCAGTTGTAACATCAACAGACTTAATTATTTTTGGAGCAGAAATTGTAACTGAACTTCCACTTATTTTTATTTTTGCTCCCGCTTCTTTAAGTTTTAGAAGTACTGAAGTAATATGTTTAGGTTCACAATTTGTAATTGTAATTTTACCACCACACATCGCGCCTGCAATTAACATTGTTCCTGCCTCAATTCTATCTGGAATTGTAGAAATTGAAATAGGATGAAGTTCATCAACACCTTCAACTTCCAAAATGGTTGTACCAATTCCATTAATTTTTGCTCCCATAGAAATTAACATTTCAACTAAATTTGTAATTTCCGGTTCTATTGCAGCATTTTCAATTTTAGAAGAACCTTTTGCAAGAACCGCAGCCATCAAAGTATTTCCCGTTGCACCAACACTTGAAATGTCAAAATTAATTTTTGCACCTTTCAATCGTTTCGCTTTCGCGTTAATATATCCACGCTCGACTTCAATACTTGCACCTAATTTTTTTAATGCTTCAATGTGAAGATTCACTGGACGTGGTCCCCAGGCACATCCACCGGGCAGGGATACTTTTGCATTACCATATCTTGCAATAAGCGGACCCAAAACATAAATTGACGCTCTCATTTTTTTAACGTGTTCGTATGGCGCTTCAAATTTGTTTACTCGAAATGTATTTACATGTAATGTCGAATCTTTTTGTTCGAAGGAAACACCCATCGACGAAAGTAATTTTATCATGGTAGTTACATCTCGCAAATTTGGTGTGTTTAAAAGTTCATATTTTCCACTGGCCAAAAGAGTTGCGGGCATTAACGCAAGAGAAGCATTTTTAGCGCCACCAATGGGAATGATTCCATTTAACTTTTTACTCCCTCTGATGATAAATTTGTCCATATATTCCTAAGATATTTTTGTATAATTCGATACTAAATAATAAGAATTATTTAGATTAACAAGATGAAGAAGGTACTTCTAATAACATATTATTGGCCACCCTCGGGTAGCGCAAGCTCGCATTGGCCATTAGCAATTGCTAAACATCTACCAAAATTTGGATGGGAACCAATTATTTTAACTATTGATGAGGAGAATTTTTCTACAAAAGATTTTTCACTCTTGAAAACTGTTCCTGAAGGGGTAGAAGTAATTCGATCAAAAGCGAATGATCCATTTTCCTTTTACAAAAGTTTTATTGGAAAAAATAAAAATGATTCACTTTCATCTTCCGAGGTTATTTCAACCGAAAATAAATCACTCAGACACCGAATTGCAATTTGGATTCGAATGAATTTATTTGTTCCTGATGCACGAGTCGGTTGGTATTATTCTGCAACTAAAATGATTTCCAAATATTTAGAATCAAATAAAATTGATTCAGTGATTACAATTGGTCCTCCACATAGCACACATTTAATTGGGCATTATATTTACAAGAAATATAAAATCCCATTTTATCCAGTTTTAATTGATCCGTGGGTTAATATTATATATTACAAAAATTTTAAAAGATCAAAACTTACTTTATGGTTGGATAATTATTTAGAAAGAAGAGTTTTGCTTGATTCTACAAATTCAATTTTTGTAACCAAAACCTCTGAAAGTGATTACATAAAGAAGTACAATTTTCTCAATGACAGAACTTCTGTTTTATCATGGGGATACAACGAAGAAGACTTTAAGAATCTAAAACAAAAAAGAAAATCATATTCTGTAATTTTACATGCTGGAAATATTTTTGATTATCAAAATCCAAAATATTTATGGAAAGCAATATCAGCAGAAAGAAAAAAGGGGATTGATTTAAGATTAAAATTTATTGGGACTGTAAGTTCTGCAATTAAAAAGGAAATAGAAAAAGAAAATTTAACTCAAGTAACAGAATACGCGGGATTTCTTCCGTTTAAAGAAATTCACGAAGAAATGTTAAATGCTGATTACTTGCTTGTATGTGCATCGGAACCGCGACATGTCCCGGGTAAATTGTATGAATATTTGCGAGCCGAAAAACCGATTATTGCTTTTGGTGATAATAATCCGGAAGTGGATGGAATGATTATGGAAGGAAATAGTGGAAAGTTATTTCCGTATAATTATTCTAAAAAAGATATTTTCAGTCTTGTAAACAGATGTAAGCCGGATATCAAAACTTCAAAAAAATATTCTCGTTTAACAATTACCAAAGAGTTGGCAAATTTATTAAATAAATTAAAATGAATTTAACACTTCAACAACTTTTGAAATATCGTTTTTAGTATGACAAAATGATAAAGGAAGACTTAAAGTAGTATTGTGGATTTCAGTTGAAATAGGAAAATCTAGCGAACCAAAAATACCTTGCATTGCTTTTTGTTTATGTGGTGGTACGGGATAATGAATTTCTGTTTTAATTTCTTTTTTTAATAAATATTCACGCAATTCATCTCTTTTTGGATGACGGATATTGTAAATGTGGTAAACATCGAAATAATCATTTTCGATTACAGGTTTAATAAAATCGGATTTTAAATTTCCGTTGTAAAGTGCAGCTAATTTTCTTTTATGATTTGTAATTTCATTTAAATGTTTCAATTTAACAGAAAGAAATCTGGCTTGAATCTCATCCAAACGCGAATTAAATCCGATAACCTCATTGTAATATTTAATATCAGATCCATAATTTCGTAGTCGTTTAACAGATTTTACAATCTGTTCGTTGTTTGTAACTATAGCTCCACCATCACCCAAAGCGCCAAGATTTTTTGTTGGATAAAAACTAAATGCACCAATTCCAAAAGTTCCGGTAAGTTTATTTTTATATTTAGCTCCATGAGATTGGGCGCAATCTTCAATAATTTCTAAATTATTTTTATTAGTGATAGAAATAATAGGATCCATTTCACAAGATTTTCCGTATAAATGAACAACCATTATAGCTTTAGTTTTAGAAGTTACAACCTCTTCAATTTTGGTTGGATCTATATTGTAAGTATGAATATTTGGTTCAACAAGCACTGGTTTGAAACCACATTGTAGTATCGAAAGAATTGTTGCAATATAAGTATTTGAGGGAACAATAATTTCTGAATTATTTGGAAGATTAAGTGCTTTTAAAGAAAGTGTCAATGCATCTAACCCTGAATTTACGCCAATACAATATTTTGCTCCCAGAAAATTTGAGAAATCAGTTTCAAATTTTTCAACTCCTTTTCCTAAAATAAACCAACCACTTTGTAACGCTTTTTTAAATGAATTTAAATATTCATCAAAGAATAAAGAATTCGAAGCTTGTAAATTTTCGTATTCAATCATGATAAGGTTCAAAAATATAATCTGTGGGATCAAATGATTCTGAAGCAAAAACAAGCAACACTGCATCTTTAGAAAAATTTGACATTGTATGCCAATCACTATTTTCTAGAATCAAACATTTATTTGGATCGTCAAGTTTAAAAGATTCTTTTTTCTCTCCATCATTATTTGAAACAACACACGAGCCATTTATGCAAACCGCAGCCTGAATTGTTTTATGATGGCGATGACCACCGCGAACGGAATCATCAACACCGTAAATGTAGAAAACCCTTTTTATTGGAAAGGGAAGTTGCTTTTCAATTACAGTTAGATTGCCACGTTTATCCGAAAAAGTTGTTAGTGTTATAAGTTTTGCCATTATTTAATCAAAATACGAAAGTGGATAAATATTATATGTGCCTCTCAATTTTCTCCACAAATAAATTATTGGTGACTTCCATGAAAATATAGTACTTGAAGTTCCATTTGGATCGAATGAATTATCGATTTGAGAAATTATTATTTTATACTTTTCCAATTCATGAATATAAGGAGCATAAAGTAAATTAAGAACTTCTTTAGAAAGTTTTCTTCTGCCAAGTTCAATTTTACTATTTTGTAAAAATCTTAAATAATGAAAGTGATAGAAAATAAGTGGAGCTTTAACACCATAATTGTTAACGATTAAATTATTTGATGATTCTGTTATTTTATACTGTTGAACATTCCATGCAGCAACTCCGCCGCCAAGATGTTGAAGAATATGGACATCTTTGAATCTTGTTGTCCAGTCATCCAAATATTTTTGGTCACCAAATTTTCCATTTTCGCTTCTATTAAAACACCACTCTAAGCATCTTTCGCGCCACCATTTAAGTGCAGTTAAACTGATTTCATCATTTTTAAAAGTAATAAACTGAACACAATACTTTCCTGCTTTTTTCGACTTATCGTAAATTTTAGAGTATCGATGCTCTGTAATTAAAATAGATGCGCCGTTCATTTCGTCGAAAATTGGTTTTGGCGAAGAATAGAAAAATAAATCGGAATCAATATATGTACAGCTTTCAACTTTAAATTTACTTAAAACAAATAAAATTGTTGATGAGGTTGCTGTCCAACAGTATTCTGCAACAGAACGAGTAGGTTTTACTTTTAACAGTTCATCATCTTCAAATTCTTTAAGTGATATAGTTGTTGCATTCTTCAGTTTGAGATTATTTAATATTGAAAATGTACGATTATCAAAAGCAAAAATATAAATATGAAAATCAGAACATTCTTTTTCTAAAGAATAATATAACGCAAGACCCCGAGTTAAATAATTAGAATCGAAGAGTGTGCAGAAATTCATTTACTATAAAAAAATATTATTAATTTTGACTAAAATTGCATTCAATAAATATTTATTAAAAAACATATATTTTATTTTAAACGAAGAATGATTTTTCATTTCAATAAAAATATTATCTGAATATTTTTCAATACCAATTTCTGCTAATTTATGTGCAAATCCGTGGTGCTTTTGAATTGTTGCAAAAACCCAGCCAAGTAATAATTCTCTTTTTGAATTAATTGTATTAAAGGAATTGAAATAAGTCATTTCAATCCAACCAGGATTTATGTTTTGCGAAAAAGAAATAATTTTTTGATAAAATTTTGATTTAGTTAAACTATCAATTTGGTTTTGAGTAATTCTCGAAGAGCCCTTAATAATTGCCGATGAAAGCCAAAAATCATAACTCTCCATAAATTCAAGGAGATTATACAGTTTATCCTCACCAAAATATGCATCAATAAAACCCGGTTCAAACTCAGCTACAAGAATATTATTATTTATTTTCGCTTTAATACTTTTAAATATTCGCAAATCAATTCCTTGAGAATCGCTTTTAAACCAATCAATATAATTTATATTTATTTTAGCAAGGGCAGTTGATAATGAGGTTGAGTTTAGGGTAATTTCTTTTTCGATAATAAACTTTTCTGCAAATGCCCAATCTTTCAGTGCATTATGATTTGGTTTCAATGTGCTCGAGCAGTATGGATTTTCTGTTAAATAAAAATTTGTTGTTGATGCCTCTTTATCTATAACTAAAGTGTTAAAAACAAATTTCTTTAGAAATCCAGATTTATCATTTACATCAATATTAAATTCTCTTGTATCGCCATCAAATGCAAGACAAATAGAATATTTTGCAATTGCTTTCCATTTAGGGTTGATTTTACCAGATGCTCCAATATCAACCAAAACAGGAGGGTTATTTTGCAACTCTTGGAGAGAAAATATTTTATCAAACAGCTTCATTATTCTTTTTCTAATAAGCAAATAAATAAAATTTGAAATAGATTTGGAAATAATTTAATAAAAAACCACTTAATAGTATTTTTGGGTTTTAGCATTTTTATGTTCTTTATTCTCATTCCACCAATTTTATTTATCAATTCTTCAAAATCTATTTTAGAAAGTTGATGAATATGTCCAGTATTAAACCAATTGTAGCCAAATAAAGTTGGACGTGGCATTCTTCCATTAAAAAGTAAATCAAATCTATTTTTATAAAATCCAAAATTTGGAAATGATATAATTTGATATTTTGAAATCCTTTTCATCTCCGAGAGCAAAACCTCCGGATACATTACCATTTGAATTGTTACATTGCAAATTGCGTAATCAAATTCATTATCTGCAAAGGGAAGTGCCTCGTCAATTCTACCGTATAAAACATCGAGTTTATTCCGTTTGCAAACTTCTACGGCACTTGAAGAGATTTCAACACCTTTTGCTATGCAGTTATTTTCTTTTATTAATTTTGTAATTAACGAACCATTTCCACAACCAAGATCAACTATGTTTGAATTATTATGTACTAATTCCGCAATCAAATTATATTCAGTGCGTTCTTTAAAATCAGAGTATGTATAATCGTAATTGCGATTATCGTTTGGACTCATTTAGATTTTAAATGTGATGAAATAATTTCATGAATATTTAAAATCCGATCTTTTAATTGATGAGTTTTTAATGTTTTAGCTTGTCCATTTTTTGCAATTTTTTCAGTTTCAGTGGGATTATCGAGCAACCATTTAACTTTATCAACGCATTCGCCATTATTTTTATATGTAACGACTTCATTGTCTATCTCAAAAAGATCCTGCATATTATTTTTGTGATCAGTTAATAATACTGAACCCATTCCGGTAGTTTCAAAAAGTCTGATATTACAAGCAAAATTACCAGCTACTTCGCCGTGGTTATTAAAACATATTTTACTTTTAGAAATCATTTCAAACATTTCTTTTCCATAAATAGAAGTAGAAAAACTATTTTTCATTTTAATTGGAAAGGATAACCATTTTGGAAAGGATTGCAATTGCGAAATTTTTCTTAATGGAGTAATTGATTCAACAATATTATTTAAACCAATATTGTTAAGTAGTTTTGCGCTCATATATCCAATTGATTTTTGTAAATATGTAATTGGAGAATCCAATTGATAACTTACGTTTGCATTAAGTTTAATATTCGCGTTGTAAATATTTTTCAATAATTTAGCTCTCTCTTCATGAAATCCATCACCCGGAATAAGCGAACCAATAAATGTAAAATCGTTTTGTTTTGTTTGATTATTTATTTTCAGTTTACTTAATATAGAATCCTCAAATCCATGATAAACTTGATAAACATTAAAACCTTTATTTTTAAATTCTTGATAGAAACCTGGAGAGCAAACAAACATTAAATCATATTCATTAAAATTAGTTTCATGTTTAATTGTATAAGGAGAACAACACCAACCAACAATTAGTTTAACTGATGAGATTTCAGCGCGGATTTTTTTTAACAACCAAGTTGGGCAAAACAAGCTATCTTGAAAAAATAGAACAGTTGGTTGTAAATATTTTATTTGATCAAATAGAAAATCGAATCCAATTGATTTAACACCAAATTCATTTTTCCAAGTATTTTGCAGTGGAGAAGCGTTGGCAACAATTTCAAATGCTTCTACATTTACTTTTGAGAGATGATTCACAAAAAAATCAGACCATCCAAATAATTGCGACATCAGATGTTGATGTTGTTCGTTGTAACTCTTTTCTTTAATAAACGAATTTCTATCGTAATATTCATTTAAAAAAGATCTATAATAATTTGTAATTTTTACGAATCGGTAAGGCATATATAATTATCTAACTTTCAGTCGATTGAATAAAGAAATTAAAGTGTTGTTAATATCTTCAGAAACCTTCAATCTAAAAACTAGAAAAATAAACACAGTTGATATTATTAATGATCTAACTATTATATCAATAATTGGATTTGAGAAAGATGAAATTATTAATGACAAACTATATGTTAATCCTAATATAAAGAGTGCAATAAACGTATTTTTAGTAAACGGTTGAACTCCTAATTTCCACTTAACAAAAATTACAAGAATTAGGTTATAAGCAATTATAGAAATAAAAGTTGCAAACGCCGAGCCAACAATTCCCCATATTGGAATAAAGTATAAGTTATTTATAATTGTTAAAATTGCTAGAAAAAAAATAAAATAAAGTGTGTAATAAAAATATTTTGAGTTTCCCAAAATGATTCCATTTATTCCAGTTAAAGCATCAAAGACTTTAGCTAAGCCAATAAAAAAAATAACATATTTGCCGGTTTCATATATTTTACCATTTGGCATAATGGTAAAAATATTTTCTACATTTATCCAAATTAATAAAAACAATAAACCAGCAACAATAAATTGATTCAACGACGTTCGTTTATAAATTAAATCAACAAATTGAATATCATTATTCTTAAGTGCGTCAGAAGTGAATGGAGTTATAATTTGGAAAATAGCACGTGAAGGCATTTCGATGAATGATGCAATGAAAAATGCAATTGTAAAAATTCCTGCACCTGATAAACTTACTTGGCTGCTCAACATAAATACATCAATTCGACTTGCTACTGATGAGCCAATTCCAACAACAATCATATACAACATAAACCATAGCAGTTCTTTTTTAATTGATCCCTGTAAAAATTTCAGATTTGGTTTGAAATTTATTTTTTTTATAGAATTAATATAAATCAGATTAAGAGTTGTAGCAATTCCATAGATTATTGTAAATAAAATTACAAATTGATCTAAAGAAATCTTGTTATAGTAAAATGCTAATACAATTATTAATGTGAGAACCCGAACTAATACTTCTTTAATAAATTTTGGCACAACAATGCGTTGTAAAATAGATGCATAAGTTTCTGATATAGTTGTATAAATTGTAAAGAGGGTAAGCGGGATTATAAAAAATAAATATTTTGTGAACAGTTCTGATTTTTGAGCAAAAATTAAATCCACTTCATTTTGAAAAAGTTGGAACAATAAAATAAAAAGTATAAATCCAAAAAGAGGGACGAAGAAAATAAAAAAGACGAAACCATTATCGTTATTTACTGGATCTTTAAAATAAGGGAAAAATTTTAATGCAGTACTGCTCATCCCAATTTGCGCAAAAGAGGAAAAAATTAAAGCAGATTCCATTAAAACTCTTGTTAATCCAATTTGTTCCGGTGTAAGACTTTTGGGATAAATGTAGATTACTAATAGAGCACCCAAGCAAGCACCAAAATAACTTACAATTGTTGCCTTAATACTCTGTCGGATTACTATTCCCATAAATGAACCAGTATTATAGATTATTTTACTTAAAAATCAAACTAAGCATAATCAGATAGATCTAATAGTAAAAGTTTTTTCTGTTTAATTAAATAATTGTTTTACTATAATAAAAATATCCATAATTATTCATATTTTACTTATGCAATTGCAAATAAAAATATGTATGGTATAGCAATTCAAGTCAAACTGAATTCCGTGCTTTTCTTTAATACAAGTATAATCTATTAAATGAAACAATTAAAATATAAAATATTATTCCTTGCAAGCTGGTACCCAAGCAGAGTAAATAAAGTCCTTGGGATATTTGTTAAAAGAAAAGCCGAGGCTATGACGCGGCTTTGTGATGTTGCGCTAATTTATGTTGTAGATGATAATTCTTTGATAAACGTAAACTATGAATTAATGTCCGAAAGTGAAAATAAGGTATTTACAGTACGGGTTTACTTTAAAAAATCTTCCAATAAAATCGCAAACATTCTACTCTACAACTATAGATATTTAAAATCTTATTATCTTGGCTGGCAGGAAGTAAAATCCAAATGGGGTAAACCGGATTTAATCCATTCCAATGTAATCGATAGATCCGGTTACATCGCACTTCTTTTTAAGTTGGTAAAGGGTATAGACTTTGTAATCACAGAACATTCAACTCCTGATATAGATTTCTTAAGAGGTGTTACAAATAAAACAAAAATTCCTTTGAAATTTTTTAAAAGTTTAGTTATAAAGAATTGCTCCTATTTAAACGTAGATTCTCATCCATCTTTAGAATACATGAAGAAAGTTGGGTTCGAAGGAAATCTAGGTGTAATTCCCAATATTGTTGAGATAAATGAGAAATATTTAACACTTACGCAGCAAACAAAGCCTAAAGAATTAAAATCTGCAATCCATATTTCAATACTAAACAATAGGAAAAACGTTGCAGATATAATAAGAGCATTTGCATACATCTATAATGAACTGAATCGTAAAGACTGTGTTTTTCACATTATTGGTGAAGGTTCTGAAAAAGATAATCTGATAAAACTTGCTGATGATTTACATATATTGGATAAATGTGTATTCTTTCATGGTTTTGTAACTGATGAAAAAAAACTTGAGCTGCTCACTAATTCAGATTTTCATATTCTTAATAGTGATGATGAAGGTTTTTCTGTTGTAACTGCTGAAGCTATACTTTATGGCATTCCTGTTATAGCAACAAAGTGTGGCGGACCCGAAGATTTTGTAAATGAAACAACCGGAATTCTGATTGAAAGACGAAATCTTGCTGAATTACAGAATGCCATTCTTTTCATGTTAGATAATTCATACAAATTTGATAAAGTAAAACTGCATGAATTTGGTAAAAAAATGTTTAGTCCTGAAACTATCAGTGATTTAACTTATCAAGCTTACACAAATTCAATCCTTCATTGGAAAGCAGGAAACACACAAAAGGTTTTAAAGATTAATCCTGATTGGAAAGTACTAGATGTTGGCAGCGGTCATCAACCAAATAGAAGAGCAAATGTAATTTTAGATAAATATACTGGGGACACGATTCACCGTACAACAGCAAAACTTGAAATACCGACTGATAAACTTTTTATAATGGGTGATGCTCTTTCTATTCCTTTTAAGGATAAAAAGTTTGATGTAGTAGTTGCTTCTCACATTGCAGAACATATTGATGATCCGATAATGTTTTGTAATGAACTGCAAAGAATAAGCAAGTCAGGATATATCGAAACACCGGGCCCGATTACCGAGATACTTCTTCCTGCAAACTCACATAAATGGATTGTTAGGAAAAGCGGGAACGGTTTAGTATTTAAAAACAATAAGTACGCAAAACCATTTTCGCCGTTATTTTATTCGCTTTTTTACTTGAATCGAGAAGGATATGATTTTGATACTAAAAGAAGTAATAACAAATTTTTGAAATTTCTTTCCTGGGCTTTGAATTCGATATGGAAATTTATTCCATATACTTATGCAAGATTAGTCTGGAAAGATAAGTTCGAATGTAAATTGAAATGAGTAACCGAATTGAATTTTAATTTTTCAATTCATTATTAATAATCTCATGCAAAGTTTCAGCTCTTTGTTCAAAGGTATGATCTTTTAATGTTCTTTTGTGTCCTGCAACAGAAATTTGTTTAAGCTCATTAGGGTGTAAAAGCAGCCAGTTTACTTTCTCAACACATTCTTCTGATGAATTGTAGGTTACAACTTCCTTATCAGGTTCAAAAAAGTCTGTGATATTTTTTTTGTGATCTGTTAATAAACAAGAACCAACTCCTGTAACTTCAAACAACCTAATATTTGCAGCATAATCTCCAGCTACGCCACCATGTGAATTGAATCCAATTTTAGATTTTGATAACGCTTTCATCATTTCAAGTCCAAATAATGGAGTTGGATTCGCCGCATTTATAAAATCACTAGAATAATTTATTTTCTTTGGCATTGCAGTTAAACGAGCAGTTTTTTTTATAAAGGGAATGTTTAAAGCAAGTTCATTTAATCCAATTGATTTCAATGAATTAGAAAAAATGTATCCCAATCTCTGACCAAAAACATAAATCGAATTATCATTAGGAAGATTTGTATAAAGACTTAGATTTATTTTTCTATTTAGCAGAGACTCTATTAATCTTATTCTTTCATTGTGAAAATCAGCACTTCCAATAAATGATCCAATAAATATTAAATCCGACTCAGGATAATTATTTTTCAAATAAATTTTTGGAATCAAAGATGATTCAAATGCGTGGTTGAGGCGATAGGATTTAATTCCAGCTTTTCTGAACACTTCAACAAACTTTGGAGAACAGGTACAGACAAAATCGAAATATTTATAGGTATTCAATTGCTCCTCTGTAAAAGGAGAACAACACCAACCTATTATCTTTTTTACTGAAGGAACATTCTGTTTTAATTGTTTAAGAAAAGATGAGCTAAAGCTTATACTATCTTGAAAGAAAGCTACTTCAGGTTTATAAAATTTTAACTGTTCCAGCAGCAGTTCTTCACCGGTTAATGCTAGATTATGTTCTTTTGCCCAGACTGATTGAAGATGATCTGCATTTGCAACGATTTCAAACGCCTCATTACCCAAATTATTAAGATGAAGCTGATAGAAATTTGACCATCCAAAGGCCTCATTCATTAGGCTCTCATATTGTTCAGCATATGATTTATCGCTTATGTGGGGATTCTTTAAGTAGTAATACTTAAGAAAATTCCGATAGAAATTTGTTACTTTAACAAAGCGATAATTCATTTATATTCTATTAATTATCTAAAAATTGGAATTCTAAAGAATCTTAATTTTTCTTTTTTTGAATAACTCTTTCATAAAATATTCCAAACACAATCCCGATTATTGAAAGAGAACTTAAAATCAGTACAAGGTATTTACTTATATAAAAGCTGCTTGGTGCAAACTGAAACTCAACTTTGTGTTTTCCTTTTGGAACTATGATTCCCATAAATCCATGATTTGTCTGAAATATTTCTGTTTGAATATCATCAACAAATATTTGAACATCTTTTTTTTTATACTCAAGCATATAATCATAGGGATAGGAAGTAATACCATGCTTTCCCATGAATTTATAAACATTATTT
>SXGS01355977.1_pt1 | contig 27109 bp, 17 predicted proteins | sample 3174681 | NCBI WGS metagenome assembly SXGS01 (sample SAMN11356861, study PRJNA531348) | freshwater metagenome | isolation source: freshwater sample F1-80 | place: China: Fuxian Lake, Yuxi | collected 2017-12-25 | reverse complement strand
CTGCTACGGCACTAGGCTAGGCCCCCATATCCGGCCACAGCATCGTTATCCCCCTGTTTCGCAAGCCCTGGAACGCCCAGCGTGACCGCTATCCAATTGACAGATCGCACTTTAGCCCGAAACGCAAAAGAGCCGCACCCTCTTTGGAATTGCTAGAAGGCAGGTTGGTCATGTTGCTAGACGTGGCCTCCCGATACGGGACGGTTGGAATGTCCATCGTTGGATTGCCGCCTCCCAATGGACTCGTCCAAGTAGCCTTATGGCTACGGTGCGATCAATTGGGTTGCAGGTGATCTCGGCCACTTTGCGAAGCTCGATAGGAAGGTCTTGACCGGACGACACTTTGTAGAAGCGGACCTCTTCATCCGACACCTGGTTAATCGAAAAGTCGGGGTAGGGGTCAGCATCCTTTGGTGATAGCCGATAGTGCCACCCTTCGCTTTTCAGCTTCTCTAGACGGTCTCGTACGCAGCCTGCACGATGCTCCCGCGCTTGTTCGCTTGACATCTCGTTGTCGCAACCTGGGCATCGAACAAGTGTGGGACGGCCCGGTCCAGCGTGAGGCGTTTGCTTACGAGCGTAACGACGCGCTGCTTCGCTCAACAGAACTTCGTCTTCGAGCTGGCTTGCGACAGAAGCCGCGTTCTGCTCGAACCCGCAATGGGAACAGGTGAAGGGGTAGTATTGCTTCTGCATGCTTTATAATAAAACCGCTGTGGTCATTTGTCAAACAATCAAGGACTGCAAAATGCTTCACTCCTGCATGAATAGAGCGCCTGTGGTCGAGAGTGGCCGGCCTGTCCAAGATTGACAGTTTTGGCTATATCGGCTATTCTCAGGCTGAGAGGAGGCTTCACCCATGAACGTACATCTCACCCAAGAACTCGAGCAGCTCGTCCAGAGCCGGGTCAAAAGTGGCCGCTATGGATCGGCCAGTGAAGTCGTCAGGGACGCTTTGCGCTTGCTGGCGGACCGTGACGAGTTGATGGAGCTGCGCAAGCAAGAACTCCGCAAGAGAATCGCCCAGGGGCTCGATTCGCTTCGCCGTAGCGAAGGCGTTGATGGTGATGAATTCTTTGCTCAGCTTGAACGAGAAGAAGCCGCTCTCGATAAACCCCCGGCAGCATGAAGCGATTCAAGCTCTCGCCGGAAGCGGCCTGCGACATCAGGGAGATCTGGAGCTACATTGCAGCAGACAGCGTCGAGGCTGCCCGCAAAGTGCGTCTTGCCCTCTTTGACGCTTGCCGGCGCTTGGCCGAGAATCCGCACATCGGCCACACCCGCAAGGATCTGACTGAACAGCCGGTTCTCTTCTGGCCGGTGGGTTCCTACCTGATCATCTACGACCCTCAGACCAAGCCATTGTCAGTTGTGCGAGTCGTTCATGGTGCGCGTGATGTTCCAAGTTTGTTTTGATGGCCGGATGCCCAACTTCGGCGCCTACCATAAGGAGCACGTTGGCTCCAGGATACGCCTGCGCGGATCCAGTCCATAACGATCTGAAACGGATGCTCGGAACTTGCCCAAAAGGGTCAGCCGAGGCTCAGACAGCTCAGGCGTGCGTTGCAACAGCGGCTCGAGCAAGAGCATTCGACATCAAAGTCACGCTTCTCGAGGTTTGCGGAAAGTACGTTCAGACAGCGCGAGAAGAGAAGAAGTAGGAGACGGGCAAGATTTCCGAGGTTCTGCTTTCGGTGCTCACGCCGGGCCCGTCGTTTTCTTTTCCTGGAGCCGCCTCCCCGGCGGCAACGGTTCGAACACTACCTATCGCCTCTACGTCCAGGACATGGAGCGGCAATTTCCCTCCGGCAACGTTACACGACGCTGAATTTCTGGGCGATGCGCTCCGCAGCCGGGTAAACGATACGACGCGATCGTGCTGGCGAAGGTCAATGGTCAGGACGTGGTGAGTGCGGTTGCCAATTTCGCGCTCTCCGGGCCAGTGGTGCAGTCGCCCACGCCGGTGCTCCCGGGATATCAGGAAACCAATGCGCCCCGGCGCCAAGATGGATCGATCGCGCTCGCCTGGGCGCCAGTACCGGGTGTCTCCTACTATCAGTGGGTACTCACTCCGGCGGGCGGAGTCCCGATCACCTCGGGGCTCGAGTATACCGAGTCGCGAGGATTCTTCGGCTTGGCCGCTGGCAGCTACACCGGAAAGGTGCGCGCCTGCCTCGCCGTGCCGCCCGCGGCGTGCGCACCCGGCTCCGATGCCGGCTGGGGCCCATAGTCCGATGTGGGCGGCACGGGTGCGTGGTCGTTCACACTCCAGTAGCACCCGCCCGGCGAGCGCTCCTGGGCGCAGTCCTCCGGGGAGGCGCTCTTCCCTCGCCACTGGCTCGTTGTGTCACGGCGCCAACGGCCGGGGCGGCGAGCGCGCGGTTCCGCTCGCGATGCATACGGGATGGAATCCGCGAGCGCCGGCGATCGGATCCCCGGAGGAGTTGTTCAGCATGACCGGATCGTACTTCGCGTTTCCGGCGGAGACGATGCGCAAGCTTTTATGGCGGCAAAGACGTTTATCTCGCGAAGGTCCGGCGGGAGGCGCGGCGGCTGGTGTCGTCGCGATACCTGCTCGAGCGCGATGTCGAGGGGATCGTGAAGGCTTCGGCGAAGGAATGGGATTTCGCGATGGGGAGGTGAGGCGCGCTGGCCGGGCTCGCGTCCGTCACGTCCCCTGCGCCGAGTGCAACCACGCCGTTCCGCAACCTCGCGCCTCATTCCATCCACATCGAGGAGCGGAAGGCCAATCGCTGCGATCTTGTTCCGAAGCGCACGATAGCGGCCCGTTGCGGCTCTTTCGGAATTCCCGAGATACTGGTTCCCCGATGTGAAGGGGATTGAAACGCGTATCCGCTGACACCGTTGAGGATCCCACAGGCCGTGACGTCCGGCCGGTTCCCCGATGTGAAGGGGATTGAAACGCCCCCATCCTGCCTCTGACCAAGTACCCAAGTAACGGCGTCCGGCTGGTTCCCCGATGTGAAACAGGTAACCCATGGATGCGGCGCCGGAGCGATCTTGCGACCGGCTGGGCAGCGCCCCGCAACCTTCGGTGCGATCCCGGGTTCAACACCCTGACCAACCATGTCCACGCACTCCCTCACCCGCCGCGGATTCCTAGGCACGGCTCTCGGCGGCCTCCTCGCCCCACGGATCGGGCGCGCGGCCGGCCGGCCCAATGTGCTCCTGATCATGTCGGACGATCTGGGGTGGAACGACATCGGCTACCGCAACCCGGAGGTGAAGACGCCGCACCTCGACGGCTTGGCCGGCAGGGGGACGCGGCTGGAGCAGTACCGCACGATGTCGGTGTGCAGCCCTACTCGCTGCGCTTTGTTGACGGGCCGTTCGGCGTTCCGCCTCGGTGTGCCGGCTCCGATTCCCCTCACCAACGCGCTTCCGATCGGAGAGCGGCTGCTGCCGGGGATGCTGCGGGAGTCCGGATACCAGACGGCCCTGATTGGCAAGTGGCACCTGGGCATCATCGCTCCCGAGTATTTCCCTCATCGCAGGGGCTTCGATTCCCACTACGGTTACACGGGCGGTGAAACGAGTTATTACACGCATCGCGGCAACGGCAACCGGCCCGACTGGTACCGCGACGGCGAACTGCTCGAGGAAGAGGGCTACACGACGGATCTGTTGGCGGCCGAGGCGGTCCGCTACATTCGCGGCCGGGACAAGGACCGCCCGTTCTTCCTGGATCTTTCCCTGAACGCGCCGCACATTCCGTTGGAGGCGCCGGAGGAGTATCTGGCGCGGTATGGCCACATCGCGGATCCGTTCCGGCGGACCTATCTGGCGATGATCGAGTGCATGGACGCGGGGATCGGGCGCGTGCTGGGCACGCTCAAAGAGGAAGGGTTGGTGGAGAACACGCTGGTGATCTGGGTCAGCGACAACGGGGGCACGCCGGCGAATAACGCGGGCGGGAGCAACACGCCTCTGCGCGCCCAGAAGGGCAGCGCGTTCGAGGGCGGGCTGCGTGTTCCCGGGATCGTGTCGTGGCCGGGCGTGTTGCGGGAAAATCACCAGCACGACGGGTTCCTGACGGTGCTGGATTGGCTGCCCACGCTGCGGGACGCGGCCGGTTTCGATACGGGCGGCGTGGAGTTGGATGGAGTGAGCGTCTGGAAGAGCCTGCGGGAGGGCGAGGCCGTGGAGCACGGTCCGGTGGTGATGGGAGGTGGCCTCAATTCGTGCGTGTACCGGGGCGAGTTCAAGCTGGTGGAGCAAGTGACCATGGGGCAGAACCCGGTTACGACACGCTTCCTGTTCCGCATCTTCGACGATCCGAACGAGGAGCGGGACGTGCAGGCCGAGTATCCGCGGGAGATGGCGGAACTGGTGGACATCCTGCGGGCGCATCCGAGAGGTCAGCCGGACCGCCTGCCGGCGTAGCTTTTGTCCGCCGCGGCGCGCGGTCCGTATATAATCACGATGAGATGGAGCACGAGGGGCGAGTTCTCGCGGCGGCGGCGCTCCTGCTGTCCGGCGCTTTCGCCCAGGCTCAGGACTCGAGCGGCGCGCTCATTCTCGGTTCCAAGTGCCTCGGCTGTCACGGCGAGCGGAAGATGTCCGGGTTGGACCTTCGGGATCGCGCCTCCGCCCTCGAGGGCGGGAGTCGTGGGCCCGCGCTTACGCCGGGCAACGCCGATCGCAGCCTGATCTATCGCCACGTCTCGGGACTCGCCGAGCCGAGGATGCCTCCCGGGCGCGAATCGCTGCCGGCCGCCGAGATCGCGGCGATTCGCGACTGGATTCGCGATGGAGCGCCGTGGACATCGAGCCGGGCGGGGTCACCGGGCGAATGGTGGTCGTTCCGGAAAGTGGAACGGCCGGAGCCTCCCGGCGGCGCGGGGAACGCGATCGACGCGATCGTTTCGACGCAACTGCGCGCGAAATCGCTCACGCCCGCGCCGGCGGCGGACAAAGCGACGCTGATCCGCCGCGCCTACTTCGACCTCATCGGTCTACCCCCTCCGCCGGATCGAGTGAAACGTTTCCTCGAAGACAGCGCGCACGATGCCTTCGCCAAGCTCGTCGATGAGCTGCTCGAATCGCCGCACTACGGCGAGCGCTGGGGACGCCATTGGCTGGACGTGGTCCGATACGCCGACAGCGGCGGCTACGAGACGGATATCCTGTTCAAGAACGCGTGGCGCTATCGCGACTGGGTGGTCCAATCGTTGAACGCGGACAAGCCCTACGACCGCTTCGTGCAGGAACAGATTGCGGGCGACGAGATGTGGCCCGACAACCTCGACATGGACGGCTCCTACGAGTTGCCGAAGCAGAAGCTGCGCAACCTCGAGGCGCGGATCGGAACCGGCATGTTCGGTTTCGGGGCGGAGGTCCACGAATCGAACATGGACGCGCGCAAGCTCCAATACGAGAAGCTCACCGATTGGGCCGACACGGCGGCTGCCGCCTTCCTGGGCCTCACGTTCGGATGCGCGCGCTGCCACGATCATAAGTTCGATCCGATCACGCAGCGCGACTATCACCGCCTGCAGGCGATCTTCGCCCTCAGCACCGAAGTGGAGATCCCCGTCGTGCATCGGATGTCGATTCGCGACCACGGCCAGCACTATCCGCGCGTGATCGCGGTGGCGGAAGCGAGAATCGCCTATCGGTTGCACGAACAGAAAGTGAAGCAGAGCGCCAAAGAGGAGAAGCGCGAGCCCACGAAGGAAGAGCAGGCCGAAACGGACCGCCTGCTGCGCGAGATCGGCAAGGCGGTGCTGGCCGCGCCGGAGAAAGACGCGCAAGGAAAGGTCTGGGATGGTCTGATGGACATTCCCACGGCCACCGTCCTGGGCCATCGCGAACCCGAACTGGTTCCGGCGACGCACATCTACCATCGTGGCGAACTGAGCGGCGCCCAAGAGGCGGTTGGCCCTGGACTTCCCGCGTTTCTCGGCGGCGGCGAGATCGCGGCCGGTTGCACGGGCCGTTGCGTCCCTCTCGCGCGGAAGCAACTCGCTCTGTGGCTCACCAGACCCGAGCATCCGCTGACCGCGCGCGTGATGGTGAATCGCATCTGGGCGTGGCATTTCGGCCGGGGCATTACCGCCACGCCGAACGATTTCGGGCGGCAGGGCGAGGCGCCGGTGAATCAGGCGTTGCTCGACTGGCTCGCCGCCGAATTCGTCAGCCGGAACTGGTCCATCAAGGCGATGCACCGGTTGATCATGAATTCGGAGACCTACCAGCGCGCGAGCCGCTTCTCGAACGCGGCCAACGCGCGGATCGACCCCGAGAATCGCTACCTGTGGAAGGCAAATCGCCGCCGCCTGGAAGGGGAGCTGCTGTGGGACTCGATGCACGCGGCCGCCGGCTCGCTGAATCCGAAGCTGGGAGGAAAGCCGGTGGCGCCACCGCTCGCGGCGGATGAGTTGAGCGGATTGGCGAGCGCGTGGCAATGGCCCGTGAATGGCGATCCGGCCGAGCACCGGCGCCGCGGCTTGTACCTGCTGGTCCGCCGCACGTTTCCGTTCCCGATGTTCGAAGCGTTCGACGCGCCGACCAACGCGGTGAGCTGTCCACGGCGCGACGTCAGTTCGGTGGCTCCGCAAGCGCTCTGGTTCCTGAACAACCGAGTGGCGCACGAACAGGCCGCCGCCTTCGCCGCGCGAGTGCGCCAGCAAGCCGGGGGCGTTCCGGCCGGGCAGGCGGACGCCGCGTGGCGCCTCGCGTTGGGGCGCGCGCCGTCGAGACAAGAGGCCGAAGAGGGCGCACGCATGATCGAGGACCTGTCGCTCGAGAAGTTCTGCCTGTCGCTGTTCAACCTGAACGAGTTCGCTTTCGCCGACTGACATGACCACGCTACCCCGCCGCGAACTTCTCTCCCGCCTCGGCTTCGGCCTGGGCGCGATGGCCCTCGGCGGCCCTGGCGCCAACGGGAGTCCGCTCGCGCCGAAGCCCTCGCACAGGGCCGCGAAAGCGAAGAGCGTCATTTACCTGTTCATGCAGGGCGGCCCTTCGCACGTCGATACGTTCGACCCGAAGCCCGAACTGACGCGGTTCGACGGCAAGCCGCTGCCCGCCAGCTTCCAGGCCGATGGTCTGAACCTCCAGTTCATCAAAGTCGGAGACTCCAAGCTGATGGGCAGCCGGCGCACGTTCCGCAAGCGCGGCCAATCGGGACTCGAAATCTCGGACCTGTTCGAACAAACCGGCGCCCACGCCGACGATCTCGCGCTCATCCGATCGTGCCATCACGACGCGTTCATTCATGGACCGGCGCTGAACCTTCTCTACACTGGCTCGATTCGGGTCGGCTTCCCGAGCGTTGGCTCGTGGGTCGTTTATGGACTGGGTACGGAATGCGACAACCTGCCGGCCTTCCTGGTGATGAGCGACGGCTCGATCGGCGGCCGCGCGCGCACCTCGTACTCGTCGGGTTTTCTGCCCGCGGCCTACCAAGGCACGCTCTTGCGGACGGAAGGATCGCCGCTCGTCAACCTGTCCCCCGCGAGCGGCCTGACCGCCGGCGAACAGCGCCGGATGCTCGATCAAATCGGCGAATGGAACCGGCGGCATGCCGCGGAGCGAGCCGATGATTCGCGGCTCGAGGCCCAGATCGCCAACTACGAACTCGCCTTTCGGATGCAGACAGCGGCTCCGGGGCTGGTCGACATCTCACAGGAATCCGCGGCCACGCGCGCGCTTTACGGGATCGACGAGAAGAGCACCGCGAAGTTCGGAGGCATGTGCCTTCTCGCTCGCCGGATGGTGGAACGCGGAGTCCGCTTCGTGCAATTGATCAGCACCGATTGGGACGGCCACAGCGAGTGCGATAAGAACCATGTCGACAACGCCCGCAAGATCGACCGCCCGATCGCGGGTCTGATCGCGGACCTGAAGCAGCGGGGACTGCTCGAATCGACGCTGCTGGTCTGGGCCGGCGAGTTTGGCCGCACGCCGGTCATGCAAGGCAAGGAAGGGCGCGACCATCATCCGTACGGCTTCACCGCCTGGATGGCAGGTGGTGGGGTTGGTGGCGGACGAGTGGTGGGCGCGACGGACGATTTCGGGTTTCGCGCGGCGGTGGATCGGGTGCATGTGAACGATCTGCATGGGGCGATGCTTTCGCTGCTCGGCATGGATCACCGGAGGTTGACCTATTTCTTCCAGGGGCGCGATTTCCGTCTGACGGACGTGGGGGGCGATTTCGATTTAGCGGGCCGGTTGACCGGGTAGTTAACGAAATCCTTACAAAACGCCGGTAGCATGGGTCCATGAAGCTCCCGCGCCCCGCTTTCCTCCTCCCGATCGCAGCCGTCTCCCTGCTGGCGCAGCCCGCCATGCAGATGGGCGATGGCATCTGGCTCCGCGACGCCTACTTCGGCGAAGTGGAGACATTCGACTCCTGCCTGGCTCACCAGCCGGGACAGGGCATGTACCACAATCACGTGCAGCCCATTTGCCTTCGCGCCCAACTGGGGGACAACGTGGAGATCGCGGGTTCGGGCCGCACGGGCAGCGTCTACCGGGAGAAGGCCGCGCCGTGGACGCATTCGCCGATTCTCGGGTGGTCGCTCGACGGCTACCCGGTCTATGGCCCCTACGGTTACTCGAACCCGATGGATCCGTCCAGCCCGGTGAAGCGCCTCCAGTCCGGTTACCGGCCGCGGGCGATCGCGCGGCGCGATTCCCTGCCCGACTGGGCTCTGGACTACCACCGCGGCGTCCCGCGCGAGCTACCGGCGGCGCAGCAAGGCCCGCCCGTCAACGAACGGTTCCCGATCGGCCGCTATATCGAAGACTACGAGTTCGCCGCCGGGCTGGGCGATTTGGACCAGTTCAATGGCCGCACCGAGATCACGCCCGACTTTCCCGGCGGCACTTACGCGTACCACGTGACGATCAAGGACGATGGAACGCCCGCGTTTCCGTACATCCAGGGTCTCCAGTACCGCGGCGCGGTCCGGGTCGCGCCAGGACCGCCAGGAGCAGTCAACGTCCCCACCGACGCGGAGGATTACTTCAACAACGGCCGGTTCACCGGGCAGCCCAGTTCGACCGACCCGCGGCTGAAGTCGCTGCTGACGGCGAGTCCGCAAACCACGGCTCGCGCCATCATTGGCTGGGATCCGTCCGCGGGGCCGCAAACCACCTGGCCCGGAACGCAACCGCCGGGCGCCCGTCCGGCCATGGGCGGAGTGACGTCTCCCGCGATCGCGGATATCCAACGCGTCCGGACAACGGCCGGAGCGATCTACCTCAATTCGAGTAATCTACCGGGCTATGTCATCGGCCCCTGGTTCGCGGGCAGCGCCAACGGGGGAGTCTTCATGAACTGGGCGGCGGCGCTGAACTCGTCCGTGCAGTTACCACGAGTTCCGGAAGAGGCCACCACGCGGACCAGCACCGGTCTGGGGGCGATCGGCGTGTGGGTGAACGGAGTCGCGATCTTCAACGCCGCGGATGGCGCCTCTTACCGCGGCGCATCGGGGGACGACGCCGGCGGCGGCCTTGTGGCGGCCAACGCGATCACCCGGTCCTCCGCGTCGAACGAGGGCGGCCCGGTGACTCCGGGTTCGCTGGTTACGGCTTACGCGCAATTCGAGGCGAAGCTCGCCACGTCCACCGAGACGGCGGAGGGAGCGAACTGGCCCACGACGCTAGGCGGCGCCACGGTCACCGTCGTCGATTCGAGCGGCGCGGCTTTGCCAGCGCGGATCTCCTATGCATCGCCGAAACAAGTGAACTACCTGGTTCCCGAGGGCGCGGCGGCGGGATTGGCGACGGTCCGGCATACGGCGGGAGGCGTCACGGTTCCGAGCGCATTGCATATCGTGCCGGTCTATCCGGGTATCTTCAAGCAGAACATCGAGAACCTGGCGGCGGGCCAGGTAGCGCGGATTCGCGATGGGCAGACCGTGTACGAGCCAATCGCGGGACCCATCGCGCCGGGTCCGGCGGCGGAGCAGGCAACGCTCATCCTGTACGGCACCGGATTCAACTCCGCCGGGATGGTTACGGCGGCGATCGGTGGGGCGCCCGCGCCTGTCGCTTATGCGGGTCCACAGGGCACATATCCGGGCCTTGACCAGATCAATATCCCGCTGCCCGCGAATCTGGCGGGAAGGGGCAAGTTGGAGATCGTGATTACCGCGGCCGGAAGGCCGGGCAACCCGGTCCAGGTTACCTTTCGGTGAACGGCTGGCCGCTTCTCTGCCTGGCCGCGGCGTCGGCGGCGGCGCAGCCGGTGGAGACGGTCTGGATCCGGGCCGGGAAGATGGCCGGTGCATCCGGCGGCGTGGCGCGAATTCGGCCGGACGTTCATTCGGTGGAGATCGCCGGCGCTCATGTGCTCGTGCGATCGGCCGGTATTTCCCTGGCCTATCTAGGTCCGCTGCAGAACGAACCGAGACCGCGTCAGGGCTTGGTGGAGTTCGCGTTCCGGCTCCCCCGGAGTCCGCGGGAGGAAACGGGCCGGCGCGCCCATATCCCGGAGGATCATGCCGGCGTTTTCGTGAACGGCTTGCCAATTCCGAATCATTTCGAGGCAGCCTCTTACCGGGGACAGAATATCTGGCACTACGACGCGGTGGCGCGGAATGACGACGGCACGGTTACCGCCGCCGGCCGGCCGCGACCGGGCCTGGAACGTGGCGCCGCGCCGGGTCTGCTGGAAGGCTTGATCGCCAACACGGGGAGGCATTCACCGATTATCGGGTACGCGCTCGACGGGTATCCGGTGTACGGTCCGTGGACGGCGGCTGGGCGCGCGCGGTCGAGTTACGTTCCGCGCGAGATGGCCGCCCGCGACCGGCTGCCCGATGGAACCACGCTCGCACCAGGCCAGATCGGTCCGCCGGTGGGGCCCGAGTATCCGCTCGGGACGTTCGTGGAGGACTACGTGTATACTCCCGGCGCCGGAGACCTGGATGAGTTCAACGGGCGCCACGCCATAACTCCCGAGTATCCGGATGGGACGTATGCCTACTTCCTGGCGACGGACGAACGGGGCAAGCTGGCGTTTCCCTATCTATTGGCGCACGAGTTCCGGGGCCACGTCGACCGGCCGGAACCCAGCCGGGAGCGGTTCGACACCAGCGGTCCGCTCCGCGCGGGACGGCCAGCGGTATTGCGTTTTCGTTTCCCCGATGCGCGGGGCCGCCCGATTCGCCATCTCGAGTACGTCCACGAACGGCCCGTACACGTACTGGCCATCTCGCACGACCGGAAGATCTTCGCCCACATCCATCCGCGCGTGACGGATGATGGAGTCTGGGAGGTAAGTCACACGTTCCCACGCGCCGGGCGGTACCGCGTTTACGCCGAGTTCACTCCGCCCGGAGGCAACCAGCGCTTGGAGTTCCACGACGTTACGGTAAGCGGTCCCCGGGCCGGCGTAGCCGAGGCGCCCCGGCCGTCCGGTATCGCCATCGAGGGAGTAGACCAACTTACCGCGGGCGAGGACGTGGAACTGCGGTTCCGTCCAGCATCGGCGATTCGAGGCTGGCAACCGTATCTGGGCGCGTGGGCCCACGTCGTGATCGCGGGCGAGAACCTGTCGAGCCTGGCTCACGCGCATCCGGTGGAGGAAGGGTCCAGCAAAATCGCGGCCAGCGAGGCGCATGTCCACGCATCCGAGGCGCCCGGCCCTCCTCCAGCGGTTCTCCGGGTGGCCGCGGTGTTCCCGCGCGTGGGGAGTTACCGGCTTTGGCTGCAACTTCAGGTAGATGGGCAGGTGCGGACCATCCCGTTCGAGGTTACGGTCAGGCGAGCCGGTAAGTCAGGACCAGCTACCGCCATCCCGGCCGGAGCGATCCGATTGAGCGTCACGCCGGGCGGATTCGAGCCGCAGCGGCTCCGCGTCCCCGCCGGCCGGGCCGTCACCCTGGCGATCACACGCAGCGCGGATCCCAATTGCGGGGCGACGATCGTGTTTCCCGGGCTTGGCTTGACGCGCGAACTGCGGCCCGGACAGGTGACGCTGGTCGAACTGCCGTCGCGTCCGGCTGGAGAGTTCGGGTTCGCGTGTGGAATGGGGATGTACCGGGGAAGTCTGGTGGTGCAGTGAGGTAGCCTCGTCTAAGGGTTCCGCGGCCGGCTGCCGATCTTATGCAGGTGAAGCACTCTCGCGGGAGTAGGACTGGTCCAGTCGCGTGAAGTGGCCGTGTACGACAGCGGCGGCGCTAACGGTGGCGCTCCGCCTGGTGATGCTGCCGGTTCTGCCGCCGCCGGAGCCTCGCGCGCACGACGAGTTCGGCTATTTGCTGGGCGCCGATACGTTCGCGTCCGGACGGCTGACCAATCCGCCGCACGCGATGTGGGAGCATTTCGAGACGATGCACGTCAACATGCTGCCCACCTATCAGATGAAATATCCACCGGCGCAGGGCGTGGCGCTTGCGTTCGGGCAGGTGGTGTTCGGGAGTCCGTGGGCCGGCGTTTTGCTGACGGGGGCCGCGCTGGCCGCCGCGTTGTGCTGGATGCTGCTGGTCTGGCTTCCGCCGGGATGGGCGTTCGGCGCGACGATGGCGGCCACGATCAAAGTGGGAGTGCTGGGGTATTGGATGAACTCGTACTGGGGCGGGTCCATCGCCGCGGCGGCCGGAGCCTTGGTGATTGGGGCGGCGGCCCGTCTGACGCGCGATCCCCAGCCCCGTCTGGCCGCCGCAGCCGCGTTCGGCGCGGTGGTTCTGGCCAATAGCCGCCCGTTCGAAGGCGCGTTGCTTTGCCTGATCGCCGGGGCGATCTGCCTGCCGCGGATCCGGCGGGATGCGATTCCGAGGCTGGCGGGACCCGCCGCCGCGGTGATGCTCGCGGGCGTGGCGGCGATGGCTCTGTATAACTACCGGGGCTCCGGACACGCGACCCGAATGCCGTATGTGGAGCACCAGCGCCAATACGGCGCGGCGCCGGTCCTGCTCACGCAGGCCGACTTTCCGGCTCCTGTTTACCGGCACGCGGCGCTGAAGCGATTCTGGGATTGGGACCGGGGATACTACGTCACGGCGCGGGAGAATCCGGGGTTCACGCTCCTGTCGCTGATCCTCGAGGCGATGCCGTTCTTCGTGTCGATTCCGATGATTCCCGCGTTCCTGTGGGGCGTGAGGAAGCAGCCGCGGCTGGGAGCGGCACTGGCGCTCTTTCTAGGCGCGCTGTGCCTCGAGCGATGGCTCCAAGCCCACTATCTCGCGTCGGCGATGGGCGTCATCGTGCTGCTGGTGGCCGTAGGGTTCCGGGAAATGGACCGGCGGCTTGCCCTCGCGTTGCTGGTGGGGGCGGTTGCCTTCAAGGCGTGGACCTGGAAACCGCGTTACTTCACCGGCTACGAGGTCGCGTTTGTCGACGATCGGCGGCGAGTGCTCGGCGAACTGGAGCGTAGCGAGGGCAAGGATCTGGTGCTGGTCCGCTATTCCGCGGATCATTCGATCTTCGACGAGTGGGTGTACAACTCGGCCGATATCGATGCGTCGCGCGTCGTGTGGGCGCGCGAGATGAGCCCGGAGAAGGACCGCGAGATCGTGGCGTACTTCAAGGACCGGAAGGTGTGGGTGCTCGACGCCGACGCCAAGCCGGCGCGCCTGACTTCGTATACTCCGGCGGTGCAAGCGGCGGTCCGCCGCACGGAGTAGTGGCGCCGGCCCGCGGGGTCTCCGGAGCCGAAAGCTCCCCCTACCGCGCCCGGATGTACTCGTCCACCACGGTGGGGAGCACGTCGAGTGGGACCGCGCCGGCCGCGAGCACCGCGTTGTGAAACTCCTTGATTGAGAACTTCGCTCCCAGCGCCCGCTTAGCCCGTTCTCGCTCCTCCACGATCTTCAGTTCACCCAACTTATAGCTGCACGCCTGGCCTGGGACCGTGACGTAGCGCTCCACTTCGCTCCGCCGGATGCCGTATTCCACTCCTTGCTCGATGGTCCACCTCTTGGCGTGCAGTCCCGTATCCACAACGAGCCGCTGGGCGCGGAACAGACTGGAACTGGTCAGGTAATCCAACTCGCCGTGTAGGTCGCCCTCGTACCAGCCTTGCTCCCATGCCAAGCGCTCCGCGTAAAGCCCCCAACCTTCGGTAAACCCGGAAAGAAATCCGAGGAACCCGTAACGGCGGAAGAGAGGCAGATCCGCGCGTTCCCCCTGTAACGCGAGTTGGAAGTGATGTCCTGGGACTGCCTCATGGTAGGCCAGACTGCGGCTGGCGACGAAGGGTGGGTTCAACTGCGGGGTCCAGAAGATGCCCGGGCGCGATCCATCCGGGGTGGGAGTGGTGTAATACGCCGGGGAATTCGCCTCGCGAAACAGCGGAACTCGCCGGACCTCGACCGGGGCCTTGGGCCGCATATCGAACAGCGCCGCGGCGCGCTTTTCCGCGTCGCGAATGATCCCGGTGTACGCGGCAATGTGCTTCGCTCTGGCGTCCGGTTCGCCGCCGATGACGCCCGGCCGTTTCGCCCGCACCCGCGCCAAACGTTGCGCGCGCGTACCTCCGGTCTCGCCGAGCAATGCGAGTAAGCGGTCGATTTCCTTCTCGACCAAGACGACCTGATCCAGGCCAATCTGGTGAATCCGCGCCGCCGGAATAGCCGTAGTGGTGCTGGAGATCAAGCGCTGACCGTATGCCGCGGCGCCTTGCGGAAGCCGCCAGAATCCCACTTCCTCCGTTGCGCTCGCCCGTTGCGAGGCTAGCATTTCGATCGCCCGCTGGTAGGCCGGTTGAATGGATGCGGAGACTGAGCCCTCCGCCGTCGCGAGCATGTCCTTCCGAGTGGCGGCGGCGAGGCCGGGAAGGCGGTCCAGCCGGTCCGCGAACGACGTGACCCACAAACTCTTCGATGGCTCCCCGCCGATCAGCCGTTTCATTTGCTCGATGGTCACCTCGAGAATGGCCTTCGGCGGCAGGATGCCTTTCCTCGCCCGTGCCTTCGCCTCGACGGCGGCCTCGTCGATGCGCGCGCCAACCTGAGTGAGCCGCGCCAGGTAGTTGCGGGCATCCTTCTCATTGCGCACTGGCATGTTTGCCATCAGCTCTGGCAGCCGCGTTTGAAGGCCGAACATCTGTTCGAAGACGTATCGGTGCTCCTGAAATCGCGCGCCACGGACGATATCCTCGAGTTGCCACTCGAAGCTCGCCGCGGAAATCCGCTGTTGCGGGGTGAGTTTGGCGCGATCGAACTTCTTTAGCTCCACCAGACCCTTGCGGGCGAGGGAGACGCGCGATTGCTGGAAGGCCAGCGTCGCGGGGGTCAAGGCGCGGTCCATGCGGTCCTGCTCCTCGCCGGTGAACACATGGAGGTCGGACGCCCGCTGCGGGTCGCCCCGCAGCCACTCCCGGGAAAACCGGTCCAGGAACTGGTCTATGTCTGGCTCAGCCGCCATGAAAGGGGAGACGACGAGCAACGCGGTGAGGATCAGTTTCATGGCAGAAAAAACCCGGCCCCTCCACTTGGAGTTGGCGGCATGGGACGATGTTACCTCACGCCAAGGACCCGGCGCCATGGAGCGGATTCTCAACGCTACTGTTGGGCAAAGACTTCGACCCCGGCTTGGCCAGCTCCCGTGAACAGAGCATACACGTTTCCATCCCGGTCGACAGCGGCCCAACTCTCGGTGTGTTCCTTCACGGACAGGCTCAGGTTGCAGATGAAATCGCCGTTGTTGTTGTACTTGGCGATGCTGACTTTCTTCCCCGCCTGACTCTCCAGAGCTCCGGAATAGCCGGCCTTGGTCCGCACGGTTGCGTAAACGTTGCCCCAGCGGTCGCCGGTGATGCTATGGAAATACACCGCGCCTTCCGGTGGATCGCCAAATCCGAAGGCCAAGAGGAAGTCTCCATCGGGGGTGAACTTCTGGGTGGGGCCATAGTATCCGTTCACGAACACGTCATCGCTGCCGTCGATGAACAGGCCGTGGGGAGCGTTGAAATCGCCGAGACTCGGGCCGTCTTTTCCCCAACAAGACTGGAACTTGCCGGAGCGCTCGAAGATGCACACCCGCATGTTGTCCACGTCAGTCACGAACAACCGTTGCTTTCTGTCGAAGGCCAATCCGTGGCCCCGCATGATTTGTCCTGGCGCGAAACCTTTTTCGGCGAAGATCCGCAGGAGCTTCCCACTCGTATCGAACACCTGCATCCGTGGGCGGTCCGATTTGACGTCAGTTACAAAGATATTGCCGGAATCATCCACCGCCGCATAGCGTGGTTCGGTGAACTGCCCCGCCTCGGCGCCCTGGCCGCGCCCAATCTCGGATAGAAACTTTCCTGTCTTCGAGTAGCGGAAGATCCGGTTTGCCCCCTGGTCCGCGATGAGAAGGTTTCCACCGCCGTCGATGCTAATCCCGTGTGGCTTTTTGAGGCGTCCTCCCGTCCCGGCGGATTCGGCCCAGCTACCCACCATTTTATATGCCGGATCGGGATTGCCCATCAGCACGGTTCCCCACAGCCTCCGGTTGGCGGCGCCCTCCGCTTCCGCGCAGATGTGAATTTCGTGAGGCACAGGCGCCTTCAACGGCGCTCGATACAGGCCGTTTACATCGATGACGCCAACCTCGGCGTTTCCGCCGGGAATGTCATTCACCGACCACGTCACCTTCTCCGGCGCGGTAGCCGCCATGAGTCGCGCCGCCGCCAGGACGACCTTGAAACGTTGCTCGCCCCCTGGCGCCAGTCGAACCAAGGATGGCTTGATAACTGCCCTGGGCAAACGGACCGCCTGTTGCGCGGAAAGGCCCGCGCAAAGGAACGCCAGGCCAAATACCGGGCCAAGGATCCACGATGCCGTTTTCTTAGAAATCTTAGAACGCATGTTGAAGTACTCTCACTCTCTCCGCGCCTGTGGCGCTGCATGTTTTCATTCTCTTGGGGAAGAAGTCATCAGGCGATGCCCCAGCGTGTCGCCGTTGGCCTTGAAGCCGTCGCGATCCACGTCCACGTAAATCGGATTCGTGAACGCCACCGGCGGCATCCGTCCGTTCGGGTCGCGCCCCCATCCCTTGCGGAGATCCGTGTTCTCTCCGGCCGCGACCACGATTAAGTGCTCATCGCGCTGCAACTTCACCCGGACAACTTCGTTAAACCGCACGGTTCCGTCCCTGAACATCCCGGGATGCTTCTTGCGCGTGAAGTTGTACTCCTCAGGTTGACGCCCGCTTACCAGCACCTGGACCCGGTCAATATCCATCCAGTTCGCCGCCTGCACGCGGATCTTAAGACTCACCCCGCCTTCGGCGATGACCGTCGAGCCGATGGGCAGTCCGTCTCCAGTGGCGACATCGAGGAACGGTCCGTTGGTGATCATCATCCGCCCGGCCTTGGCGTTGCGGATGATCTCGGATGGGTTGATCTCCGCGGGTTCGTCGCTGGAGCTTGGAACATACGTCCGCCATCCACCGGCTCCGTTGCCAAAAATCCGGTGCGCGTCGCTGACCGCGACACACCAGATGCGCCGGCCCTGATTCATCATCTGCAGCCAGCCGAACGTCCGGTTAGGTATCTTCACGATCCGACCGCCGGCGGACCTCTCAATCTCCGGACTTGCCTTCAGAATGTCGGAGCTCCACACCTCCGCCGCGTCGAGGAGTTTCTCGAATCCCACAAAGCCGCCATCTTCGACGCCATCACCGTCGCGGTCGAAGAACACGCGGCCCACCGAGGGATGATTTACCTGCACCCAGCGGTCGTCTCCCCCGCCGAACGGCGGAACCCCGACGCGGGCATTCTGGTAGGTGTCGTGGCGCGACGCGCCCGGGACCAGACTGGGGGTTCCCCAGTTGCGCAGCACGATCGCGTTGATTCGGGGATCGTACGTATACACCGGGGCTCCCCCATCCTGCGCCAGTGGATCAGGCTCGAGCGGGAAGGCATTCAAGTGTTGAAAGCTGCCTGTCAGTTCGAGGCCAACGATCGTCTTCAGGAGCGGGCTCAGCCCGAGCCGCTCGATATGCGGCTGCCAATCGTAAATCCGGTTGTGCTCGGTGGCCGGGGCGAACTCGATATGTTCGGCGACCAGGTTGGTGATGCGGTCGGCGGTGGCGCAGTAGTTGTCGCCGCTGGGCGTCGAGTGCGAATGAAAGTCGGTGCTGACCCAGCCGCGCGTATCGACGGTTCGCTTCAGGACCGCTTCGACGTGGACGGTCTCGGCCTTTCCAACCTCAATGCGCCGCTCGACCAGGTCGTATTCCGGGCCGCGCGTGATACGCACCAGGTACTTCCCCGGCGGAATCTGCTGCGTGAACTCCCCGTCATGAGTCTGATACTGATGATCGCCGCCATGCGCGCGGTAGCCGGTTCCAAAATTGGGAGTCGCGGTATCCTCGACGCCAATGAATTGGACTTTTCCGGGAGAACGTTCGCCCTTCTCGTTGCGGATGTCAACGGCAACCGCGGAGGCCTTGGTAACCACCAAGTCCAACTTGGCGCCCGAGGCCGGCTTGACGGCAAGGGTGCGCTGGAGGCGATCGCGGCCAATGTCTTCCACCGCCAAGTCGTATTGGCCCGCCGGCAACCGGAATGAGAAGCGTCCCTTCGCATCGGGATAATGTGGCAGTTCCTTACCCTGGATGGGCACGATCAGGCTGGCGTGAATCGCGGGTGCGGCCGCCGGATCGAGCAGCGTACCGGTGGTCTCCCCGGTTTGACCGCCCAGCGCCGCGACCAGACCATAGGCAGCCAAGGGCGAATCCGCGACCACGAGAGCCACCTGAAAGGTCTTTTCCTCCCTCGCCTGGAGGGTCACCTCCGGCTCGAACGCCGCGGCGCCGGGCGGGAGGCCCCAGGCGTAGGCCCGCTTGTCGAACGGGTCCGTGCTGTCGGCGACGTGAATGCCTTGCACCTGCCACTCCTTGCTGTCCTCGAAACCGCGCCACACCGGCGCCGGCTTGATCTTTTTGGGCGCGTTGGACTCGTTCCGATAGGTGGAGGTCACCAGAATGTGTTGCCAGTCGTGCTCCAACCGATACTCGTGACGAGAGTAGAGGCCGTCGCCCTTCACCCCGGTGCGGACTGCCTCCACGGCGGCGCCCCCGGGCGACGCATTATCCACTACGCGCACCCAGGAGACTTCACCACCAGCGTCTCCGGGGCGAAATGCCGTGATCTGATCGTTGCTCTCTCCACGCAGGTCGAGGTCGTAGAGGCAGCCTTGGGTCACGAACGCGTTCTCGGTACGCATATTGGCCCGCCGCAGCGGCTGCGAACCGGAAATCAGCGCGTGGACCTTGTTGTTGCGCAAGACGAAATCCCCGGCGATGCCGTCCGCCTCTTTCCCTTTAGGCATCAAGTCGGCATTGCCGCGGCCGATTTCCACCGCCTCGACGCGGCCGCGCTGCGCCTTCAAGCCCAAAACGAGCATCAAGGTAAAGCCGAGTACTAACGGAATTCGTAGTCGCATCAAGACCTCTCAGACACGTTGAACTTGCTCGATCACCTGCGCGCCTCGATTGAATGTTCGGAGCGCCGCCAGAGAAACGCTAACGCGTCTTAGACGTTCCAGGATCCCATATGCTCGCCGCGATGTAACGCTCGGCGTACTTGTCGTCGTTGAAGTAGTAGACCGTCACGATCTTGCCGTCGCTACGTTGGACGGTACGGGGATAACCAAGGTCGCCGGATCCGGCGTCATCGCGCAACATGATTTCCTCGCCCCAGGTCTTGCCCTGATCGCTGCTGAGCTTCGCGCGAATGCCAAACGGGGCGGAGCGGTACCCATACGTCATCGCGATGCGCCCGTCCGCGAGCCGGATCGTACTGGACGGATTGCCGACGAAAGCGCCGGTGGATTCCACCGGTCTGTTCAGGAAACTCCAGTTGCGGCCATCATCCTCGCTGATGTAGTTGTCGATCCAGTGGCTATCACCCTCTTTCTGGCGAAGCGCCGTAAGCAATACTTTTGGAGACAGCCGCACCGTCGAGGGCATGATTGAGAAGCCCAGCGGCTCCGGACCGATCCAGGAAATGAACTTCCATGTCTTGCCACCGTCCGTCGTGCGTGTGCAAAACACGCGCCCCTCGCGGCCGTTCTCCTTGCCCGAAGTGATAAATGCCATCGCATCGCGTTTCCCGTTGACGAGGTAGTCCGTGCGCGCCGAGATCACCTTGCGGCCAAACGTGGGGAGCGAAAACGGCCCCTGCCAAGTCTTGCCCCTGTCATAGGAATAGTAGAACCGGGAAAACCCCGTTCGGCTCGAGACCATTCGCAAGGTCATGGCGAAATTTGGGTTGGTGAAGTCGATTCCGCCGGGAGGAGCGGTGGCTTCCTTCTCCTTGCCGTCCGCATCCAGGAACGACGGTGTTTCAATCTTCCACGAACGGCCGCCGTCCACGCTCCTCGCAAATCGCGGCACGCTGGGTTTGGATCCGTCGATCGCGTGTCCCGTTTCCACCTTCTTGAAATAGCCTTGGCTGAAGCCGACGAGAATCTCATCGCCCCAGGACCAGATCCCGTTGTTCGCGGGCCAGCCCCCAAATCGACCCGGTTCTTTGTACACCGTGACGTTTTCGACGGACGCCGTCTTCTGGGCGCCGGTTCCTAATGTCGCGAGCAGCGCCGCGAACGCGATCATGAGTCTTTTCATCGAATCACTTTGCTCCCGGATCCCAGATCGTTGCGCCGATGTAGCGTTCTTTGTCCTGGCGATCGTTATAATAATACGCGGTCATGACCTTGCCGTCTGGCCTCTGCACGCTTCGCGGATAGCCCAAATCCCAGCACCCGCCATCCGCACGCAAGATAATCTCGTCACCCCACGTTCTTCCGTTGTCGTTGCTAAGGCGAGCCCGAATGCCATATGGTTCCGCTCGATAGCCATACGTGATAGCCATCCTGCCGTCCTCGAGTTTGATCATGCTTGGCGGATTACCGGAATACCCTCCGGTTGAGGGGACCGGGCGATTGAACAACCGCCACGTTTTGCCGGCATCGATCGTGCGATAGCTCTCGATCCAGTGCTGATCACCCTCCTGGCGGCGAATCGCGGTGAGGATCTCATCGCGAGACAGACGCACCGAACTGGGCATGATCGAATAGCCATCGGGCTCGGGTCCCAGCCATGAAACGAAGTCCCACGTCTTGCCGCCGTCCGTCGTACGGGCGCAAAAGACGCGCCCTTCCTTATCGTTCTTCTTGGCGGCGGTAAGGAACAGCATCAGCTCCCGCTTTCCGAACACTAAATAATCCGTTCGAGCCATGATACGGGGCTGCCCGAAAAGCGGCAGCTTATACGGTCCCTTCCATGTCTTGGCGCGATCCATCGAAATGTAGAAGCGCGAGGCACGCTCTTCGCTTCCGCGGAGCATCATCGCGAAGCCGGGACTGGTGAAATCGAAGCCGCCCGGGCTATCAACGGGCTGCGCGCCGCCGTTGTCCGGCCTCACAAGCTCCTTGGGTTTTTCGATCCTCCACGTTTCTCCACCATCCAGGCTTCGCGCCTGGTATTCCTCCTGTGGTTTCGAACTATCCCTTGCATGTCCAGTGGGATTGAGCTTGAAGACCGCGGACCGGAGACCAACGACGATTTCGTTGCCCCATGACCAGATGCCCTGATTCGCCGGCCAGCCGCCAAAGCGCCCGGTCTCCCGATAGACGACTATGTTTTTGGCGGGGACTTTCAACTCGGCCGCCGCCAGGCAAGCCGCCAAACCCGCCAACACCGAAACTCGTATCGTGAACATTAGAACCTCACACGAGAGTACAGCCGTGGAACATCCAGCTTGCGAACTTTAAAACCGTAGCTTGAGTCCCAACTGGACGAACCTGCCGGGCCCCGCCCGGCTCACCTTACCGAAGTCTGACGAGCTGACATTGTCCTCGGCGCGCCCCCACTGGTTCCTGTTAAGCAGGTTAAACACCTGCCCATTAAACTCGAAGAGGTAGCGCTCCCTAATTCGGAACTTCTTGCTCAAATTAAGATCTTCCTTCCGAGTACCGAACCCTCGCGCGTCGCTCAAACGGGCGGCCGCGTTACCGAACGCGGTTGTTCCTGCCTGTACGAATGCCGCCGGATTGAACAATCGATCCACGGCCGGATCGAAGGCGCCGTAGGTGGCGGGGTTGCGCGCGGGCGTGCCGGACAATCGATCAGGACGCTGGCCCGAATTAAAGATCGACAAACGATTCGATTGCGATATCCGGAGAGGAACTCCGCTCTGATAGTTCATCACGATCGAAATGCTCCAGTCTCCCAGAATGCCTTGCGCCGCGCCCGCCTGGCCGAGGAATCGCTTTCCCCGGCCAACTGGAGGCTCATAGATGGTACTGACCCAGAAATTCTGTGGAGTATCAAAGGCAGCCACTGCACGCTCCGCCCGCCGGTTGCCGGCGTCCTGCATCGCGGATTCGTTAATGCCGGAGAGTGCGTCGTTCACGTCAGTCATCGACTTCGAAATGGTATAGCTGGCCAAGTACTGCAAGCCGTTCGCGAACCGCTTCTGGACTTTCGTTTCGAATGCGTGGTAGCTTGATGCTCCCAGCTTGTCCTCCGCCGACGTGATGGTAAGTACTTGCGGATAGGCGCGAAGCGCCTGCCGCACGGCGCCTCTAAAACCCGGGTACGGGATCGGGATGTTGGCGGCGCGCGCCGCCGCGGAATTGATGTCCGCCGTCAAAAGGCTGCCGAGCGACAGATGCCGGGACTCCACCTGATTGAAGTTCCGCAGGCTCGCGTCATTAAGGTGAGTTGCACGGGTGCCAACGTAGGCCGCCTCCGCGACTACACCTCCCGCGAGTTCCCTTTGCACGTCAAAGCGCCAAACCTGGGACATCGGCATCCTGGCCGCCTCGGAAAACACGGAAGTCGTAACGCTATTACCGTTTCCCGCGGCCGGATCGATAAACGGCGGCCTCGGAAAATTCACCGGCATTCCTTCCTCGATACGGAACGCCGGCGAGTTACCGTTGTCGGAACTGATGAAGCTTTGCGTGCCACCGTAACCGTGGTATGAGTTCAACAGCCGGCTTGCCGAGTACATGATGCCATAGCTGGACCGGACGACAGTCCCGTTTCCGATCTTGTAGGCGAGTCCAATCCGCGGCCCGATTGCCCCGAAGTACTTGTCTTCGAAAGCACGGCGCCCGATTCTGTTCGGCCCTTTCCCGGCGAACACGAGCGCCCCCAGACGGCCACCGGCGCCTGGGTTGGAAGTATTCAGGTCAAAGATCGAGGCGCGATCCGCCAACTCATAGGGGGGCAACTCCAGGTCGTAACGCAGGCCCAGGTTGAGCGTCAGCCGCGAGGAGAACTTGAAGTCGTCCTGAACGAACCAGGCATAGTACGGGCGGCGGGAGCCGACATTCAGCGGCAGACCGACGTTGGCCGCGTCGACGTAGCCGAGAAGGAAACTGGCAAATGAGTTGCCGGTCTGAGTGCTTGCATTCAGAGCGGTTTCCTTGAAGTCGAAAACGAAAGTTCCGTTCTGGTTCCGCTGGTTACGCGTGTTGAATTCCTGTATGCGGGCTTCGAATCCGGCCTTGATATTATGACGGCCGCGGATCAGGGTCGTTGTGTTGGTCAGCATCGAGTTGTCCTCGACATCCGCGTCCCAGCGTGGGCTGGCTACCTGCGGATAGCTGTCTGAACTGAATTGGAACACAGGCAGGCTGCCGTCACCCTCGCTGACACCCTTGATTCCAAGTTTTTGGACCCAATTCACACCGGGAGTGAATTGGTGGCTGTACGTACGCACGGGATTGAGGAACCGGTTATAGCCGATCTGGAAATGGTTGAGAATCGACGGGGTAATACTATAATCATAGGTAAAGCGGAAGTTCCTGCTCCGGAAGTCCTGAACCAGACCATTCAACAGCACCGTGCCCTCGTAAGGATTGTCGTATGTATCGCGCGGCACGAACGTGAAGTTGTAGGAACCGGAAATATTGTGTTTGTCGTTGAACCGGTGATCGATTCTGCTCACCCAGTAATAGTTATTGAGAATCGCCGCGCCACCCCGGCCGACGAAATTGTTGTCGATCCCCGGGCGGTTTGGCAGCGGATACAGATCGGCCACCTGCCGGGTGATCGGGCTGATCCGGGCTGTGGGAATGACGTTGCCGGAGAATGGCTGACGCGTGACGCCGCCCCTTCCGTCGGACACCGAAGTCGCCGGGTCGTAAATTGGCCGCAATGCCCCGCCGCTAGTCCGCAATCGCGAGAAGTCGCCCTTCAGAAACTCGGCCGGCGGAGATGTGTACACTACCACTTGCGACGCGCCGCGGAAGTAGGACAGGTCCAGTGAAGTCATGAAAAACGTCCGGTCTTTACGGACCGGACCGCTGACGGTTCCGCCGAAATTGTTTTGATGAAACGCGAGCTTCTCGCCCTCGAAGAAAGACCTGGCGTTGAGGCGCGTATTACGGAAGTTCTCAAACAGGCTCGCATGGAACTCATTCGTACCGGACTTGAGGCTGAAACTGATCAGCGCCGACTGAATGTGGCCATACTCGGCCGATACCGTGCCCTTGATGATGTTGAATTCGGCGATACCATCCACCGGCGTGCCAACCTCGGTCCAGGAGCCGAAATTCTGGAACTGACCCGCGGACATGCCGTCGACGGTCACGTCCGTGGAGCCGGGCTTACTGCCATCCACCGAAAGCTGCGTGGTAGCGGTGTTCGCTTCGCCTGGCCGCTGCTGGCTTCCCAGCACGCCCGGCGTGAAGAGAGCGAAGTCAGTAGCCACGCGAACCCGGGAAACCGCCGCCAACGGTAGGTTGTCATACTCCTTCGACGTGAGCACCGTGCCAACCTGCACGGTATCGGGCGACACCGCAACGTTCCCCCCGGTCACGGCGATGCTCTCGCTCAGATCGCCGAGCACTAATGTGGAATCCACGCGTAGGACTTCGCCAACGTGGAGCTCCACGGAACGAATTACTGATTTCTTGAACCCGGCATGTGAGATCGTAAGCTCGTAGGGGCCCGGGGCGAGATTGGGAAACGCGTAGACGCCAAGCCCGTCCGTTGTCGATACGGTTACGATGGACGTACCCTGATTTCGGGCCTTCACCTCGACGCTTGCCACGGCCGCCCCGCTGGGGTCGGTCACCGTGCCACGAATGGCGCCGCGGTTAGTTTGAGCAAGGGCCACGCCGGCGGCGATCACCAAAGCGGCGGCGTAGACAGGAAAGGCTCTCGACATCGTTTTCCTCTCAGCTAATCCACTTACACCAGCAGCAAAAGGAGCGAGTCTTATCGACTACTCCGGTAGGCATCACCACGATGCACCCTAGATTGTACTGGGCCTTCCCTCAGCAAGTCAAGCGAAATGCGGAAAGGCGGGTTTCCAGCCCCTGGCGCGCTCCTATTTTCGCGTCGCGGCCGGCGGCCGCGGGTTCGTCCCCCGGGACGCCGTCAGCGCGCCGCCGAGCGCGTCTTGTATTCCGCTTCCGCGCGGGCGGCGTCGGCGGGCCGGTTCAATGCCCGGTAGGCGCGACTGAGGGGGAGCAGGAGCGCGGCATCCACCGTAGCGGCGGACTCGAGGTGCGGAACCGCCTCGGCGGCCCGGCCCAGCTCCATCAAGCCCCGGCCCAACGCGCCATGGGCGGCCACCAGGCGGGGATCCGCCGCGACCGCCTTCTCGAGAAGTGGAACGCCGGAAGCGGCTCCTTCCAACCTGGCCAGCGTATCTCCGTATTCATACAAGACATCGGCGGCGGCCGAGTAGCGCGACCGCATCAACGCCGCGAACAGCGGCTTGGCGGCGTCGTAGCGGCGGGCCATCCACCAACAATGGGCGCTCTCGCGGAGGAGGCGGGGGGGATCGGCCGCGGTCCGGGCCGCTTCCGCGTGCGCCTTGGCCGCGGGTTCCCAACACTCGCAGCCCTGGTTGGCGTCGCCCAGTTCGACGAGCGTCGAGGCGGGGCGCGCCGGCCACTTCAGCGCCGATTCCAGCGGCGCGATCGCCTCGCACGGCTGCCGGAGCTTCAGGAGGGACAAACCCAGGACGAAGTGAAGGCGGCGCGCTGTTCCGGAGCCTTCCAATTGGCGGCCGCCTCCGCAGCCAGGAAGTGGAAGAGGGCGTAGTAGCTCGTCGACAACGCGCGGCGAAGGCTCGCTTGCCGGGGACGCGTTGGCTCCCGGCGGGCGAGATGGAACGCCTGTTCCAATAGGTCGTCGCAAAGCGCCATGCTAGGCCCAGGCAGGATCCGCCAGTTCCCGCTGTTCGGACTGGCTCCGGTAGCTGGTGTACCAGTTCAGGCCGAGCGCCTCGCCGGGAAACTCCTCGGCAATGCGCAGTTCGGCGCGGCTGACGACCTTGCCGAGTTTGGCGGGGCGGCTGGCCGCGTCGGTGAGAAGGACCTTGAAAAAGATGGATGGGTCGCCGGTCCAATCCTCGCCGAAACTGTAGCGGATGCGGACCACATCGGGCCGCAGGGCTTCCTCGGCGCGGCGGACGGCCGCGTCGATCTCGCTGGTATCGGTGGGAACTCCCTGGTAAACCACGAGCCCATTATCCCGCAGCGCGGATCAGAGGTCCGCCAAGGCTTGCTGCGCCTTCCGCTCCATCCGGCGGGCGGCGTCGAGGTCCTCGTTCCAGTCGGCGTTAGAGGCATCGAGTTCGAGGAGCCGCTCCAGGATCGCGACGGCTTCCCGTGCCTCGGCGAGGGCGGCTTCGGCGCGGCCTTGCTGGAGGTAGAGATCCGCGAGTCCGGTGCGGGTTTGGGCGAGGCGGCGGCGCCAGTCGGGCTGGCCGCCCGTGGCGAGCAGGGCTTCGAGGATGCGGAGCGCGGCGGTCGACTCGCGCGTGGCGGTATCGAGGTGGGCGGCGCCGGCGGTGGCGCGATGCAGGTCGAGGTGAACGGCGGCGAGGCGATTGTGGGTGACCGCTAAGTCCTGCTGCCAGTCCGCGTTGCCCGGGTCGCGCGCGCACAGGTCCGCCATGATCCGCTTGTCCGACTCGAACTCCGCCAGCGCCTCCAGCAGCTTCCCTTGCGACTGGTACACACCCCCCACGCAGTTGTGCGACACCGACAGTTCGCGCTGCCAGGCCGCGTTGCCGGGGTCGCGCGCACACAGGTCGGCCATGATCCGCTGGTACGACTCGAACTCCGCCAGCGCCTCCGGCAGCTTCCCTTGCGACTGATACACACGCCCCACGTTGTTATGCGACACCGATAGTTCGCTCTGCCAGTCCGCGTTGCCGGGGTCGCGCGCG
>SXGS01384822.1_pt1 | contig 27115 bp, 14 predicted proteins | sample 3174681 | NCBI WGS metagenome assembly SXGS01 (sample SAMN11356861, study PRJNA531348) | freshwater metagenome | isolation source: freshwater sample F1-80 | place: China: Fuxian Lake, Yuxi | collected 2017-12-25 | reverse complement strand
CGCATCAAGGAAAAGGTCGAAGACGTCATCTACCTGCCGGCGACGTGGGAGCCGTTGCAACCGCTGCTCGCCGTCATCCCGCTGCAACTCCTCAGCTACCACATCGCCGTCGCGCGCGGCTGCGACGTTGACAAGCCCCGCCACCTCGCCAAAAGCGTCACGGTGGAGTGAGGGCGGGGCAAGGGTCACTCATTTGTATCCGCGGAATATAGTCGGTAACCGCTTAATAATGTGGGTAACTGCGGAATAAACTTGGAAACTAATGGAGATCCGGATGCCCGCGCAGGTGGAATAGAGTTAGCAACTGAGGTGGCCAGCTTCGCCGCTTACAGACGGGCTGTGGACACGCTGTTTGCAATGGTGAGGGACAAGTTCCCAGTGACACTGGGTCATGTGGCGGATCCGCGCTGCGGGGTGAGGTGGGTGAACTCGGAGAGAGCAAAATATTGGTGCCACTTTGCAAAAGAATCGTCCGTGACCATTGAGCATTTGTTAACGGGCGGGCGTTAGGATTAGCACAGCGCCGTTGGTTTGGCCCGATCCCAGACCTGGAGCTTAACGCGGAGATGATCGATCATCGCCGGCGAGAGAGGCACGACAGCGACGCCGAGTTCCTTACCCTGCGCTTGAGGGACGTCGTCTTGTCCGTCCGCGTGGTCGGCGGCAAACTCTCCGCCAGTGAGGACTTCGAAAGTCTGGGCGCGGAGGCGGAGTTCCTCATACATGCGCTCGTCGTAGGTGCCGGCGAGAAAGGGCACGCCGATTTCGAGAAAGACTTTGCCCGTTGCGGCGGCATCGCGTTCCCGGAACGTCTTGCTACCGATGCGGTCGGCGCGGCCGGTGCGTTGTTCGAGCACGGCGGGATTCCAAGCGAGGTCGTAATGCACCACATGGCGACAATGGCGATGGAGGTCAATCCCCTCCTGACCGACTGATGTGCAAACCAGCACCTCGGGCAGGAGCGGCGTGTTGAATCCGCTGAAGACACGATCGCGCGTGGCCGCCATGTTGCCGCCGCCGCCCTTCACGAGCGCGACGAACTGCTGATCGCGCAAGCGAGTGGCCTGATAGAGCGCGCCGCGGGCGGACGATGGGTCGTTGATTCGGCCGCTGGACGTCTTGAGGTCCTCCAAAAAGACGACGATGCGCTGGGCCATGCTCTCGTGCTGATTGGGGAGGTTGGCAAAGAAGGCCGAGGCGAGCAGTTCGCCCCAGCCGGATTCGTGAAGATCGCCGCGCTGGGGCAAGAGGCGAAGCAGGACGGAATCACGAAGCACGGCCCGGCGGAGCGCCTGCATCACCAAGGCGCGAGTGAAGAAATCCAAGCCGTCCTTTTGAAGGTCATCGAGGTCAGCCGCCTCGTGCGGTTCAGGGACGGTGAGGTGCCAGAGATATTGGTGAATCGAGCGAAGCGTGGGGGCGAGGCTGCTGGTGCCCGCCTCCGGCCAAGTCCGTTGTGGTTCGGCACCGAACCAGAGACTCGGTGACAAGGCGTAGGAGTCTAGGATCGGGATTTGTTTCTGCGTGCGGGCACGCTGGCGGGTGGAATCAAGGGCTTCGGCCAACGCAGCGATTTTCGCGGCGGAAGGCTCGCGGGACAGAGTCTCGTATTCGGTGTGACAGCCGCGTTCGTCAAAGGAGGCCGAATCCACATTCTGGTCGTCGTGCTCGCCGTCGTATGAGAGGCCATAGGGAACGGCAACCCAATCGAGGTCAGCCATCCGGCGGAGCAACAAAGCCACCGGTCCGTCCGGGACGTTGGTCTTGAGGAAGCGGCGTGCAAGAAGATGTTCGGTGGTGCGGTAGAGGAAGACGCGATCCACGCGCTCGCCGATGACATCGACGTCGAAGAGGAGTGAGAGCCGGGCGAGTTCCGGGAGTTCGTGGTCCTCCAGAAGGAACTGGTCGGGAGTGAATGGGGCGGACAGGCCGGGAGTCCACGCAACCGACCAGAGGAGGCGGTCCAAGCCAAGGACAATGAGGTTTTGGTCACGGCCGGTGAGCCGGGCGCGCAGGGTCTTGAGCTGGCCTTCGCCGCCGAGACATTTCTTTTTCCCCGCCGCCAATTCGTCGCGAATGCGGTCGCTCAGGATTTCGTGGAGGCGCTCGGCGGTGTTGATGCGGAAGCAGAAGACCAAAACTTTCTCGCCGGACTGCCAGTGGCGGAGGACTTCATCCACGACCGCGGAGAGTTTCGGATGCTTGGGGTCATGGCGCTTGTCGACCATGTCAAACAGGAGATCGAGGTAGCGGCGCGAGTCGTGAGATTCGTTGAGCGACTGCTGGACGCGCCGGCCCTCGGCGCTGGCGTGAAGGGTGGAATAACAGCCGGTGAGATCGCTGCCGAGAGAGGAGCGGCCCTTGCCGCCCTTCATTCCGGAGACGCAGCGCATAAGCAGGTATTGGGGGAGTTCCGCCTCGCCGCGAATATCCAAACCGGGTGCCGCGTGAAGGATATGACCATCCGGGCGCGACAGAATCGGAGCCATTTCCTGGCCATATTCGGCGCCGACGAGGAAGAGGCGGTGCTCGGTCTGGCGGCGATGGCGAATCACCAGTTTGCCGAGTTCGCGGGAAAGGTCGGCGTTGAAGGCGAAGAGATGCAGAGCCTCCCTGAGGAACTGGCGGACATCCGGATCGGTGCCGGCGACAGCGCCCGAAATGATCCTGGCCAACTCGACGCTGTGATCGGTGATGACGCCATCGAGATGCGCGAGAGCGACCACTTTTTCGCGGGCCGCGACAAGATCGGGAGAATTCCAAGCGGTGTCGATGGCGTCCGCCGTGACGCGGCGGGGTATGCGGACCCAAGCGCGGCTGAAATGCCGGCTGTGACTTTCCGCGTTGGCGAGCACGGGCCGGATGATTTGTTCGCGGAATTTTTCCAGACGCTCGACCCGGACCGAAGATTCAGCCTGGGTGGGACATGGCTGCATGGCATCAGACACCTTCAGGATTTCCAGCATTTCCTCCGGACGCAGTTGGAACGGGGTGGCCGTGAGCAAGAGGGCGCGGCGAACGTGCGGGGCGATAAAATCCCTGAACTCGAAAAATCCGTTAGCTCCCCACTGGGGGCCGTTTTTCCAGTTGTGAGCCTCGTCCACAATGAGCAACGGGAAATCACGCTGGATGCTGCTAAGCGTGGCCAGACGATAAATATTGATGAGCTTGTGTCCAATTTTACGGAAAGCATCCTCTCGATTGCGAAAAAACGGAACGGCGACTTCGAGGCAAGTCTCCAAAAGAGATTCCAGGTCGGGCGTGTCCTTGCCCGTGAGCCGGTTGAGGATGCCTAAGAATTCATCCTCGGTGAAAGGCAGCCGACCGGCTTCGTCCTCCGTCAAATCCGTGAGCCCTTCGGGAAGGGACGGCCAGCCCTCCGGAGCGCCCTTGAGCAGACGGTGGCGGTTTTCATTATTGAACCGATTGCTCCAATACCGGAACAGGACACCAAGGGTGAAGCGGCGCTTGAGCTCATAATCGAGCAATTTATCACCGCCGAACAACCCCATGCGCGCGACGATGACCTGGGGTTGCCGGCCAGGTTTACGGAGGGCGACTGCCAAATCATCCAAGCGATCCACCGCCAGCGGGGCAAAGTTAATATCCGCGGATTGACTTTCAGGAGGAACGCAGCGGCGCTTGAATTCGGAGACCTCGCGAACCCATTTGCGATAGAGGGCGTGATTGTTTGGTGTAAGAACCAACACACGCTGATAGCAGCTATCCAGATCCGGCTCGGTGCGAGTTTGTTTCAGGTGCGCCAAGATAGAATAGGCCAATCCCAGAGCGACGAACGTCTTCCCCATGCCGACTTCGTCGGCGAGGATTTGAATTTCAAAGCGCTGGCTGGAACGCGAATGGAAGAAGCGCTCCAAGAGAACCTCGACGGTGCGCAACTGGCGGGCCGCGTCGTCAGGGTCCTTCATGCGGTCCTTGTCGCGACCCAGATCAAAATCCTCAGAGCGGGTGATCATGGCGTGAGCGTGGTTTCGCCGTTGAGGACCGCCTTATGGTAGCGAGCGAAGGCTTTGTTGGCGGCGAAGTCATCGGGATGGTCAGCGAGCAGCTTGTTCAAAAGGCGCCCGATCCTGCCGGTCGCCTGCGAGAGATGTTCCTGCCACGCCGCGAGCAACCGGTCCGCCACCGGATGTGTGCGAACGGATTGGAGGCAGGCGAGGATTTCCACCAATTGAAAGCCGGCGGCGGTCGGTGTGCGGCCCGTCCTAACCGCGTCCAGGATTGTCTGGGCGAGCGCGAACGGGCTGACTGGCCCGAGCAGAGCCAAGCGCATGGACGGTTCGGATTGTGTGGCCAACCGGAGATCTTGATTCAGGCCGGCGAGCGCTTCGACGAACTCGCGGATCTGGTAGGACTGGATGCGCGACTTGTCCACACCGGCATCCACCGCGGCGGCAAGCACAGAATCACCGCCGGTGTGAGTGTCGGCATCCGGATCGGGGAAGAGCTGCTCCCAAGCGATTCGGCCCTGATAATAGGACACGAGGTGATTCTCCTCGATGGATTGTTTGCCGGGGGAAATCGGAAGGCCGTTGCGAGCCGAGGCTTCCACGTTGAGGGGGAATGGTCGTCCGGCGGAACACGCGCTCCACGCGATCAGCACTTCCTGATCGGTGAGCAGCCGGGTGAGAACCTGGGGCAACAGCGGAACGGTGAAGGTCGTTTCGGCGGAGTCCCGGGTCCGTTCGAGCGAGACGAGCGTTTCGCCGGGCACTCCATCCTTGTCGAGCAGCCGGGCGTGCCAAAGGAACGAAGCGGCATCCGGAGCCGTGTCGATGCGAAGCTGCAACTCGTCGTCCTGGCCCAGGACAGGCGAGAGGAGAACCTGATAGATAAACTCCGGCCAAGGCTCATCCGCCGGTCCCTTCTCCGGCGCCTGCAACGAGTGGGCGTTCGCCTGCGAGAGAAGGATGGGCTCGCCAACCAATTCCGGCAGCAGGGAGGCAAGGTCAGGACTTTGAAGTGAGCGGCGAAGAAGCAAGCCGGCCTCCGTGTTGGCGTTGGTCACACCGGGGATGAAGCCCCAGCCATGCCCAGTAAAATTGCCGGAGCCGAGGTAGGCCAAGCCCGTGCGGATTCCTTCGACGAGAACGACCTTGGCATGAAGCGCGCGAGTGCCGGTGAAGCCTTCCATGCCGCCCAACTCCTCCTGGTGGACTTTGGGGCTCACCGGCTGCGCCGTGGCCCGGACGCCAAGAGCGTTCCAATCTTGAGCGGCGTAGGCCGGGGGTAAAACTGGAACGAGTTTGCCATCGGGATTCTCGAAGGCATCGGTCAGCAGGCGAACTTCGGCATCGGGCGCGAGCGGTGCCACCGTTTTGAGTTCTGCCAAGAACGAACCGAGCGTGAGGCTGGCGTCCTGCGACCAAAACGGGGAAATGATCGAAACGCGTTTGACCGGCTCGCCCGCAGGCCAGCGGGCAACGAACTCGCGCCAGAGCCGGGTCTGGCCGTTACTCCAAACGAACGCGGTGTCCGGATCGGCGTCGCCATTGAGCCAAGGCTGCAAGGTCTCGAGCGAACGGCGAATGAGTTTGCGGGCGTCCTCGGTGAGCCACGAAGCAAGGCCGGTTTCCATGCCGACCAACCCCTGGGTGATGAGCGCCGCCTCCTTTTTGTGTTTCGAGGTGGCGGTGAGAACCGCGACGACTTCGCGGTTTTCGCGATACCCCTGCTTGGTGAGGTTGGCGCTGCCCACGATCAGGCGCACGGCACGTTCAAAAAGAAGAAGCGTGACCTTGGCGTGGAGAACCGAGCCACGCGGACTGACGGCAGGCCGCACGTCCAAGCGGAGCGAACGCGGCCGGCCGCGATAGCGGCGGGCTTCGGTGAGGATGACCGCCGCATCGAGTTCAAAAAGGCGCTTTTCAAGCGCGATGCGGGTGGCCCAACTCCGGTCGTCCCAAGCTCCCAGCCCAAAAACGGAAGGGAGAAAATCCATCTCCAGAAATTCCGGGCGAAGCTCAAACGTGGTGGCGAGCAAACCGTGCATGGCGCCCCAGTGCAGATCGGGAACCAAGCGGTCGACCAGTTTTCGGTCGGTGATGTCCTGATTGTCCTTCATGACTGAGCGGCCTTCAGGGAGGCGGCAATGAGGGCATCGGCGGCGCCGAGGCGATAAGGGTGTGGAGTGATGTGCGCAGGCTGGGCGGCTTCGCGGTTCATTCCCCCGGCGCGGGTCATTGTGAGATTGATGCGGTCGTCGTTACGCTCCAGCCAAGGCATCTTGCGCCGGCCCCGGTCGAATTTCCCGTGCTGAACGTCGGTATGGCGATTGATGAGCGCGTCGATGAAAGCCGAATGATCCGCCACCGCGCCACTGGCGATTTCGAGGAACCGTCGCACGTCGGACAGGCGGTCAAGATTTTCGCGGAAGCCGGGTGTGGTGCCCTGATCAAGAGAATCGAGCAGGCGCTGCACACGCGCGGGCAGGTTTTCCTTCACGAGGCGCAGGACGGAGTCGCCAGCCAGTTCGTTGAGTGTGACCGAGGCGGCGGAGTGATGACGGCAAAGCCAAAGAATGCGTTCGAGGGCGAGCAGCGCGTGCCGGTAACAGTCTTCATACGCGAGAGTGCACTCGATCGATTCGCGGAGGTCTTGGTGCTGGTCGTTGCGTTTGAGTGTGTGGAGGACACGGGAGAGTCGATCCAATTCGAGTTCCGAGTCGTTCCGGACGGGATGTTCGCGAAGCGTTTTGGCCATGCGCGACCTGACGTCATTGAAATGCAAGGCGTCGCGAAGACAGGCGGCCTCGCGCGATTTGACATCGGCTTCGACATGAGCGCGTTCGCCCCAGGCCGCCAAAGTCGACAGCGAGACCTCCGATTTGCCTTCGGGGTCCATGATGGCTCGGCGAAGCGGCGAAGGAAGCCCGGTCTCCTCCAGAAACGCCTCGGCGGCTACTTCGCCCAGGGCTGGAGTAAGGACGAAATCGTCGCGGTCGAAGAAGTGCATGCCATCCGCAACGCTGGCATACATGCCGATGGCGCCATACTGGCTCTGGCGGGAAAGAAGCAGGTATTTAGCAGCCGTGTGGGTTTCGTCGTCGTGCCGAAGCTTCTTGGCGTAGGCATACGCATAGGTGACGCCACGAACACCGCCCGATTTGTCAGGCCGGGCGAGAACATTGGCCAGCGCCCAAAACCGCTCCAAACGCAGGATAGTTTCCTGGCGGCGGCGGATCATCTCACGCTCCGAATGGCCGTTGTGATCACGACACAATTGGATTCCAGCGCACAGGAGGGCGAAATAGCGAGGACGCGAAGCTACATTGGTCAGACCCGGGAGAACCTTATCCGCCAAGAACAGATAGCCCTTTTCAAAACCGAGCGGGTCGACGCTGGCACCTGGCAGGTCGGATGGATCAAAAGCAGTGAGGAAGATATCAAGCATGAGGGGAGTGTCCCCATTGTAGGCCTCGGTAGCGCGGGCAGTCAGCGAAGCCAGCTCATTCAAAGGAACGGTTTCCAGTCGAACTGTGCCGCCTGTCTTGCTTGATCCTCCCACCACGGGCCATCCATGTCGGGTCTCTTATTGGAAACAAAGTAGTCTCCTCCCGGCCAGTATTGGCGGTCGCCGGATTTGTTCACGATCAAGCCGGTCACGCGCGCGAGATTATGGCGTTGAGTCCAACCGTTCAGGTCGTTCAATCCGCACTTCTGCAACAAACGCCCCCACGGCAACTCCGCGTCCGCCGGTGCAACGCCAAGGGCGACGCAGCATTCTTTGTAACCCAAGTATGTTCTCGGGTCGCCGGGGATGAATCCATCCGAATCCACCTGATTTACGATCAACTGCAACAAGCGTCGCCCATCGACTGTGAGGTCAGCTTTGATGCAGTTCTGGCTCTTTGTGCTCATGCGGTTGGCCCCCTGATGATGCTCACTTTGGTTTCCATGCAGGGCCGCACGTTGAGATTGCTGGCACCGATTTGAATCCATGTTTCGGTGCGCTGGTAGATGTCTAGACCGCGGCCGATGCGAATGTTCCAGCCAGTGTCCGTTCGCAATTCCCGATCGTGAATCTTGTCATCGAAGCGCCAGACCAACTCCACCCCACCGTCAGCCAGACTTTCGGCAAGTGATTGGAACTTGGGTTCAACCTCGGTTTTTTGGTAGTCGTGGTCGGTCCCGGTGACGAGAACGATTTTCTTAATCGTCCCAACCTGAACACACAGTTCGCATAGTTGGATGAGATTCCTGATCTGGTGGTCTCGGCGAATGTAGGGATCTTCCACAGTCAGCTCCTTCGCCCCGGCAAGATAGGCGCCAAAAAGTGCCTCGTAGGAATAGCCGGTGTCGCCATAGCGGATCGTGATATGCTTTTCCCCCAGTTCCGCAGCTGCTGGAGCGGGCGTGGTCGAAGCCGCTGGGGGTTCAACTGGAATGGCCGGCGCAACAGAAGGTGGCGGCGCTGATGCAGTTGGTGTCGGGCTGGGGGCTACTGTGGTCACGGGCGAATTGCGACGCGGATCGAGAGTGGCACTCACCCCTCGTGATTCCGGACAATGCACTTCCACGAGATCGCCCGCATGATTCCGGTAGCCGAGGTGGATTTGGGCGAAATCCTCATCGTGCTTGCGCTTGTTGAGCTGCTCCTTGACGCGGCGGCGGCCTTCGATCGCATAGGCCACATACTCGTCGAACTCGGCATCAGAGCATGCGCCTGACGGATGCAGTAGTTTGAGGAAGGCAGCCACGGTCTTGTAAACGGCCGTTTCGTCGCGCCCCTGGAATCCATCCCCCAGTTGAGCGCGCTTCTTCACCGTCGTGTAGAAATTACGATGCTTGTTGAGGTAATGCAGCGCCTCCGCCATGTAGTCCGTGATGAATCCGTATTCGTCGGTCAACAGGCTGCTCGAATTGGGTGGGATCTCCCAGCCCGGGATGAAGTTGTGAAAGCGATGGATGACAGCGATGTCGAACTCTGGCGGCAGTGGTTTGAAAAGGTCCTGCCTGGGGTGGGCGACCACAGCCGGGATCGAATCGTAAATGTTTCCCATGAACGCGAGGCTCGCCGGCGCGGTGACTTCCGTGCCCAGGCTGAAACGCCCGTTCGCCATGTAGTCCTTCAGGATCTGCACGGTGCCAGGATCCTTGATCCTCATGCCGCCGACTTCATCGAAGGCGACCACATCCCAGTAGCCGATGATGCCGACCTGCCGGCGCACCTTGTTGTAGAACAGGATGGCCGTGCTGGTCTGGCCGCCGCTGATGAGCGTCGCGTAGGGTGAGAACTCCGAGAAGGCGTAGGACTTTCCCGTGCCCGGCGGCCCAAGTTCGATCAGGTTGTAGTTCTGCTCCACCAAAGGGACGAGTCGGGTCAGATAATGAAGTTTCTGCCGCAGAGTGAGCTTCGATGGCTCAAGCCCGATCGTGGCTAGCAATGCGTCCAGCCATTCATCGCGAGTGAACTGCTCACGACCAGCAACGAAAGCCTCGAAATCAAATCGCGAAATCTGAATGGGCCGGATTTCTTCGATGTAGAAGGTGAAATCGTCCTCCTCGACCGTGTTGTAGCCGATGGTGGCCTCGCACCAGAGACCGCCCTCAAGCAACCGTTGGTTCTCCCGATAATGCCGTTCATTGATGGCGATGCGCTTGCTCCCAAAATTCTCCATCTCCGCCCAGTGCCGTTTCTCGGATTCCTTGTGAACCACGCGGACCTTGTCGATGAATTTGTGGTTCCCATTGCGCTGCACGAGCGATTGGGCGGCGTTGGATTCATTGGGGCGGACGAAGTTTCCTTGGATGGTTTCGTTAACCGCCTGCAATCCCGCCTCGATTTCATCCAGATCATCGGTCGCGCAATAGCGGGCCAGAAGAAACTCAAGCACGAAGGTGGGAACATTGGTGCCCTTCTTCACGCGTTGGACGAGATCCTTGCGGACGACCCGGCCGGGGAAGACTTGGTTGAGCTTGGTGCTGAGCGGTGTCATGTGGAGAAATGGTTAATGGTGAAAATCGGTGGCCAGTTTGAGGGTGGCGAAAATCTCACCCGTCCCTGGATGAGCGGCGCGGAGTTCAAGGCGGCCATCGAATCCTTCCTGAATGCGAATGGGAACCTTGATCGACTGGCCGCGCAGCATACGCACCTCGCCCGTCGCCGGATCAGTCACCGGACTAGAAGCGGCTTCCGCCACTTTCTTGCCTGTGGAATCGAATCCCTCCAGCACGAAGGACACATCCGCCGGGCCGAACAAATCGCTGCCCGGCAGGCTGACTTCCACGCTCGGGCGCAAGGTGGTTACCGTGCCCGTCTTGGCACCGCGGTAAGTCAGGAACAATTCTACGCGAACGGCGGCGACCTTCTTGGGTGAAGGCTTCAGGCCGACTTGCAGGACTGGCAGCAGGCACTCCTGAAGTGAAAGCCCTTCGTGAAAATAGCGCACGCCCTTGGTGAACGTGGCCAGTCCGCGCGCCGCCACATAACGCGAAATCTCGCCACGGATTCCGACGTGGGCGGCTTCCACGCACACGACTTGGGCATTCGGTTGGCCTGCGCCGAGCAAGGCCCGGTTCTTCACCTCGACCCATTCTCCCGCCGGCTTTTGGATGGCATCACCGCTCTCGACGCTGTCAAACCAGCAAAAACCGTGGTCGGTGGCCAGCACCGCTACCGCAAATCCAGCATCCGCGAGCCGGTTCAGCGCTAGTTGCAAATCACGCACTGCCCCAGGCAGCAGCCCAGTAAGATACGCCGGATTGTTCTCGCCGAGCTGATCGATTTCCGAAGTCCTCACCACCAGCACCTCGACGTGGTTGAGGGATGCCAGCTCCTTGGTCGCGAGGATGTCCGCGAGTTCCATGGCGGCAAAGCGGTTGGCCCCCACCACCTCTTTGATGTAGTCCAGTCGCTGCGGAAGCCCCGGCAGGCTCCGACCTTTGACTACTGGCACCAACTCACCAGACTCCACCGCGACACGAAAGTCTTCACCGGCCCCCGGCAACAACGCGGCCATCCCGATTTTGGTGATCGTCGGCAACTGCGCGCAGACGGCATTTACGGTGACCAAGTGTCGGCTCGAAGCCGAAGCGGCGAGCAGCTTCGCCAAGTCATAACGGAACGCGTCGATCCAGAAAAACGCCACCCGTTTGCCATCCTGCCAGGGCGCGCGCACGAACTGATCGTAGATGTCGTTGGCCCTTGGACGTCCCGGCACCGGCCAACCCTCCTTGACCACGGCATCCTGAAAGGAGCGCGTGACACGATCCACGAACTCCCGGTGCGTCTCCCGCGCCCGAGCGATGACGTCGGCCAGCGGTCCCGGTTCAGGCAGCAAGTCCTGCCCGACTTGCTCCATGAGCCGATGGGCCGTGTCCAGCCGATGCCCGTGAGCGATTTGAAAATCCAGCCAGCCGGCCACACCCGCAGGTGCAGCGGCCTTGAGCACCTGCTTGAGGTCGGCCACGCCCTGCAACACGTCCACGCAGCAACCGGCCAGCTTCCATTCGCCCGCGCGAGCGCCATCGCGAATCCAGAATGATTTGGACCGCTCCGCCACGAATCGCGCAGCCTTCTCCAGATCACCGGCCAAAGCAGCTTTGGCGAAGGTGCGGAGGAAGCAACGTTCCTCGAAGGCGAACGTGTCCAGCACGCCGAGATCATCCAGCGTGCCGCAGTGCGTCTCCAGGCCGAGTTCCTCGGCCACGCGGTTGGCGGACTCCTCGTAAGCCTGTTGCGCGCTCGTTCGGTCGCGGAGCGTGGCGCACAGATCCAACACGAACCGATGATATTTGGGCGCGGCCTTGGGCACGCCACCCAGTGCCGGGGGCAGGGCTGCCGGCAGGTCCGCCACGAACTCGCTGAACAAGAGGAAGCGCCACAGCAGGTGCCGCAGCTCGTCGAGCTTGTTCAATTCCGCCGGCAAGGTCAGGCCGAGCGTCTTGCTCACCAGGGTTTGCAGTTCCTTGCGCCAATGGGGTGATTCCTTCAGCCCCTTCGAGTCCTTGGCGTCCAGACACAGGAAACGCACCAGCAGATCCCGTGTGCCCTCAGCCCGGAGCAGGCCGCTCAGCACCGGTGCGCCTTCCGCGCCGACCACGAGGCTGTTGATTTCGAGAAAGGTTGGCTCACCGTGCTGAAACATTTCCTCGATCACGCCGGCTTGGTCGGGCAGGAACCGCTGGCACATGGCGAGGTAGCTGTCCCCGGCACCGTCCGGAAAAACACCGCCCGCCAGGACGAGCGGAGTGAACGGGTCAAGGCACACCGCCTCTTGATCCAGCGGACGCGCCCTGGGCACATGCAGAACGAGATGGCTGGAATTGGTCGGGTCGTTTCCGAGCTCAGCCAGTGCTTCCAGCGCCTGTTCACGAACAGTAATGATGTCGTCGCCCGCCTCGATCACCACGCACTTCTCGCCCGCCAGCGAGCGGACGACCTCCAGCAGCCGGCGCGCAGGGTCGAACACGGTCAGAACACGGCGATCGGTGAGAACTTCGCGCAGGTGATCGGAAATGAATTGTTCGAGGCGCATCATGACTTCGGCCTTTCCTCCAACATGCGGCTGTAGATTTTCAGCCGGTCGGAGAGCAGGCGTTTGGACGGGAGCTGGGTCAGGTATTCGGACACCTGCATCTTGTGCGGCCCGTGGCTCAGGAGCAGTTCGACATGCTGCTGTTTCTTCGAGGTGCAGAGGATGAGGCCCACCGGCTCGTTCTCGCCCTCGCGCCAGTCGTGCTTCTTCAGCCAAGAGAGATACAAGTCCATCTGCCCTTTGTCGGCGGCCACGAACGGCCCGATCTTCAAATCAATGGCCACGAGGCAGCGCAGGCGGCGGTGATAGAACAGCAGGTCGAGCCGGTAGTCATCGTCGTCAATCCGCATGGCGAACTGCCGGGCCACGAAACAGAAATCGCTGCCGAGTTCGGTGAGGAACTGCTGGAGGTTGGCGAGGATGGCGGATTCCAAATCCTTCTCCGAATACGCGCCCTTGAGGCCGAGGAAGTCGAGCAGGTAAGGGTCTTTGAAGGCGTCCTCGTAGCGCACCATCTCCACCGGGCCGCGCTGCTTTTCCAGGCGGACGAGCGCTTTGGTGTCGGGCGAGAGGGCGACGCGCTCGAACAGGGCGCGGTCAATCTGACGTTGGAGTTCGCGCTTCGACCAGCGTTGCTGGGCGGACTGTTGAAAGTAGAATCCCCGCTTCAAGCCCGCCTCGACGCCGAGCAGAATGCGGTAGTGCGTCCAGCCCAAGCGGTGGTGCTGGGAGAAGTTGATGACGGGGCGGTCTTCGGATTCGGCTATCGCCGGCGGCCAAATTTCCACCGAAGATTTGCTAGGCAGCGCCGAGCAATTTGCTGTGGCAGAGGATTCGGCAGGCAGTGCCTGCCGAATTGGGCGCTTGGAAGATTTGCCAGCCAGTGGATGGCAAATCTGTGCGGACGACGATTCTGCCAGCAGCGGTGGCAGAATCTCCACAGAGGATTCTCCAGCCACTGGCTGGATAATCTTTCCACCCGTCAATTCTCCAGCCAGTGGCTGGAGAATTTGGAATGCCTCGTAAAACCGCTTCATGTCCCAGAGGTTCTTGGTGGTGAAGCCGCGCCCGTAGCTTTCCACCAGCCGAGCGGAAAGCTGCTCAATCAGTCCTTGTCCATAACCAGCACGCTTCTCGTTCTGCTGCATATCCTCCGTAATCACCCGCCCCACATTCCAGTAGAGCCACACCAGCGTCAGGTTCGCCGTCGTGACGACGTGCTGACGCGACGACTCGATGAGCGTCTGGATCTCCGGCAACACTTGGCGCAGTCCCGCCAGGTTGGGCTTGGCCGCCTGCCGCTTGATGAGCGCGGGCTTCATTGCGTGGATTTTGCGTTTCGCCGCCATATCAATTCTCCATCTCCAGTTCAGACTCCGGCGCGTCCTTCTGCTTCTTGGCTTTCCTCGCCTTCTTCTCCGGCACTTTCACTTCGCAAAGTTCTTCAAGGCCGTGAGCAATGGCAAGGCTCCGGTCGTTCCTGCACTTCTCGCGGACGCGCTCGGGCCAGAGGGTGAAGGCGAGGTGCGACCAGTCGTAGTCGCCGCGTTCCAGCTCCTGCCAGCAGGCTTTCAGGTCCTTCTGCCACTTGGGCAGGCGGAAGAGTTTCCAGAGCGGGGCGGCGGTGATGAGCACGCCGTCGTTCAGGTTGGGCTTCCACTTGGGTGCCCAGAGTTCCAGCTCGGTGCGCAGCTCGATGAGTTCGCGGCGGAGGTCTTCCAGTTCTTCGAGGCGCTTGCGTTCCTTGCCGCCGCCTTCGTTGGCGGCGAGGACGGTGCGGAGGTGGGTGAGTTCCTTCTCCACGTCGGCCAGCTTGGGATTCACGAATTGCTGGACGCACTTGTAGAGCGTGTCGGGCGTGAGGCGGTGGTAGTAAATCCAGAGGGTGTAGCTGCCGGAGGCGGTGGAGAGCGGCCAGTAGATGGGCGCTTGGCGGCGGCTCTTGGAATAGCGTTTCAGGTGGTCGGTGAAGAAGCCGGCGGGCTTGCGGAAATAGTCGCGCAACGACTTCACGCCGAGGATTTCGCAGGCTTCGTGTTCGATGGCCTCGGCCGTTGGGCCGCCCTCTTGGCCACTCCAGATGATATCGATGACCTCGCGGACGCGGCGCTCGATGTCCAGCGGATGATTCGGGTCATCCACGAGGATGCCGTCCCACGGGATGCGGACGGGATACGCGGCGGGCACGTCCTCCGGGCGGGCGGGCAATCCCTGCGCGTTCTGCAACTGGCCGGGCGGACAGACCGGCAACGGCGCAAACGGGTCGGGCAACTCCGGCGCGGCCTGCTCGCCCGTCGCATACCGGATGTCCCACCGGCCAAAGGTAGTTCCAACTAAGTAGCTAATTAGCGCGGTTTCGACTACCTGCTCATCGCATTCCCACAAGCTCTCCCTGTTGAGATCGAAATCATTTAGCGCATATCTTGAAGCGGATTCGGAAAGCCTGAGCTGACCGGCAACAACGGTTTCGATGTCCCCATGCGCCTCTAGCATCGTCCCTTTTTCAGACGCTAAAAATTCACGCAATCCTTGAGCGGCTGTGCGAACACATGCGCCTTCAAAAGCATGCAACGGAAATCGAAAAGTGGCCGCAGTTTCGTCGAATTGCAGAGCGTGGCAGGTGGAGATTACGGCTTTTCTAACCGCACTGACAATTTGTTCGGCACAAGAAGTGAGGTCGGGAATCGGAAGCCGTTTGATCACTCCAACCTCAAACTGCGGATCAATATCAACACGACCCAGCATCGCTTTGACCAGCGTCGAGGCAATGGAAGTTCCAGAGAATCCCAGAATGAGTAACTGATTCAAATCCGGAAGCATGCTTTGCCCGCCCACACTGAAGATCATTCCTTCCGGATAAAACCTCGGAACAAACCTGCGAGTCCTCCGTGGAAATACTAATCCAGAACGTCCGTAAGCGTCCTCGCTTTTGACATTTCTGGATGCTGAACCATACCGCATGCGGTTGAATTCTTTAACCTCAACGCCGTTGTATCTCCAATTTACGGTCAATGGATAATCATCGTAATAGGGAGCAAAGTTTTCGCCTTTGACGTATGGAATCCACTGCCCGCTGTCGGCATGTTCTTTAGCGGAATATACCCCCAACAACGTCGCCGGCACTTCAAAGCGAACACGGCAAAACCGAAAGTCATCTGTCGTGCCGAGTCCTTGGCAGACGCGACCATGCCTCGGCTCGAAAGGTTGATGTTGTTGAAAGAGATTTAAGAACTCGCGGGGAAGCCAGTAGGCTAGTGGAAAGCCGGGAATCACTTCAAACGATGCAACCCGATCGACAATCCACGTCTCGCGAGCGGTCAGCGACGCATTCCCCGCTTCTGACGAGTAGACTGGGATGAATACCGTTTCCGCATCCCGGCGACCCACGCCAACGCAGTAGGCAGCGGTCTCGACCATCGCTCCATCCAATACTCCGCCACCAAGGTCTGCCATCAGCAGAAGGTTGCCGTTTTCGACAAATAGATTCTTGCGCCAACTTTCAAATGAAATTGTGAAAAGTGGAATTCGTGTGCTGATAACACCAACGCTCGCCCCAATCTCACACAGTTGCGTGGCACGAGTAACGAACGCAGTTGCCAAATCCCATTTGCCATCTGTGAAGCCCCTATCCAAGACATCAATTATTCCTCGCGGAGGGTCTCCGAATGGCGGATTCATCAGCGCCACGTCGTAGCGTTTGCGGCAGACATCAATGAAGGCGAAGCCCCGCGCCGCGTCCTCGGCAAAGAGCCGGCGCTGGAAGCCGCCGCCGTTTTCGGCCTGCTCGGCGTAGTCGCGCAGGGCGGCGTAGATGCGTTCCTCGATGCGCTCCCAGAAGTCGGTGGTCAGGTGTCGGGGGTCGGTGGTCAGGGAAGACACGGCCTGTTCCAGTCCGGTCAGTTCGGGGGCGGTGGAGAGTTGGTTCAGTTCCGTGGTGGTGAACAGCTCCGGCGGTCGGGTGGCGAGTTTCTGCCACGCGTCCCGGGCGTCCTCGATGGCACTGCGGATTTCCTCCTCGATCTTGAGCAGCGAGCCGGCCTCGCCCGCCAGTTGCATCTTGTCGAAGATGGCCTCCAGCAGCCGCAGGCAGACGGCGCGTTCCGCCGCCGGGAATTCGCGCTCGACGAATTCGCGCAGCAGCTCCTTCTCGCCGGGCATGGGCTCGGCGCAGACGATGTTCGAGCGTTTGATGGCCGGGCGCTCCGCCGGCTTGAGGCCGAGCCGCTGCCACGCCTTCTGCGCCCGCAGCCAGAGGGAGAGGCCGGCGATCTGGGCGCAGCGCGGGTCGATGTCGATGCCGTGGAGGTTGTGCTCGATGATGAGGCGGGGCACGTCCTTCAGGAAGGCGTCCTTGCCGGCATAGGTGTCGTGCAGGGATTTCATCCCCGGCGGCCGGCTCAGGGCGTCCGCGCCGAGCATTTCCTCCAGCGCCCACGCTTCGTCGTAGATGACCTCGAACAGGTCGAAGGCGTAGAGGCCGAAGTGCATCGAGCCGCAGGCGGGATCGAGCATCAGGATGGTGCGCGGGTCTTTGAGCGGACGGTGGGGGATGAAGACGGGCTGCTGGAGGAGGTCTTCCTGGGAGAGGTTCTCCTGCTTCGCCTGCTCCGGCGCGGTTTCGCCCGGCTTGAGGAAGATTTCGTTCGGACGGCGGACGAGGTAGCGGCACTGCTCCTTGAGAGTGGTTTGGCCCCGCGTCATCTCATACCAGATGCGGCCCAGCGTGTTGTCGGTGAGGAATTCGACGACGTAGCGCGGGGTGAAGAACTGATTGCGCACCGCCAGCTCGCGGCTGTTGCGCGGCGCGGAGGATTCTTCGCGCATCTTCTTCCGCTCGGTCTCGTCGTTGTAATACTGGTAGATCCAGCCAATGGTTTCATCAGCCTGCCAGATTTGGGCGAACTGCTCGGGCGGCATCTCTTCGCGCTCGGCGGCTTTGCCAGTGCCGTTCAGTTCCTTGAGCACTTCCGTCAGGGCAGCATGACGCGGGAACAGCAAGGCGAGGGGGCTGAAGCGGTCGAACAACACGCCGAGATCCAGAGCAAGTTCATCGAACAGGCAATGGAGATAAACGCGGTAGGCTTCGTGCGTCTCGCCCAGCGCATTGCCGGCGGAGGACGTGAACAACTGGAAGCCTTCGGAGTTGACGCCCTGGCGGACACATTCGAGCACGAGTCCGCGCTCCTCGCAAAGCCGGAGGGCGGCGAGGCGATTCAGCACGGTGAAGGCCTGCTCGCGGATGACGCGCGCGATGTGTTCCGGCCTGGCGGCGGTGCGGGTAAATGACTCGGCGGCCGAACCGCCTTCGAGGTGGTTAATGCGCTCGCGCAGCAGGCGGGCGACATCCAGTTCTTCGTCACCAAGATGGTCGAGCGCCGCTATCGGCGTGAGGGAACCATCCGGCTGAATGCCGTAAAGCTCCTGCAACTGCGCCGTGAACTCGCGGTCCAACACCCGCCGGCACGCGGTGACCGTGCGCTGGAGCAAATTCCGGGTTTTTTGATCGAAGGCCATGCGTTATTCGATTTCCAAATCCACCGGCCGGTCGGTGTCCGCCGCGTCCTGGAGTTCCTTGATGAGCGGTTTCACTTCCGCGCCGGATTCGTAGCGGCGGCGGGCCTTGATGCGGGTCGGCTCGCGCTTCGGCTCGGACCCTGGCGGTGGAACTGGCGGCGTGGGAGGCGGAGGCAGCTTGGCTTTGTCGTCGGCGATTTCCTTCGCACGAGTCTCCACCTTGGAACGCATGCGGGTGAGCACGCTGTCGGCTTCGAGCTTGCGGTTCACGAGGGAGCGCATGCCGGCGAGATCGGTGGCCGTGCCGAGGTCGAGGGCATCGAGTTCCTCCGAAAACGTGGCACGGTCGGCCTCGGGCAGGGTAGCCCAGACGGGCGTGGAGCGGATCGCGTCGCGTTCGAGGTCCAGCGCCTTGGTGAATTCGCTTGTGAGCTGGGCCGCGCCTGCCTTGACGAGGAGATTCAGGTTCTGAAGGCGGTTGCGGATGTCCGCGCCGACGGTGAAGAAGTCCTCGCGTTCCAGGCAGCCGGCCAGCTCGGTGCGAAGCGTTTCGGATTCGCGCAGGAGCGCCTCGGCGGCACCGATCTTGGGCAGGAGCGGGATTTCACCTAGCAGCTCACCCGCAGCTCGGGCGGTGTCGTCGAGCTTCTGGTCGAACGCCTTCCGCACTTCACGCGCCCAGAGGAGATTGTCGATGAGTTCACATTCCTCCGCCCCGAGCACGGTGGGGGCTTCCGAGGCGTCGCCCTGGAGGACTTGGGAGAGCTGCTTCTGCAAACGCCCCGTGCGCTCGGCCCCGGGCAGGCCAGCGGCGGTGAGCTCGGCCGCGAGCGAGGCGTAATCGCGCTGGAACTTCGGGAAATGTTCCTGCACGCCACGGCTGACGTTCTGCGGCATGGGCAGGATGTTCTGGCCGGTGACGCTGAGCAAACGATTAGCCGCACGCAGTAAGGTTGCCTGGTCAACCGTGTCGTCATTGGTGGCCACATCCACCTTGCCAAAGGCGTTGTTGTTCTTGAGTCCTTCGATGGCCTTGTCGCCGGAAACTTTAATCCACTGCGAGGCCACGCGAATGCGAATGCGTCCGGCGATGAGCAGCGCGGCGACAAGATAACGGGTGGTGTCCTTGAACCAGCCAAACGGGGCGCGATCGAAATCGTCGAGCAACTTGCGGCCATCCACTTCGCCGTGCTTTTTGAGGTGATCCAGAATGGCGACCAGTGCGGGATGGGCGTCGTTGATGCGCGTGGCATGGCCTTTCTTTTGCACCAGGCTGAGCGGGTCCACGGCGGAGGCGATGGTGGAGAGGTCCTTCGTGTGGAGGAGGCGCTCGGCGAGATTAGTCTCGACGTTCTCGGGCGCTTCCTTGAAACGGTGGAAGACATCGGCGGCGACCATCTGGACCTGGGACTTGCAGGCGGCGAGCAACTCGATGCCACGCGTGGCGACGGCCTGGGGTTTGCCCCGGAAGACGAACGTGCCCTTGAGGAAGGCGTTCTGGAGGGCGGTGTCGAGATCGCGCTTGAGCGTCTCGGCGCGCTGGCCCTGGGCGCGGACGAAATCAGCCACTTCCTTCTCCGCCGCCTCGGTGCGATGGCGCAGGTGGATTTCCTCGCACTGATAGATTTCCTTGATGAGGTCGCGGATCGACGCGCTGTCCTCGCCGGTGAGGTAGATGATGTGCTGATTGGACAGGACGCGGGAATCGTTGACGCGAGCGGTCTGGGTGGCGGCGAGGTCCGCCGCCGGGACGATTTCCAAGTGGAGTTCGATTTCGGATTTCTCGTGGCTGATGGCGACGGGCATCGAGCCTTGCACGAGCTTGGTCTGCACCTTCACCTTCAACGTGCCCTCAACCAGGGCGGACGGTTCGGGGGAGAGAATCTCGCCCAAGCGGTCACCGAGGATGCGGTTGGAATCCGAAGAGGACGGTTGCAGGAGCGATTTTTCGCCCATGATCTGCGACACAGCTTCGCTCATGAACCGGAGCGACCCATCAATCTCGGTGAGCGGCAGGCCCTTCTCCGCCAGCATTTCGTTGATGACCTGGTCCACCTCGGACGAAACGGGAGCTGCCTTCAGGTTCGGGTAAAGCAGGGCCGCGACGTTTTCGCGGCTGACGGGAAACCCATCAATGAACTGCAAGACCACGATGGTTTTGGCCACGCGGAGATGCAGGGAATCAGGATTGAAGACTTCGCCGACCCGATCCACGGTTTCCACGAGCTGACGATTGGCCCGCTCGATGTCGCGGCGCAGCGTGTCGTAAAATACATCGGCCGTGGCGAGCGCGCCGATATTTGCATCGGCCAGCAGCTTATGCCCGGAGCGGTAGCCGCTGACATCCACGAGCACGTCCTGAATGACCTTGATGGCGGAACGCAGGCCGATGCCACCGGTGGAACGGGCGAGCGAGCGCAGCAATTCCATGAGCAACGAGAAATGCTGGGGCAGAAACGGGTAGAGTTTGACGAACGCATCCGCCGTGAGCGTGGACTGAAACAGCTTGGTGTTCTTGAGCTGGGTGGCGTGGTTGATCGCGGCTTCCTTTTCTTTGAAGAGGGACTGCAATAACGCATCGCCGGCCTTGGATTTGCGCAGCAGGCGGCGGTAGGTGATCTCGCGGATGTCGGAGGATTCGATGTCCACGCGGCGGGCTTCCGGGAAGCGATCCTTGAGTTTGAAGAGCGGGCCGGTGACCGGGAGCGTCTGTTGAGCGGTGGCAATGACCCAGGCATGGCCGAAACCGAGGTTCTTCAGGTTTTCGGCCAGCCCCTGCATGTTAAGAATCAGTTGCGGGCTGCCTTCGAGGAATTGACCCACCTCGTCAATGATGAAGATGACACGCCGGGAGCCGGAGCGCCGCTCGACCAGATCAAGCATCTGGCGCACGCGTTCATCTTCACCATAGCGGGCGCTGATCTTGGTGTCGTTGAAGCTTTTCGCGTCCGGCCAGATTTCCGGATAGAACTCGGAAACGATGCGCGAGGCGAAGGTGACACCCAGCAAGAGGTCGTTCTTGAGGCTGTCCCACGAGCGGCCCTTGGCGACTTCCTGAAAGCGCGTTTTGAACGCGTCGAGCTTACCGTCCTTTTCCAAGAGCAGTTCGAGCAGGGCCAATTTCTCATCCTTGGAGTAGCCGGCCCAGGCCATGACTTCATCGTAGAGCAGGCGCGAGACGCCTTGAGACGCCGCCTGCACCGAGGCCACCGCGGCCAGATCCAGCATGATGACGGTGGCGGGAAACTTATTGGCAACGACGGAAAGCTGTTGCCGGAGTTGGATGCCGGGGAACTGATTCTGCAACGACTTCAGGAACGGCTCACCCTTGAGCTTGCGCTTGGGGTCGAACGCGAAGCCGAGGTATTTGGTGAACGAGCTTTTGCCCGAGCCGTAAAACCCGGACACCCAGACGCCAATCTCGTGACCGGCCCCGGCGGCGAATCCGTCCGCGAGATTGTTCAGCAGGCGCTCGTAATGGCGGGCCAGGCTGTCGGTGACTTCATACTCGCGGATTTCGCGTTCGAGCTGGTCCTCGGTGGCCCCGGCGTAATTGATGACCGACGTGATCTGTCGGTCAATCGGTCGGGTTTGGTCAAAGACCTCGCGAATGATGTTCATGATGATTGCCCTGGGTGATCAGTCGATGTGCGGCGAACGGTAATTGCCATCTTCCTTGTGGACCCCGAGGAAGCGACGGCTGTAAGCGCCTCCGGCCGTGCCCGGATACAACACGACGGTCGGGATGGAAAATTTACCGACCAATTGTTGTTCCACGGCCCCGATGCGCAGGAACGGATGGAGAGCCTCCAAATCCGTGAGGAAAAGGACGGAGGTGGAGTCGGCCTGGTGGTTTTGGAGGGCGTTAAGGATGGCGGAACCGACGACGTCGTCCTGCTTCAGATGCTCGACCAGGGAGCCGGTAATCACGGCATGGTCGTCGGATTGCAGGCGCGCCGCCTCGATCAACGGCTCGCGCAAATCGTGGGCGCGAAAGTAATCGTTGATCACGCAGGTCAGGGAAAGCGAGTGAGGGTTGAACCCGTCCACGCGGAGCTGGGCTTCCCATTCCGGGAGGCGCTGCTTGACCTCGATGATTTGCGCCGGCGGAAACAGGAGGTAATAAACGGGGTCGAACCCGGTGGGACGGATGGAGCCCACCCCGTTTTTGAGCAGGCCGCGCAGTTCGTTAAATTTTTCAGTGAGCGAGCGCATCCAGCATTTCCTCCATGGTTTGGTATTTCCACTCCACGCGTAATAAAGCGCCCGAGTGTTGAACAAACAGATGACCTTGGGTGGCGGCTTTTTCCAAGGACGCGATCACGTCGGCGGGTGCGAGGCCGAACAATCCCCAATCGCGGTGGCGAACGATTTCCTCATCATCTGCTCCGCCGAAATGGAGTTCATGGGCCAGGAACACGACCGTTTCGGGCATGATGAACATCGGTCGGATTTGCCGATGGCCGAATCGGTTGTCAGCGATCAATTCAAAGTCCACCAAGGTTCCGAGCAAGTAGCGGGTGACACGTTCCACCATGCTGTCCGACCAGCGTTTTTCCAAGGCACCCCGGCTGACCGCCCGGTCGATGAAGTCACGCGCATCCTGCTTGGTGACCTCACCGGCACGAGATGAATACTTGGGCCAAAACACTTCCCGGATGAAGTCGTGGAGGATCAGGTTCGCGCGGGCGGTGTAGATCAGGGTCAACTGGCGGAGCAGTCCGCGAGGTGCCCGGGTCAACAGGAGATGTCGCAACCACTCGGCCGGCTTACCATCTCCGGTGAGGTAGCGCTGGGCGAAACCCCTCCCCACCAAATCATCCACCCGGACTTGCGTTGCTTTGCCGAGCGCTCCCATGGCGCGGACACGGGCTTTGAGCGCACCAACGGACATCCCCGGCTCCCAAAGCTCCAAAAGCTCAAGCGTTTCGGGAACCATGCCCTGTGCTTTGGACAGGTTGGTGGTGTAGTGCGGTGCCGCGGTCATTTTTTAAGATTCGCGAAATAAGGCAGGCACTGGATGTCTTGACGGAAAGCCGCCAGGTAATGTTTGGCCAGCTCGACCAGGCCCGCTTCACTGAAGGCGTCCGCAGTTTTTCCGATCTGGACGGGCCCGGCCTCGACCGAGATGACTTCGCCCCCTTCAGCCGTCAGCACATTCATGGCGTCGCTGCGCGACTTGGGCAGGAAGTTCAGGAGGATGCAACCATCCCGCTGGATGGCGTGCTGAATCTGGATTTCGTCCCCTAACGAGAGCCGAAAAAGGTGGACACAACGCCGTCTGCCAATCCGCTCATCGTGCAAACGCTTGGCGGCCGCCGTGGTGGCATTGAGTGCCGCATACCCTGCGGCACGGGGGAAATTGTAGGCCGCGACGGCGATCCCATTAGGCGCAAGGAACGAGCTCGACCACCAACCCGCCGACCCAGCCTCGCCTAAAAAAGCGACGGCAATCCTAACCCTAGAAAATCTCGCGGGCAGCGTGTTTAGCATAATTCCTTGGCTTGGCTCGGGCGGGTCAAACTTCTTGGCGGAAGCTCACCGGACCACTCGGCTCCGCCCCACCGGTGACCAAGGTGCAAGCGAGCATCTCTCCGGACAAATTCTTCCCGGCCGCCGAGTAACCCACGCCCGAACGGCCTAGATCGCTCGAAGCTGACGGACTTGCAGTAGTGGAAGCCCATTTTTTCCTCAGTGCTGTTGGACACGATTGTGGTGGCTAGGTGGCGGAAGGGCAAGAATTCGTCGCCTCGAAGTTATATTTCCGATCTCAACCTACCCTACCCGCCAGTGGAACAGTCATCCCCAGATCGTGCCACGGCCCGTTTGACAACCACTGTCACCGGGGCGCAGGATGTTTGCACTTTACCGCCATGCCCCAGGTCGCCGCCGAACTTCACTCCCGCCCGCCCTTCGAGCGCATGATGCGCATCCACGAAAGCCTCAAGGCCGGGCGCTACCCCAACTGTTCCAAGCTCGCGAAGGCTATCGAAGTCTCCACCCGCACCATCAAGCGCGACGTGGACTTCATGAAGTTCCGCCTCGACCTGCCCATCGAATACGACGCGCGCCGCTACGGCTACTACTACAGCAAGGCCGTGGAGAAGTTCCCCAGCGTGCCGGTCACCGAGGCCGAGGTGTTCGCCCTGCTGGTCGCCCACAAGGCCATCGCCCAATACCAGGGCACCCCCTTCGAGCAACCCCTCCAGGTCGCCTTTCGCAAGCTGACCGGCCAGCTCAATGACCGGCATGCCCTGTCGTTGGGCAACCTTGACCACGCGCTTTCCTTTCATCCCTTCGCTCCGGACGAGGCCGACCTTGAGAGCTTCCAAATCGTCAGCCGCGCGTTGCAGGAGCAGCGCGCGGTGCAGTTCCTCTACAAGAACCTCGGGGCGGACAAGGCGCAGACCCGGCGCGTGCATCCCTACCACCTGGCCTGCGTGGAGAACCGCTGGTATCTGGTAGCCCACGACCCGGCGCGCGGGGCGATGCGCAACTTCGCCATGACCCGGATGCGGCGGGTGCTCCTGCTGGAGGACAAGTTCGCGCTGCCCAAGGGCTTCCGGATCGAGGAATACCTGAAGGGCAGCTTCGGCATCTTTCAGGCCGGCGATGACTTCGAGGTGGTGGTGGACTTCGACAAGTGGGCCGGGGAGCTGGTCCGCGAGCGAAAATGGCACCGGTCGCAGCAGTTAACCGACCTGCCCGGTGGGGGCGTGCGGCTGCACCTGCGCCTGAACAACCTCGCCGAGGTGGAGCGCTGGATTCTGAGCTGGGGCACGCATGCCACGGTGGAGCGGCCGGAGCGGCTGCGGGAAACGCTGCGCAAGACGGCCGAGTCCCTGCTGGAGGCCTACCGGGTCGCCCGGAAGGAAGCCTGACCGCCAGAAGCATCTCACCTTCCTGTTCAATTTTTTGACCCTTGTGCCAGCCGTTGGCAGAGGGGTGCTGATAATGTGGGGTCAGAACAGAAAACCAAAGACCGCCATGAGCCCCATCCTCGAACGAGTCCAAGAGTTTCTTACCGCCCACGAACTCAACGCGCACCCCCACGGAGACGGCGAGGCGCTGGTGGTGCCGATGACCCTGACCCACTGCCGGTGCAGCGTGGTGTTTCATCACGCGCCGGGCGCGGACGAACTGGTCGTGATGGCGATGCACCCCACCATCGTGCCACCCGAACGCCGGGTGCCCGTCGCCGAGTTCCTCACCCGCCTGAACTGGAACCTCACCGGGAACCGTTTCCTGCTGGACTGGCAGGACGGCGAGGTGCGCCTGCGGCGGGACGTGGACGTGCTGGCGGTGCCCGGCACCGACCAAATCGGCACATGGTTCTATTCGGCCTGCCTGCTGGTGGACGGGTTCTTCCCGGCCCTGATGAACGTCGTTTATCGCGGGATGAACCCGGCGCAGGCCCTCGAACAAGGCGAGGCGGACTACCAAAAGCTCGTCGCCCGAGAGGATTGACCGTTGCCCACCGGCACGCCGTTCCCTAACTTCTCCCCACCAAGCACCCCAGCATGAACGTCACCTCTGGCCTCTGCCTCGACGGCTTCGCTTCCGCAGACCCGCGGCCCAACTTCGACGAGGTCGTATGCGGTCCCGTCGGACTGCTGCGCCTGCTGGAGCTGCGACTCGGACTGGTTGGAGTGTTGCCCAGCCACGGACGGCGTGTCGTCGGCTATCGCGATGAGCTGGCGGTGCTGGCCGCTGCCGGCCCCCAGTTCTACAGCGCTTCCTTCGTGCAGGATGACTACGCCGTCGCGGAGACGCTGCTCCGGTGGCGCGATGAACTCGTGCTCGCAGGTTGGGATGGGCAGCCCGCGCTGGGTTTCAGTCCCCGGTTAGCCACCCTTGCGATGCTGGAAGCCACGCTCGACCCAACTCTGCGCGTCGGCGAGGGCGACCGTTTGCGGACGATCGCGGCGGCACTCGCCGACCGCTCGCCGCAGTTCGACCGCGTGACGCTCACCGAACCGCTCGACGAGCTTCCAGTCCGCTGGCGGCAGCTCTTGCAAAAGCTGGGTGCCAAGTTCCTCGACGCGGACGCCACGCTCGCCGCTGCGTTCGGCGCGCCCGACACTGATTTGGGAAAGTTCCAACAGCTCGTCTCGGGCTTAGCGGTAGCGCCGCCGTTCCGTGGAGACGGTTCCCTCAACGTGGTCCGGGCCTACTCCACCGAGACGCTCGCGCTGGCCGCCGCCCAGTGGCGGCGCGCCGCTGGTCCAAACGTGGCCATCGTTGAGGGGGCTGATTTGCCTGTGCTGGATGCGGCACTGGCCCGGACCGACGAACCGATGGCGGGCGTGGCCGCGCGCTCGGTGCATCGCGCGATTCCGCAGGTGCTGCCGCTCGCCCTCCGCCTCCTCTGGCGGCCGCTGGATCCGCAGCACCTCCTCGAATTCCTCATGCATCCGGTGTGCCCGGTCACGGGCTGGCTGCGGCACCGGCTTGCCGAAGCGCTCCGTGAGGCTCCCGGCGTGGGCGGCGCGCCGTGGCTGGAGGCTTTGGAGGACGCGCGGCAGGCGGTGCGGAAACAATTCGCTACGGACCGCGCTGTCCTGAAGGAGAACCTTGAGCGCCTACAGACCGACCCGAACGACTGGATCAACCTTGCTGGACACGACCCCGTCGTCGGCGCGCCATGTGAGGCAATTGCCGACGCGTGCGCGCGGGTGGCGCGCTGGGCGGGTCGGCGCGCCAATTCAAACGTGGCCGACAGCCCCGAGGCGGCGCTGTTCCGTGCCTTGGCTGCGGCGGCGAGTGAGCTGGGCGACCTGACCGGGACGCGCGACTTGCTCACCCGGGCGCAAGTGGAGCGATTGCTGCGGCTCGTCCAGTCCACCGGCTGGGCCGGCGCGCCGCAGGCCGCCGAGCTGGGTGTGGCCCCCGTCCGCGCGGCGGGTGCCTTCGTCGAACCCGTGGACGCGGTCCTCTGGTGGGATGCCTCCGAAACACCGGCGGCATCGACCGCGCCGTGGACCGGCACGGAACGCGATACCCTGCGCCGCGCGGGGGTTGAGCTGCTGCCCGAGGAGGCGCTGCTCAAGACGCAGGCCCGGCTGGCCCTGCGGCCACTGTTGGCGGCGCGCGGACGACTCG
>SXGS01457573.1_pt1 | contig 27133 bp, 15 predicted proteins | sample 3174681 | NCBI WGS metagenome assembly SXGS01 (sample SAMN11356861, study PRJNA531348) | freshwater metagenome | isolation source: freshwater sample F1-80 | place: China: Fuxian Lake, Yuxi | collected 2017-12-25 | reverse complement strand
GGCATCGGGTGGATCGTGTCCGGCGCGGCCTTCAACTCGGACGGCAAGGTGGTGATGTCGACCAACCGGGTATGCCCGTTCCGGGCCGTGTATTCCTCGGTTTTGCGGTATTTGAAGCCCATCTGCTCCAACACCGAAAGCTCGATTTCCATGAACTCGATCGGCACCCGGCGGATCGTCACTTCGGAACCGGTGACGATGCCCGCGGTGATCAAGCTCATCGCTTCGATCGGATCTTCCGAAGGGGCGTATTCGATGTCCAGGTCGATCAGCGCCTTGCCCCGGATGGTCAGGGTCGTGGAACCGATCCCCTCCACGGATACGCCCAATTCCTGCAGGTAGAAGCAGAGGTCCTGGACCATGTAATTAGGGCTCGCATTGCGGATCACGGTCTTGCCCACCCGGTGCGCGGCCGCCATGATGGCGTTTTCGGTGACCGTATCGCCGCGTTCGGTGAGCACGAAGATCCGGTCCTCGGCATCGGCCGGCGGAGTCTGCACGCCGTAAAAACCCTGGTGCGCTTCGACCGAAAGACCGAACTGGCGCAACGCCTGCATATGCGGCTCGACCGTCCGGGTGCCCAGATCGCAGCCGCCGGCGTAGGGCAGCCGGTAGGTCTCTTCCTGGTCCAGCAACGGTCCGAGGAGCATGATCACGCTGCGGGTCCGCCGGGCAGCCTCGACATCCATCGAGTCCAGGTCCAGCACCGCGGGCCTGCGGATCTGCAAGTCGTTGGCGTTGAGCCAGGTGCATTCCACGCCGATCGACGTCAGCACCTCGACGATCCGATTGACTTCCTCGATCCGGGCCAACCGGCGCAAGGTGGTGGTCCCCCGGTTGAGCAGCGAAGCGCACAACAGGGCCACGCCCGCGTTTTTCGACGAGTTGACGTCGACGACCCCGGAGAGGGTGTGCCCGCCGGTGACCCGCAAGTGGGTCATTTTGGATTTCATCGAGCCTCCGACATTGACAATGCTGTGCCCGAAGATCGTCTCCATCCGCTGGATCATCTTCAGGCTCAGATTCTGCTTGCCCTGTTCCATCCGGGCGACTGCGCTCTGGCTGGTCCCCAGCTCGGCGGCGAGCTTCCCTTGCGTCCAGCCTTTGCCCAGGCGGGCGTCGCGGAGAATCTGGGCTACGGTTTCTGCGGTTTCTTGCACATCGGTCGTCACGTCTAAAAAATATCACAGGAAGCATAAATGCAACAATTGAACACGCAGCGGACCGCAGCGAGTCGTGATCTATTCGTTACATGCGATATTTTGCCGCTCGGTCGATTACCAGAAGACCGGGTTCCACCGCCCTGCAGCAATCGCCAAACCGATCGAAAGCCCGATCACCGCCAGGGCGCCCAGCGCCACCCAGAGATCCAACCAGCCGAAGGTCGAGTCGCGCGCCCAGGTCCGCGGCCCGGAACCGAAGCCCTTGGCCTCCATGGTCACGGCCAAGCGTCCGGCCCGGCGCAGCGCCTGCACCAGAAGCGCCATGGCCTGCCCCCAGGAGGCTTTGAGCCGGCCGAAGAACCCGGCGTTGCTGCCCACTCCCCGCGCCCGGCGCGCCATTCCCAGCGTCTGCCATTCTTCGATCAACAAGCCCACCAGGCGCATCGCGGCGAGTGCGCCGAGCACGAACCTGGCCGGCAGTTTGGCCCGCTGGGCCAGAGAATCGGCCAGATCCGTGGGATCGGTGCAGACCAGAAGCAAGATCCCGGGCAGTGCGATCGCCATGCTCCGCAGAACCACGGCGAAGGCCGAATCCAAAGACCCGGTAGTGAGCAGGAACGGTCCCCAGTCCAAAACCACAGTTCCGGTTTTCGCCGCCAGAAGGGCAGTTCCATACCCGCCGCCGATTGCGGCCAAGAGCAACGGCCAGCCCCTGCTGAGCAGCATCCGGAAGGACAAACCGGCGAGCGGCAGCACGGCCAACTCCAGAATCAATGCGGTGCCGGCGGAAACCACGTCCAAACTCAGAATCAGGGCAATCGCGATCGCCAAGGCAGCCAGCAGCTTGCTGAGCGGGTTCGCGCCGGCCAAGACCGGCGCTCCGGACGAATCCGGAGCCGACGTCGGAACGGCTTCGGCGGTGCTCATCCGGTGCCCTCCAGCCGCTCGGTCGCCGCCAACCGGTCAGCCCCGTCCAAACGGTCAGCCCCGTCCAACCGCAAACTGCGGCCGCCGATCGCGGCGCTGAAGGCGGCGTCGTGGGTTACCGAAACGACCGCAGTACCCTGCTCGAGCAACTCGATCAGCAGATCCGCCAGCTCGGCCCAGGTATTCGCGTCTTGGCCGAATGTCGGTTCGTCCAGGATCAGCAGCTCCGGACTCGCGGCGAGCACGGTCGCCACCGAAAGCCGGCGCTTCTCGCCGCCGGACAGGGTATAGGGGTTGGCATCGCGGAGCCCGGTCAAGCGCAGCCGCTCCAGGAGTTCATCCACCCGCTCGGCGCCACGGCCCAGAAGTCGCGGGCCGAAAGCCAGCTCTTCGGCCACCGTCCCGGTGACGAATTGGTGCTCCGGTTCTTGGAAGACCGTGCCGATCCGTTCGATCAGTTCGGCACCGCTCCAGTCGATCGGGTCCGGCCCGGCGCCAGCAGCCAGACCGGGCCCGGCCTGCAACGTCCCTGCGACCGGGGCCAGCAGTCCGCCCAGGGTCAGGGCAAGGGTGGATTTCCCAGATCCGTTGCGGCCGGTGATCGTCAATGACTGACCGGCGTGGATCGCCAGGTCGATCTGCGCCGCGGCCGGCGCGACGGCCCGGCCGGCCTTCCCGCGGCGTCGGCCGCGCCGCGATGCGGCAGCACCCTGCCGGGACACCGCGAGTCCGGCCGCTTGCATCAGGGCTTCGGCCGGAGGGCCGGACCGGGTATCCTGCACCGGCCGGGTGGCCGGCACTTCGCCGGGCAACCAGACTCCCGCCGCACGCAGTGAGGCACGCGCCTGGAACCGGTCGTCCAGGATTTTTTCCGGCGCGCCGTCGAACAGCACGCCTTGCCCCGGACCGCCCAGCACCACGATGCGGTCGACGACTTCCAACCACACGGCGACCCGGTGTTCGACCACGACCAAAGTGGCTCCGCTGCGTTCCACCGAGCGGAGCACCGCATCGCGCACGTCGAGCACACCGGCCGGATCGAGATTCGCCGTCGGCTCGTCCAACAGCAACAGACCGGGCTGCATCGCGAGCAGACCGGCCAGGCCCAATCGTTGCTTCTGACCGCCGGAGAGCTTCCCCGTGGCCTGGTCCAAGGGCAGTTCCAGGCCCACCGCATCCAGCGCGGCCCGCACCCGGGGCCAGATCAGCTCGCGGGGAACCGCCAGGTTTTCTGCCCCGAATGCCACATCGTCGCCGATCCGGGACAGCACCACCTGGGCATCCGGGTCTTGCTGCATGAGCCCCACCCGACCCCGCTGCCGGGCCGGCGCCGCGCCGTCCAGCAGCAAGGATCCGAACTCTTCGGCATCCAGTTCGTCGCCGAGCAGCCCCGCAGCAGCATGCAGGAATGTGGACTTCCCGGCACCGGAGGGTCCGAGCAGCAAGACCCGCTCGCCGGGATCGATCTGCAAGTCGAGGCCATGCACCGCCGGCTGCGACCGGTCGGCGTGCTGCCAGCCCCACCCTTCGGCCCGGAGCCCCAGCGGGGCCACCGAGGCAGCCGTCCGTGCGGACGGGCTCTTCGGCATACTCAGAACGCTGGTTCGCCGGCGGCCCGCCGCGACGCCAGATTGGCCAACGCGCCGGTGCGGGCCAACCCCCGGGTGATCAGCCAGGAAACCAGACCGGCGATGACCATGCCGGAGACCACGGCAAAGCCGAAGTAGAGGACTTTCCAGCTGAACTCCCACGCCACATTGGAAATCAGGTTGTCATTGAGGCCCATCGCCGCGCCGGCCAGAGCCCCGGCGAGCAGAGCCGGCGGCAGATTGAACCGGCGGTAGCGAAACAGCGCGAAGCCCAACTCGGCGCCGAGTCCTTGGACCAGTCCGGAAAGCAGCACGGTCATGCCGAAATGCGTGCCCAGAACGCCTTCGACGGCGGCCGCGATGAGTTCGCAGAACAATGCGGCGCCCGGTTTGCGAATCACCAACCCGCCGATCACGCCCGCGATCAGCCAACCGCCGCCGTAGAGCCCGCCCAGCGGCGGGAACGCCGCGAAGGCGATCGAAACCGGGCCGTAGAGCGTCGACCAGGCCCAGAAGACCACTCCGACGGCGACGCCCAGCACCGCCGCAACCACGATGTCCACCACTCGCCAACGGCTGCGCTGGGCAAGGGATTTCTGCGCAGAAGACTGCGGACCGGCGGAATTGTTTGCGGTATTGGCCGCCCCGGATTGCTCGTTCGCCATACTGTCCTCCTTTTCAGGAGGGGCGGCGTGTACGGTGACACGCCGAAGAGCACTCGACTCCCTTCGCCGGTACTAACCGGATCAGGTTCGAGGGTCTGCGGCTATCCGCACTCTCAGCGCCCGCCTTGCGGCGGCGCTCCCCTGTCGTTTGATTGCTGTGCAAGTTTACACCCGCGGCGCACCCAACGTTGAGTGGCCAGCTCTGCAGCTTATAAAGCCGATTTGGCCTGCAGATCTGGCCGCTCGGCGGGAGGCGCTCAGGTCAGGTCGCGGGACTGGTTGAATCTGGCGATGGCCCGCTGCGCCCCGCGACCGGTCAGGGTTTGGATGATCGCGGCCACGGTCGCGGAAACCACCGCGAAAATCAACGCGGAACGGAGGCTGTGCTCCAGGTTCTCGCCGTCTTTGGGCGGAGCGTTTCCGGTGGTTTTGGTCCACACCGTGTCCACGATCTTGTTGGCGGCTAACCCCGCGCCGAAGCTGATTCCGGCGGCCAGAAGCTTGAAGATCAGATTCATGTTCCTAGCCTACTTGAGCTTTCCGGCCTGCGCGTTGGGGATGCAATTCACGGCGCCTTGGTAGTCCAGTTGGGCTTTGACGCTCCACGGCACGGTGGCCCCGGGAGCCACCGCTTTGAGCACGGCGACGCCGCGCGCCACCACGTCCGAACTGGCCGTGGCCCAATCCACCGCGATCACGATGTCGGTCGCCGAGCCGGCGCCATTGGTCGCTTGGCCGGCGGCTGTCACCGGGCCCGCTGCCATCCCGCATTGGTCCAAAGTGATGCTGGAGCGGATGCCCTGCGCCCCGTCTAGCTCCGGCACCGGCGGCAGCACCGGCGAGATCACGCCTTGGCTGGCTTGCGTGCTCGGCGCCGGGGCGAGCGCCGAGGAGGACCCGTCAGAAGACCCGTCCGACGACGGCGTGCAGCCGGCCAAGGCCAGACCGGCCGCAGCCACGGCGGCGATGAGCAGAGACGGTTTGCGGTGCTTGTTCATATTCCCCTTGGTTCAGTTCCTACGGCGCCGGCGCGCTCCCAGGAACAGCAGGATCGCACCGATCACGATGATCAACGCTCCCAACCCGATGATCCAGAGGTTGCTGACGCCGGTATTCGGCAATGGTTCCACCGGCGCTGTGGGCGGAGTCGGTTTCGGGTCCAGTCCGGTTTTCACCGAGGCCGGATCCGACGTGAGCTTCTGCCCGCCGTTGCTGCCGCTGCTCACACTGGCCGTGGCGACGTTCGACACCGCACCGGCGTCGACGTCGGCCGCAGTCACCCGGTACGGCGCCGAAGTACAGGTCGTGGACTGCCCCGGAGCCAACTGGCTGACCGGGCAGTCGACCGAGATTCCGGCGGCAGCCAGTTTCTCGTCCTGGACCACGATGCCGAACAGCGTGGTGTTGCCGGTATTGGTCACCGTGAACGTGTAGACGATGCTGTCCCCGGCGTCTTTCCGGCCGTTCCCGTTGGCATCGGTCACCGGACCGGCCTGCTTGAGCAGCTTCACTCCGGGCGCCCCGTCCAACGGCGTGGTGACCGAATCCGGCTCGCTGGTGTTCGGCTTGCCGTCCGGGGTGCTCCCGGTAGCGGTCGCGGTGTTCTGCACACTGCCGGCGTCCACATCGGCCTGGGTCACCGTGTAGACCGCGGTACAGGTCATACTGGTCCCGGCGCCGACCACGCTGGCCGGGCATTCGACCTTGACCCGCGGATCGTTGACGCTGACCCCGCTCGCGTCCCGGGTGCCGGAATTGGTCACCAGGAACTGGTACTCGATGGTGTCGCCGGCGTCCAACTTGCCGTTGCCGTTGACGTCATTGGTCTTGGTGACCTTCTTGTCCACGGAAAGTTCGTCCAGCACGGTGAGCGGCTGCTCTTTCGAGGATTCCACCGAGGTTACCGGAGTTTCGCCTTGCTTCGCTTCGGCGTGCGCGGTGTTCTTCACGCTTCCGGCATTGGCGTCGCTTTGGCTGATCCGGTACGTCGCGGTGCAATCGATGCTCTGTCCCGGATCGAGATCCGTGCTCGGGCAGCTGATCGACACCCCGGCGTCGACGAGCTTCCGGTCCACCACCGCGACCCCGCTCAACTTCACGTTGCCGGTGTTCTTGACCGTGAACACGTAATCGATCTCGTCCCCGGCGGCGAGCCGGCCGTCGTTGTTCAGATCTTTGGTCCCGGCGATCTTCTTCTCGAAGGCCAGACCGGGCGTCCGGTCGATCGCGACCGTGACTTCGCTCGCCGGCGACTCGATATCGCCGCCGTCCGGCTTGGCCGCGATCGCCGTGGCCGAGTTCCGCACGCTGCCAGCTTCGACGTCGGCTTGGGTCAAGGTGTAGGTCGCGGTGCAATTGGTCGAAGCCTTGGGCGCCAGGCTGGTCGCTTCGCACACCGGCTCCCCGTCGAGCGCCAATTGGTCATCGATCTCGACCGCGCGCAGCGTCACCGTACCCGAGTTGGTCACCACGAAGGTGAAGGTGACCTTGTCGCCGGCGCCGATCACGCCGTCGCCGTTGGTGTCGGTGAGCGGCTGGTAGGACTTCTTGATCTGCAATGCCGCTTCTTGCGAGGTCGGCGTCGACGTGGACTGCTTGCCGCCGTCCACCGCGGTACCGCCCGGGCCGGTGGCCTTGGCGGTCGCGGTGTTGTCCACGGTGGGTGCATCGGCGTCGGCCTGGGTCAAGGTGTAGGTGCCTTCGCAGTTCAGCTCGGCGCCCGGGGCCAACGATGCCACGGTGCAGCTGAGTCCGGGCAGTTTGCTGTCCGTGATCACGACGTCGGTCAACGTGGTGTTGCCCCGGTTCGTCGCCTTGAGCGCGTACACGATCTGGTCCCCGGCCACGGGCCGGCCGGAGGGCTGCTCGGTGATGATCTGCTTGACCGTCTTGCTCAGGTCCAACTGGTTGTTGCGGGTGAGGATCTCGTCCACACTCGCCTGGTCGGTGCTCACCGGTTGGGTTCCGGTGCTGCCCGGAACCGGCGCGGTGGCATTGCCGGTGGCCCGGTTGGTGACCTTGCCGTTGTCGACGTCGGCCTGCGTGACGGTGTAGCTTCCAGTGCAATCGACGCTCTTGCCGGGCAGCAGCGGTCCGGCGGGGCAGCTGACCGTGACGCCGGGCAGCTGCTCGGTCACCGAAACGTCCGAAAGGGTCAAGGTACCGGTGTTCGCCAGGGTGAAGACGTAGGCGATCTTGTCACCGGCCTTGCTGGCCTTCGGCGCCGCGGGGTCGACTTTTTTGACCAAGGACATCGCGGCCACCGCAGTGGTCGGCTGTTCCGCCGTGGACGGCTCCGAGGTGGTCTGTTTGCCGTCCGGCCCGGTCCCTACCGCGGTGGCGGTATTGCTGACCTTGCCGTTGTCCACTTCCGCCTGGGTGATCGTGTAGCTCCCGGTGCAAGTGGCAACCGCGCCCGGTGCGAGTTCGGTCGGAGCGCAGCTCACCGCGGGGATCTTGGCGTCCTGGATCGCGATCTCCTTGACCGTGGTGTTGCCGTTGTTGGTCACGGTGAAGGTGTAGTTGACCACGTCCGGCACGTCGGTGCGTTGGTTGCGGTTCACGTCGTCGACGCTGCTGACCGCTTTGACCACCGTGAGGCTGTTCCCGCGCTCCAGCGGCGTGGTGACCTTGTTGCTGTCGACTGCGGTGTCCGGCCGACCGCCCGGCGGGGTTCCGGTCGCCGTCGCGGTGTTGTCCACCGTGCCGGCGTCGAGATCCGCTTGGCTGATCGGGTAGCTCGCGGTGCAGGTGGTCGAGGCGCCGGCTGCCAACTCGGTAACCGGGCAGGAGACATTCGCGATCTTCGGATCGGCGACCCTCAGGTCGTGCTGCGTGGTGTTTCCGGTGTTCTTGACCACGAACTGGTATTCGATCCGCTCTCCGGCATCAGGGCGGCCGTTGCCGTTCGCATCGTTGTAGGCCTTGGTGTTGTTCGGCACCACCGACTTGGTGATCTCCAACCGGTCCACGGCCGGGATCTCGGTCTCCTTCTCCGCGCCGGGCGAGGTGGTCGGATCGCCCTGATCCGGCTTTCCGGTCGCGGTCGCGGTGTTCAGCACCTTGCCGTTGTCCGCGTCGCTCTGCGTGATCGTGTAGCTGCCCCGGCACGTGGTGACCGCTTTGGGCGCCAATTCGGTGGCCGTGCAGGTGATGTTCGCGCTCGGGATGAGCGGATCGTTGATCACCAGGTTCCGCAGGGTGGTGGTGCCAGTGTTGGTCACCGTGAAGGTGTAATCGATGGTGTCGCCGGCATCGACCAGACCGTTGCCGTTGACGTCCTTCGGTGCGGCACCGTCTTTGGCGATGGTCAACGAGCTGCTGCCGGAGATCGGGGTGCTGGTTCCGCTCGGTTCCGAGGTCACCGGCACCGTGCTGCCGGGCGGCGTTCCGGAAACCGTCGCGGTATTGTCCGCCTTGCCGCCGTCGACGTCCGCCTGGGTGATCGTGTAGGTCCCGGTGCAGGTCATCGTTTGGCCGGCCGCGAGCGACGTCGCCGGGCAGCTGATCGCGCCACCGGGCAGCTTCGCGTCGTTGACCTTGAGGTTGTCCATGGTCACCGTGCCGTTGTTGGTCACCGCGAAGGAGTAGTCGATCGTGTCCCCGGCGTCGGTCAGCCCGTTGCCGTTCACGTCCTTGGGTGCGGCCGCGCTCTTCTTGATCGCCAATTCGGTGGTCGCGTCGAGCGTGGTGCTGGTCTCGTCGGTGTTCGAGTCGACTTTGTTGCCGTCCGGGTCTTCGCCTTCGGCGAAGGCGGTGTTCTTCACCGAACCGGAATCCATGTCCGCCGCGGTGATCGTGTACACCTTGGTACAGGTCATCGATTCGCCGGCTTTGAGCACGTCTTTGCTGCAGTCGATCATGCCGACCTTGGGATCCCGGATCTGCAGGAAGTCGATCGAGACGTTGCCCTCGTTCTTCACCACGAAGGTGTAGCTGATGGTGTCCCCGGCCTGGGTCCGGGTATTCCCCGACGTGTGCGTGATCTGCCCGGCCTGCTTGTCGAAACTCAGCTTCGCGGTGCGCGGGATCAGCGTATCCACTTCGGACCCCGGGGAGGTCGTGGTGCCGCCGTCGGGTGTGGTCCCGGTGGCAGTGGCGGAATTCAGCACATCACCGCGGTCCACGTCTTCCTGGGTCAGCGTGTAGCTGCCGGTGCAGGTGACGGATTCACCCGGAGCAAGCGTGGTCTTGGCGCACGTGATCGGGGCGACCAGCGCGTCGTTGACCTTGATCCCGGTCAGCGTGGTGGTCCCGGTGTTGGTCACCAGGAAGCTGTACGGGATGGTCTCGCCCGGATCCATCATTCCATTGCCATTGGCGTCGTTCCAGGTGCCGGCCGACTTCTTGATGGTCAGCGCATCCTGCCGCGGGATCGCGATGGTTGCGGTGGCTTCTTTGCTGGTCACCGTGGTGCCGTAGGCGTCGGTGGACGAGCCGGTCGCGGTATTGTCCACCTTGCCCGCGTCGATGTCCGCTTGGGTCAGTACCCGGGTTGCGGTGCAGGTCGCCGAAGCACCCGGCGCCAAGGATCCGGTGGGGCAGGTCACCGTGGCGACCTGGTTGTCCGTGACCGAGAGGTCTTTGAGCGTGACTTGGCCGGTGTTGGTCAGCGTGAAGGTGTAGTCCACGGTGTCCCCGGGGTCGATCCGGCCATTGCCGTTCGCGTCCTTGGGTGCAGCAGCTTGCTTCTGCAAGGACAAGGCGGACTCGCCTTTGGTGTCCACGGTCGCTTTGTCTTCGGGCGAGGTGATCTCCTCGCCCGACGGCGGGGTGGCCACGCCGGTGGCCTTGTTCTCCAGGGTGCCCCGGTCGATATCGGCCTGGGTGATGCTGTAGCTGGCTTCACAGGTAGTGGATGCCCCCGGCGCCAAGGTGGCGACCGGGCACTTGACCGTGCCGACCAGGCTGTCCCGGACGCCCACCAGGTAGAGCGTGGTGTTTCCGGTGTTCTTCACCTCGAAGGTGTACTTGACCGTGTCTCCGGCTTGCGTTTTGTCGCTGCCAGGCTGGTGCTGGATCGCACCCGCAGTCTTCTTCATGGTCATATTGGAGATCTGCTTGAGCTCGACGAGCGCCGAGTCATCCCAGGAATCCACGGTTGCGCCAGACGGGTCCTTGGCGGTGGCTTCCGCCGTGTTGAGCACGTATCCGGCGTCGTAGTCTTCGGTGGTCAAGGTGTAGGTGCCCGTGCACGTCGTCGATTCATTCGGCGCCAGCGTGGTCTTCTCGCACGTAATCGGGCCCTTGAGCCTGTCGTCCACGATTGCGACGTCGCTGACCGTCACATTGGAATCGTTGGTGACTTTGAAGCTGTAGTCGATGAGCGACCCCGCGCCGAGCTGGGTCTGGCCATCGGCCAGCCTGGGCTCGCTCGCAGTCTTGACGATGTCCAAGTTGCTGTCCGCCGGGATGGTCACGGTGACCGTGTCCGTCGCAGTCACTTGATTGCCCTTGGGATCGGTGCCGCTCGCGGTGGCGGTATTCACGATCTTGCCGGCGTCGACGTCGGCCTGGGTGATCGTGTAGGTGGCGCGGCAGACCTTGACCTGGCCTGGCGCGATTACTCCCGCCGGGCAGGTCAATCCCGGGATCAACGGGTCCTTGACCGTCGACCCGTCGATGCTCACATCACCGGTGTTCCGCACCTCGAAGGTGTAGTCGACGGTGTCGCCGGCGTCGATCGTGTCATTGTTGTTGACGTCTTTGGGCGCCGCTGCGGTTTTCTTCAAGGCGATTTGCGCCAAGCTGCTGGTCGGCACGGTCTTGGTGGACTCGTTCGAGGTCACCGCGGTCCCGGACTTGTCGTTCGCCGTGGCGGTGGCCTTGTTGACCACTTGGCCGGCATCGACGTCGGGTTGGTTGATCTCGTAGGTCGCAGTGCAGGTGACCGAGGCACCGGGTGCCAGTGCCGCGCTGGGGCAGCTCACCGTGCCGACCTTCGGATCGTTGATCACCAGGTTGTCCAGGCTCACGGTTCCGGTGTTCGTCACCTTGAAGGTGTAGCGGATGTAATCGCCGTAATCGGTCCGGGTGTTCTTGTTGTTGTCGTCGATGCCCGCGACGTCCTTGACCAGGTCCAGCGACTTCACCTGGGCGATCGTGACGGTCTTGGACGACGGGCCGGATTCCTTTTCGTCCCGGCCGCCCGGCGGGGTGCCGAAGGCGGTGGCGGTGTTGTCCACCTTGCCCGCGTCGATATCGGCTTGGCTGATCGTGTATTCGCCGGTGCAAGTCACCGAAGCGCCCGGTGCCAGCGTGGTCGGATCGCAGGTCGCCGCCACTTTGGCGTCGGCGATCCGCACCCCGGTCAGCGTGCTGCTGCCGGTGTTGGTCACCTTGAAGGTGTAGGGGATCTTCTCCCCCGCGGTGATCCGGCCGTCCTGGTTGCCGTCGACCGGCCCGGTGGAATCCTTGACCACGGTCAAAGCGTCGACCGGCGCGATCGGCGTACTGGTGCTGGATTCATTGGAGCTGATCTGCGGGCGGCCCGGCGGCGTGCCCACCGCGGTGGCCGTGTTGTCCGCCTTGCCGGCGTCGACCTCGGCCTGGGTGATCGTGTGCGTGCCGGTGCAGGTGACCGACTTCCCGGCGGCCAACGAGGTCACCGGGCAGTTCACCGCGCTGACCTTCGGATCATTCACCGTGACATTGCTCAGCGTGGTGTTTCCGGTGTTGGTCACCAGGAACGTATAGCTGATCGTGTCCCCGGCGTCGGTGCGGCCGTTGTTGTTCGCATCCACCGGGGTGCCCGCGGTCTTTTTCACGGTGACCGCGTCCACCAGGGGCAACGGCTTCGTGGCGGTGGCTTTCTCCGAGCTCACTTCGGTGTTTCCGGCCTTGGCCTTGGCGGTGGCTTCGTTGTCCACCTTGCCGGCGTCGAAATCCGCCTGGGTGAGCCGGTAGGCTCCGGTGCAGATCACCGACTCGCCGGGGGCCAGCGAGCTGCTGGGGCAGGAGATCTCAGCGACCTTCGGATCGCTCACCGAAACCGTGTTCACCGTGACATTGCCTTCGTTCTTCACCGTGAAGGTGTAGGCCAAGGTGTCATCGGGATCGTTCTTGCCGTTGTTGTTGGTGTCCGTGATCTCGCCGGCCGCTTTGCTCAGGCTGATCTTGGGCGTCTGGGTCAGCTGGAGCGTAGTGGAATCATTCGCCGAATCGACGCTTCCGCCCTTGGGGTCTTTGCCGTTCGCGTTGGCGGTATTCGTCACCGCACCGGCATCGACGTCCGCCTGGGTGATCGTGTAGACGCCCGAGCAGGTCATCGATTTGCCCGGGTCCAAGCTGCTCACACCGCCGCAGTTGATGCCGGAAACCTTTGAATCCACCACGGTGACGCTGCTGACCGTGACCGAACCGGTGTTGGTCACCAGGAAGGTGTAGGGGATTTTGTCGCCCTTGCCCACCTCACGCCCGGTGATCGGGTTGCCGTCCGCGTCGGTCGGCGTGCCCTGCTGCTTGTCGAAGGTCAAGGAGCCGACGCCGGTCAACGGCGTGGACGTCGTGGAGGTCTTGTTCGCCGTGCTGCCGTCCGGCTGGGTCACCGTACCGGTGGCGCTGTTGTCCACCTTGCCGGCGTTCATGTCCGCCTGGGTGATGGTGTAGCTGCCGGTGCAGGTCACCGATTCGCCCGGGGCCAACGTAGTGGTCGAGCAGACCACATTGGGCACCAGGCTGTCCGTCACGCTGAGGTTCTTCAGCGTGGTGCTGCCGGTATTGGTGAACTTGAACGAATAGCCGATGGTGTCCCCGGCGTCGATCCGGCCGTTCTTGTTCGAATCCACCGGCGCCGCTGCGCTCTTGGTGAAGTCGAAGCTATTGGTCTGGGCCAGCGGAGTGGTGACTTCGTTGGAGGTCGCGTTCACGTCGCTGCCGGCACTGCCCTTGGCGGTTCCAGTGGCCTGGTTGACGATCTTGCCGGCATCCATATCGGCCTGCGTGATCTGGTACGTCTTGACGCAGGTGGTCGAGGCCCCCGGCGCCAAGGTGGCGGTGGGGCAGCTGACGCCGGCGATCTTCGGATCGGAGAGCGCCAGGCTGTTCAGCGTGGTGGTTCCGGTGTTCTTGACCACGAAGCTGTAGTCGATGGTGTCGCCGGCGTCGGTGCGGCCATTGCCGTTCTTGTCCTGGACGGCACCGGCGGATTTGGTGATCGTCATCGAATTCGGCGCGTTCACCGGCGTGGTGACCGCGCTGGGCTGCGAGGTGATCGGATCGCCGACCGGCGGGGTGCCGGTCGCGGTAGCCGAATTGTCCACTTTCCCGGCGTCGATGTCCGCCTGGGTCAGCACATAACTGCCGGTGCACGTGGTGGAAGCATTCGGGGCGAGCGTGGTCGCCGGGCAGCTGATGTTCGGCACCTTGGCGTCAGTGACCTTGACCGATGTGAGCGTGGTGTCACCGGTGTTCTTGACCACGAAGCTGTACGGAACAGTATCGCCGGCATCGAGCCGACCGTTGCCGTTGGTGTCCTGGATGGCCCCGGCGGACTTGGTCACCGTGATCCCGGGCTTGAGCAACGTAGTGGTGACGCTGGAGGAATTGTTGCCCGGCACCTGATCGTACTCGTTGCCGGAGACCGTCGCGGTGTTGGTGAAGCTGCTGCCCGGAACCGCATTCGCCGCCACGGTGCCCTTGACCGTGATGGTCCGGGTGGCGCCCACGGCGAGATTGCCGACCGCGCAGTTGAGGTTCTGCCCGCTGACCGTGCAGGCGCTTCCGCCGTCGACCTGGCCGGTACCCCCGGTGATCGCGGCGGGCAACGGGTCCTGCACGGTGACCCCGGTGGCCGGGCGCGGGCCATTGTTCTTGACCGTGAGCCGGTACTCGATCGGTTGCCCGGCCAAGGGGTATTGCGTGACCTGCTCTTTGGTGATCTGCAGATCCGCGGCAGAAGCGACCGGGGTGCTCACGGTATTGGAATACGAGGTCTTGACCGCATTGTTCAGGATCGGGTCCTGGTAGGAGACGGTGGCGACATTGTGCACCGTGCTGTCCGCGGATTCGGGGTTCACGGTGACCCGGAAGGTCACCGTGGCTTTGGCCCCGGGAGCCAGGGTGCCACCGGCGGTCGGCGTGGCTCCGGCGCCCAATCGCACGGTCACTTGGTCCTGCGCGGCGCTGTAGTCGCCGCGGTCGTCGCCGGCGGCGTCGGTGAGATTGCCGGCTCCGGTTCCGGCGGTGATTTTCAGCGAGCCCGGCACATACGTGGTGCCGGTCGGGATCTGGTCGGTGAGCACGCTCAACGGCGAATCGGAACCGCCGGCGTTCGTGACGTCCACCGAGTACTCGAGGGTGTCGCCGATCCGGGCCGGATTGTTCCCGCTGACATTGGTCACCGACTTCTGCGCGGTCAGACAGGGCGAGTTGCTGAACGTGACGTCGTCCAGGAAGTTGCCGATGCTGGCCCCGCCGGTGGAGCTCACCGATTCGAACTGGAAGCGGGTTGTGGTCTGCCCGGCCGGAATCGTATACGTCCCGTTATACCGACCCCAGGCGGTGTTTCCATCGCTGATGTTCGGCCCTTGCTGCACCATCGTGCCGCCGGGCGGGCCGGTGACGACCTTCATCACGTCGGTTCCCTGCCGGCCGCGGTGCGCCAGCGACCAGCGGATGGTCTGGCCCGGCGTGGTGGCGATGTCCTGATAGAGCGCTGAGACCTGGGTCGCGTTGATTTCGACGAACTGGCTGCCTTCGGCCGAAGGCACCCCGTTGAACCCGCTCTTCCAATACTCGATCAAGCCATCCCGGGCGGTGGTCCGCCAGCCGTCGACCTGGCTCTGGTTGTAGTTCATGAAGTTGCCGGTCATCACCGGCTGCTCGAAGCCGCCGTTGACGATGTTCACCGAGGCCGGGCACACGGTCTGCACCGGGGCGGCAACCTCGTAATCTTCGACTTCGCCATCCGCGGCGCTGCCGGCGGGGGTCGCCACATCGGCGGCGGCGCTGGCGATCCGGAACCGGGCGACCAGGTCCGGCGCAGAGCCGGTCGCGGCCGGCAGGTTGCTCCAATTCAGTGTGGCGGTGCCGTTCTGGCAGGTGGCGGTCGCCGCTTCATTGTCTTCGAAAGCCCCGTTCTTGCTGGTGTCCAACCAGGCTTTGACCGTGGCTCCCGGGCCAGTGCAGACCACTTGGACCGAGTAATTCCGCTGTCCGGGGCTGTACGGCGGGAAGCTGCCCGAGCCGTTGGCGAGGAGTTGCGACACGCCTTCATCGGCAGCGCCGGTGGTGTCGTCAGTGGTGAGGGTCGCACCGGTCCGGGCTTCGGAGTCCGGAGCCACCCGGCCCAGGTATACGCCCGCGGATTCGTTCAGCGCCGGCGGGTTGCTGGTGCTCTGCGCGGTTCCGGACGCGGTCTGCGGCACCAGGTGCTGGGCGACGCCGTAGCTGGCCGGCGCATCGCCGTAGTCGAAGGGCAGCAGCAAGCCGAACGCCGCCGCCTGGGTGCCGCCGCCTTCGATCCGGGTGCTGACCTGGGTGGTGTCGCTGAACACGAAGGGCGTCGAGGCTGCCTGTTCCGAGTTGGTGATCCGCAGCTGCTTCCCGGAAAGCGTGCCGCCCCACATCGCGGTGCCTTTGCGGTAATCCTGGAAGTCCACCCAATCGGTTCCGGTGGTGTTGTACTGCAGGGCTTCCGGGCCGTTGTTCGTCGCTTCACCGTCGGTGGCGACTACCCGGGGCGTGATGGTGCGGCCATTGACCGTCATCGAAAACGTGAAGGTGGCCGCGATCTTGGCCCCCGCGGCGCTGTTCGCGATCGCCACGTTTCCCGCGGGCGCATAGGCCTGGCCGGCCGGGCTGCCCGAATAGGAGCTCAGGCTCTGCGCCGTGAGCCCGGTATTGGTGCCGGAAATCGCGCTCTTCGCGGTCATCGTCACGGTTGCGGACACGCCCGGAGCGGGCGAGAAGGTCTGGGTGCCGCCCACGGTGTTCAGCGGGAAGTTCGTCATGTCGAACCAGTAGATCCGGGATTGGTACGGGCCGGAACCAGCGGTTGCGTAATCGGCCTGCGCCGGAGCCGTGCCGCCCACCAAGCCGGCAACCATGCCGGAGGCCACCAGGGCCAGCGAAGCGGAGGCAGCAACCGCACCGTGAACTGCCTTTCGGAACGTCCGACGACGGCGCAAGGCAGCACCTTTGAGGTGCCGGCCGGTCAGAACGCTTACACTGCGGAACATCGTGCCCCCGTCACCATCCGGCTGCTCGGACGGTTCTCGTCGGTTCCTCGCCAATGACGGCGGCTCAGCAGCTTCGCTGAATTCCGCCGTCGTTGCCAGGGATAATTACTCGTAATCCCTCATGCTACCGGCCTGTCGGGCGGGAAAGTAGTCACAGCAGAATCTCAGCTGGAACCCGTAAGGGTTCGCCGAGTCAACCAAAAGCGATCAGCGGGGCTCTTCCCGGTTCGCGGCGGCCTCCACGACGTCGTTCAAGTCGTCCTGGCTGAGCGTGTCTTTGCGCAAGTGCTTGGTCCGGTAGCCGGCCCGACCGATCATATGGGCGGACACCGGGACGGTCAGCAACTGGAAGATCCAGGCAATCAGCAGGATCGGCAGCACCGCCCAACTGCGCAGTTGCAGGGCCATGGCCAGGAGCAGCAAAAACAGGCCGAGCACCTGCGGTTTGGTCGCCGCATGCATCCGGCTCATCAAATCCGGGAAGCGCAGCAAGCCCACCGCTGCAGCGAGCGACAGTGCGGAACCGAGGATCAGACAGATCGCGGTCAGCAGGTCGATGACGGAATCGAGGTTCATTGCGGCCTCCGTTCCGCGACGTAGCGGGCTACCGTGACCGAGCCGATGAAGCCGATGATCGTGAGCCCCACCAGCAGCGGCAGGTTGTTCAAATGCCGGTTGACCGCCATATCGGTGGCCAGGGCAGCGGAGAAGATCGCGAGCAGCACATCTGCGGCCAGCACCCGGTCCAACAAGGACGGGCCAACCGCGATGCGGTAAATCGCGCCGAGCGCCGCGGCACTGAGGATCACCCCCACCACGATCAGGGTCACGGTCATCAACGGGGCGCCGAATACCGTCATGACTTCACCTCGTCCGCCGCGGGCTGTTCCGCCCGCAAAGCGGCGAGTTCGGCTTTGCTGCCCATCACCCGGATCAGCCAGGCTTCCACGTCGCGGACGTCGGCGCGGATCTTGCGCACGTCGTCGTCGTTTTTCACGTCCATGGTGTGCAGATACAGCGTCGAAGTGGAGCGGTCCACTTCGATCACCAAGGAGCCCGGGATGAGCGAGATCACGTGCCCGGTCGCGGTCACCATCAGATCCGAGTGGCTGCGCAGCGGCACTGCCACCACGGCGTTTTTGATCCGCGGCCCCTGCGCCAGCAGCAGATAGCTGACCTGCACACTGGCCACTGCGACGTGCCAGAGGAACACCCCGGCGTACTCCAGGAAGTAGAAGACATTGAACCGGCCGCTGAGCTCCACCGGCGGCAGGTAGAACACCCGGGTGACCAGCAAGGCGATGATCGCGCCGAAGACCAGATTGCCCGGGCTGAAATCACGCCACAGGGCACCCCAGACCAGGACCAGCCAAATCAGCAGCGGCAACTCCTGTTTGAGCGAAATCCGTTGTTTGGTCATGGCTTCACCGTCCCTTGGCTCGGTTCCGGTTTCTTCACCAGTTCAGGCCGGCTCGCTTCCAAGGCTTTGACCCCGGCATCGCCGAGCACTGCTTGCACATAGGGCCGGCGGTCCAGCATTTCCCGGGCCGCGTTGTCGGCGAGCTGCACCAACGGTCCGGCGAAAACGGTGAGCAGCAAACCCACGCCGACCAGTCCGGCAGTCGGGCCGACCATCATCCGCGGCAACGGCCGGGCCTTGACCTTCACCGCGGCGGCACCGGCACCGGCTGACGGATCGGCCTCCGGCAAGCCTTCGAGCAATGCCGGCTCCGGCGCTTCTTCGGTGTCCTGCGGGCTGCGCCAGAACACCCGGTTCCAGACCCTGGCGATCGCCAACAAGGTCAGCAGCGAAACCGCGACGCTGCCGGCGACCAGCACCCAGGCCAGCGGGGTGTCCAAAGCCGCGCCGGCCTGCAGCAGGCCGAGCTTGCCCAGGAAACCGGAGAACGGCGGAATTCCGGCCAAATTCATCGCCGGGATGAAGAACAGGATGCCGAGGATCGGCGAAAGCTTCGCCAAGCCGCCCAGGCGGTGCATCGACGTCGAACCGCCACGGCGTTCGATCAGTCCGGTGGTCAGGAACAAACTGGTCTGGATCGTGATGTGGTGCACCACGTAATAGACTGCCGCCCCCAGTCCGAGCACCGAGGACATGGCCAAGCCGAAGACCATGTAACCGATATGGCTGACCAGAGTGAATGAGAGCATACGTTTGATATCCGACTGCGCTATTGCACCCAGAATGCCCACCACCATGGTCAGCAGTGCCACCACCATTAAGAAGTCATTGAGACTGTCCCCCGGGAAAAGCAGCGTTTCGGTCCGCACGATCGCGTAGACGCCGACTTTGGTCAACAACCCGGCGAACACCGCGGTGACCGGTGCCGGGGCGGTCGGATAGGAGTCCGGCAACCAGAAACTGAGCGGGAAGACCGCCGCCTTGATCCCGAAGGCGATCAACAGCATCAAGTGCAGCAGGGTCTGCGTGCCTTGGTCCAAATTAGCCAGCTTCACCGCCAGATCTGCCATGTTGATCGTGCCGGTGGCACCGTAGATCATCGCGATCGCGATCAGGAACAGCATCGAAGAGACCACGCTGACCACCACATAGGTCACCCCGGCCCGAATCCGCGGACCGGTGCCGCCCAAAGTCATGAGCACATAACTGGCGGTCAGCAGGATCTCGAATCCCACATACAGGTTGAACAGGTCTCCGGAAAGGAAGGCGTTGGATACCCCGGCCATCAGGATCAAATAGGTCGGGTGGAAAATCGACACCGGGCCTTCGGCATCGCCGTCCGCGGCACCCTGCCCGGTCGCATAAATGAGCACCGCGAGCCCCACCACGGAGGACACCACGAGCATCAGCGAGGAGAATTGGTCGACCACCAGCACCACGCCCCAGGGCGGCAACCAGCCGCCCAGGTTCACCGCGACCGTGCCGCCGTTCCAGACTTGGGCGAGCAATCCGACTTCCAGGAGCAGGGTCACGCTGAGCACCGAAATGCTCACCGCCTGCTGCGCCTTGGGATGCCGGATCAGCAAAAACGCGACCGCGGCGCCGAGGAACGGCAGGATGATCGCCAGCGGGGTGAGCGAAGCCAGGGTGAGATTCACGGCTTGCCTCCCTTCTTGGCGCTTTTGCCTGCGGCTGGGTCGTCGAACTCGGTGGTTTCCAAGGGGATTTCCACATCTTCTTCGGCGTCGAACATCGGCTGGGTCGCCACTCTGCGGTCTTCGGCGTCGTCCTGGACTTCATCCTGGCGGGCCAGCACCCAGGTCCGGTAGATGATGCCCAGCATGAACGCGGTCACCGCGAACGAAATCACGATCGAGGTCAGGATCAGGGCCTGCGGCAAGGGGTCGTTGTACTCCCCCGGCGGCACTGCTTTGCCGAGCAAGGGAGCCAGGCCCGCATAGCCGCCGGTGGTCAGCAACAGGATGTTGGTCCCGTTGGCCAAAAGCATCAAGCCCATCAGCACCCGGGTCAGACTGCGTTCGAGCAACAGGTAGATGCCGACCGCGTAGAGCACGCCCATCACGATCAGCAAGGTCAGGTTGACGCTCATTCGGCCACCACCAAATCCTCCCGGCGCTCTTCTTCGCGCTCGTCGATTTCGGCGCCCAGGCTACGCAGCACGTCCAGCACCAGACCGACCACGATGAGGTAGACGCCGATGTCGAAGACCGTCGAGGTGACGAACTTGACGTCGCCGAACACCGGCAGGAAGAACTCGATGATCGCGGTCTGGAACACCTGGCCGCCGAAGAACAGCGGGGCCAAACCGGACAACGACGCGGTGCCCAGGCCCACCCCGAGCAGCGTCCCGGCGCTGATCGGAGTGGCCTCGGCGAGCTCCGCGCGGCCACCGGCCAAATAGCGCAGAGTCAAGGCCAGGCCGGCCATCAGCCCGCCGGCGAAGCCGCCGCCCGGGAAATTGTGCCCGGCCAGCAGCAGGTAGACCGAGAAGATCACCATCGAGTGGAAGATCAGCCGGGTGATCACTTCGAAGATGATCGAACGGCGCTCCGGGGCCAGCGTGCGGCCGGCCACCAGCCAGGCATCCCGGCTGGCGGTGGCGAACTGCCTGGCCAACCGCAGCACTGCGGCTCCGCGCGCGCCGTCGGTGGAGTTCTGGTGGCGGCGGCCCACGCTTCCGGTTTCGATGGTCACCGCGCGGGGCAGGGCTTGGCCCCGGTTGCGCACGAAGATCAAGCTGGCGACGCCGGTCGCTGCGATCGCGAGCACCGAGACCTCGCCGAAGGTGTCCCAGGCCCGGATGTCCACCAAAGTCACATTGACCGTGTTCAAGCCACCGCCGATGTCATAGGCCAGCGCCGGGAAGTCCAGGGAAACCGGCGAATCGACCCGGGAGCCGAGCGCGATCAAGGCCACCACGACCATCGTGGCGCCGAAGGCGATGCCGATCAGCATCCGCATCAAGCGGTGCGAACCCGTGGTCCGGTCGCGCAATTCCTGGGGCAGCGAGCGCATCGCCAACACGAAGGCCACCAGGATGATCGACTCCACGAACATCTGGGTCAGCGCCAGATCAGGTGCACCCTGGAACGCGAAGATCAAGGCGATGCCGTAACCGGTGACCGAAACCATGAGCACCGCGAGGAAACGTTTGTTGGCGCGGGCCGCAGCGATCGCGCCGATGATGATCGCGGCCGCGGCCACGGTCTGCGCCGGCGATCCGGGATCGATCAGATACATTTCCGGCAGCGGGCGGCCGCTCATTACGACGGCGACGATGTTGACCACGATGGTGGTGGACAGGATCACCGCGAGGTAGAAGTAGAGCGAACCACGCTGGGTGCGGCCGGTCACCCAGACCGCAGTGTGGTCCAAGGCGTCGATGACCTTTTTGTAGCTCTTTTCGGCGTCGAGCAACGGGTAGAGCTTGTCCTGCGCCCGTTCCACCCGGTCCCGGAAGTAGAACAGCAAGAAGCCGACGGCCAAGGTCAGGGCGGTCAAGCCGAGCGCCAGATTGAAGCCGGAGAACAGCGACAGATAAGGGGCCTTGTCCCCGGACTGCAGGAACTTGTTGCTGTACGGTTCGATCCAGCTCTGCAACGGCACGAACCAGACCCCGGTCAGCACCGTCAGCGCGGCCAGGATCGCCGGCGCGGCCAGGAATTCGCCGGAAACCTTGCCGAAGGCGATCGGCATGCCTTTCGCTTTCCGCGCGAAGCCGCCCCACCAGAATCGGGCGCTGTAGGCCACCGTGAGCATCGAGCCGAGCACGCCGCCGGCCAGCACCCAGGGGTTTTCGAAGTCGATCAGCGCCTCGTAGACCGCTTCCTTGGCCACGAAGCCGGCCATCAGCGGGACCCCGGCCATCGAGGCCGCGCCGATCGCCGCGATCACGCCCAGCGCGGGCGAGGATCGGAACACGCCGGAAAGCTTCCGGATGTCCCGGGTTCCGGTCTGGTGGTCAATGATGCCGACCACCAGGAACAACGTGGCCTTGAACAATCCGTGGGCCAGCAGCAAGGCCATTCCGGCCAAGGCCCCGGCCGGCGTGCCCAGGCCGACCACCAGGGTGAGGAAGCCCAGCTGGCTCACCGTTCCGTAGGCCAGGATCAGCTTCAGGTCGTATTGGCGCAGGGCCCGCCATCCGCCCACCAGCATGGTGCCCAGGCCGAGCACGATCACCGTGGGTTTCCAGAACGGGGTGTCCGCGAACGCCGGCGCCAACATCGCGACCAGGAAGATCCCGGCCTTGACCATGGCCGCCGCATGCAAATAGGCGCTGACCGGAGTGGGCGCGGCCATCGCTCCGGGCAGCCAGAAATGGAATGGGATCAGCGCGGACTTGCTGAATGCGCCGATCAGGATCAGCAGGACTCCGATGTCCACCTGGGTCCCGCTGGGCACATTGTCGAGGATCTCGGAAATCTGGAACGTGCCGGCCACCTGGCTGACCATGATGATGCCCACGAGCATGGTCAGCCCGCCGAAGGTGGTCACAATGAGCGCCTGCAGGGCGGCCCGGCGAGCCGCCAGCCGGGTTCTCGAATACCCGATCAGCAAGTAGGAGAGGACTGTGGTTAGCTCCCAGAAAATGAAAAGCAGGATCAGATCGTCGGCGGTGACCAGGCCGAACATGACGCCGGCGAAGGCCAGCAACTGGGCGCCGAAACCGGCCCCGTGCGCCTGGAAGGCGCCGTCGTTCGCTTTGAAGTAGCGCGCACAATAGGCCAGGACCAGGGCGCCCACGCCGAGGATCAACAAGGACAGCAGCCAGGCCAAGTCGTCGAGCTGGAAGGAAAGCTGCAGGCCGAAATCCGGAATCCACGGCAGGACTTCGACGGGTGGATTGCCGGCATCGATCGCGGCGTCCTGGGCGATCAGCCAAATGAAGGACCCCGCGGGCACCGCTGCGAGCACGTAGAACGCGTTGCGGCCCAGGAAGCGGAAGAAAAATGGCGCTATCAACGCCACCACAAAGTGGACGGCGAGGATAGTCAGCACGATCGGCTCCGTCTTTTGGATTCGGTCGGGTTCGGTGATCCAGTCTATCAATTGCTGAGCCGCACTCCTGCCAATCGCACCGCCCGGTAGCATTCAGCTATGACCGAAATCACGGCGACGCCGAAGCCGACCGCGACCAGTCCGGCCACCAAGCGACAGATTGTCGCCTGGGCGGCCTGGGATTGGGGTTCGGCGGCTTTCAATGCCGTGATGACCACCTTCATCTTCACCGCGTTCTATCTCACCACGGATATTTTCGGCGGTGCGGACTACACCTCGCAGGTGCTTGGCCTGGCCTTGGGCATCGCCGGCCTGCTGATCGCACTGTTGGCCCCGGTGGCCGGCCAGCGCACCGACCACAGCGGCCGGCGTCGGCTCTGGCTCGGGGTGAACACGCTGATCGTGGTGCTGTTGACCGCAAGCTGCTTCTTCGTCCTGCCGGAACCGGGCTACCTGATTCTGGGCTGCGCCCTGCTGGCCGCGGGGCATGTCTTTTCCGAATTGGCCTCGGTCAACTACAACGCGATGCTGCTGCAGATTTCGACGCCGAAGACCATCGGGAAAATTTCCGGCGTGGGTTGGGCTTCGGGTTACCTGGGCGGCATCGTGCTGCTGGTCGCCCTGTACTTCGGCATGCTCGCCCCCGGCGTGGACTTCTTCGGCCTGGACGAGAACACCAAGTACCGCGTCGTGGCTTTGATCTCCGCGGCTTGGATTGCGGTCTTCTCGATCCCGGTACTGTTCGCGGTGCCGGAGAACCCCCGGGACCCGGCCGAGCCGAAAATCGGCTTTTTCGGCTCCTACCTGCACCTGTTCCGCACGATTGCCCGGCTGTGGCGCACGCAGCGGCACACCTTGTACTTCTTGATCTCCAGCGCGGTTTTCCGGGACGGGCTCGCCGCGATCTTCACCTTCGGCGCGGTGATCGCGGTCGGCACCTTCGGCTTCGCCAAGGGCGATGTGCTGATTTTTGCGATCGCCGGCAATGTCGTGGCCGCGATCGGTGCGTTTTCAGCCGGGTATTTCGACGACAAATGGGGCCCCAAGGCAGTGATCGTGGCATCTTTGGCCGGATTGCTGATTTCCGGCGCCGTGCTTTTCTTCGGTTCCGGGAAGACCGTGTTCTGGGTCTTCGGCCTGCTGCTGTGCCTTTTCGTGGGACCGGCGCAATCTTCCGCGCGGACCTTCGTAGGCCGGTTGGCGCCGGCGGGCGGCGAAGGCGAACTCTACGGCTTGTACGCGACCACCGGCCGGGCGGCGTCGTTCATTGCCCCGATGCTCTTCGCCGGGTTCATCGCCTGGTTCGGTTCGCAACGCTGGGGCATCCTGGGCATCATGATCGTGCTGCTGGCCGGCCTCGCGTTGCTGCTCCCGGTCCGATCCCCCGCCCGCACCTAACCGCCGCCTCCTTCCCTCCCGAGTGGCCACATCTACACGTTTTGAGCGCCATTTGGCCTGCAGATCTGGCCACTCGATTGAAGCGAACGGCGAATGGGGAGCTCTACCCTGTGGATAACCTCTTGCGGTCTTGCCAACTCCGCAACCATGGACTCCATGAAGCGCCCCCGCGAACTGCCAATCGATCTTCGCAACCGCTCGTTCACGCTGCTGGAAGCCGGAAATGACGTGACTCGCGGCAGGCTGCAACATCCCGGGTTGCTCACGCCGAGCAGAGGAATCAGGGTCCCCTGGGGCGTGGCACAGGAATTCGATGCCATCATCGCACCGATTCTGGCCTGCACCCCCGGTGCCGTGGCCTGTTGGGGCACTGCCGCCAGACTCTGGAATCTGCCCTTGCCAAGCCACGTCCAGTCCGGGCTGAACATTCACCTCGCGACACCAAAAGGAGCTAACCGGCCGCGAAGGTTCGGCGTGACCGGTCACCGCTTGGACCTCCAAGCGCAGGATGTCCACTTGCTCCGCGGCCTGGCCGTGACTTCTCCGGCCCGCACCTGGTTGGATCTGGCCGGCCGCCTCGCCACCCCGGATCTGGTAGCCGTAGGCGACGCGATCGTCTGCAGCCATCAACGTAGTTTCGGGCCGAACGCGCCGGCGCTGGGTTCAGTTTCCGATCTGCGGCAGGTACTCGATCAGCATTCCGGCGCCCGGGGCATCCGATCCGCCCGAGCAGCGTTGGACCTGATCCGGATCGGCTCCGATTCGGTTCCGGAGACGCTTTTGCGCCTGGCCCTGCTAGAGGCCGGCCTGCCCGAACCGGAGTTGAACGTGGTGATCGTCTCCGGCTCCGGTCGCGACGTCGCCTGGCCGGATCTGGCTTACCGCGAGTACCGGGTGTCCATCCAGTACGACGGCGCCCATCACCTCAGTGCCGAACAGCAGGGTTCGGATGCCAGACGAGACAATGAATGCGCCTTGGCCGGCTGGACCAGCCTGCGAATCACCAAGGCGCAGATCCAAGAACTCGGTTACGCCGGCGTCGCCCGGCAAATTCGAAACGTCCTCCGCCAACGCGGGTGGAATCCGGGCTAGTGCTCCGCCGAGTGGCCACATCTACACGTTTGGAGCGGCTTTTAGCCTGCAGATGTGGCCGCTCAGCGGAGGGGCTAGATCTTGGTGCGGTGGAAATTGAGGTGGCTCCGGGACGCCGTCGGTCCGCGTTGCCCCTGGTACCGGTTGCCGTACTCGCCGGATCCGTAGGGGTGCTCCGCGGGGGAGGACAGTTGGAAGAAGCACAGCTGTCCGATTTTGGACCCAGGCCAGAGCTTGATCGGCAAGGTTGCCATATTGGACAGTTCCAGCGTCACATGCCCGGAAAATCCCGGATCGATGAAACCGGCGGTGGAGTGGGTCAGCAGGCCCAACCGGCCCAACGAGGACTTCCCTTCCAAGCGCGCGGCGACATCGTCCGGCAAGGTGACCGTTTCGTAGGTCGAGCCGAGCACGAACTCGCCCGGGTGCAGGATGAAGGGTTCGTCGTCGGCCACTTCCACCAACCGGGTCAGCTCGGGCTGCTCTTCGGCCGGATCGATATGCGCGTACTTGTGGTTGTCGAAGAGCCGGAACAGCTTGTCGATCCGCACATCGACGCTCGACGGCTGCACCATCGCGGGTTCGAAAGGGTCAAGGACGATTCGCCCGGCGTCGATTTGGGCTCGGATGTCGCGGTCAGAGATCAGCACAATTACAAATTAGCCTATTTGGCCGGCACCGACTGACCGGGCTTACTGCGCTGCGCCGATTTCGGTCCGCACCGCGAACAACTCGGGGAAAAAGGTCAGCTCGAGGGCACGCTGCAAGAATCCGACCCCGGACGAGCCGCCGGTACCGGTCTTCATCCCGATGGTGCGCATCACGGTTTTCATATGCCGGAACCGCCAGAGCTGGAAATTGTCTTCCAGATCCACCAGCTCTTCGCAGGCTTCATAGAGATCCCAATGGGCCCCGGTATCCTCGTACACCTCGCGATAGACCTGCACCAAGCCCGGCGAGAAGACGTGCGCCTGGCTGACGTCCCGACTCAGCAAATCCGCCGGAACCGCAAACCCCCTCCGGGCCAGCAACCGGATGAACTCATCGTAGATGCTGGTCTCGGCCAGCAGCCCGCCCAGCAACTCCTGGGCCACCGGGTCGGCCGCGAAAACCTTGATCATGCCCGCGTTCTTATTGCCGAGCAGGAACTCCACGGCCCGGTATTGATAGGACTGAAAGCCCGACGACGAACCCAAGTCGCCGCGGAACTGCGCATATTCGGTGGGGGTCAGGGTAGCAAGTACGCTCCATTGCTCGGTCAGCGAGCGCTGGATGTGCTTGATCCGGGCGACGCCCTTCATCGCCATCCGCAGATCGTCCCGCTGCAGCGAGCTGCGCACCATCCGCAATTCGTGCAGCACCAGCTTGAGCCAGAGCTCAGAGGTCTGGTGCTGGATGATGAAGAGCAATTCGTCGTGGTGCTCCGGCGCGCTCACCGGATGCTGTGCACCGAGCAGCTCGTCCAGGGCAAGATAGCCGCCGTAACTCATTTTGTCGCGGAAATCGGTTTCGATCCCGACCTCGATGCTGCGGGTGTTCTTCTCAACGCTCACCTGAACAGGGTACGCCGCGAGCCCGGGTCGCGGCGCAGAATACCGATGCGATCGCTTCGTCCTGTAAGCTGAATGCCGCTGCCTTCCGAGTTTCGGAAACGCAGCATGCGGGCGTAGCTCAATGG